>Ga0228711_1001511_pt1 | contig 34345 bp, 10 predicted proteins | sample MedpolnodulmetaG_2_FD_177996 | JGI IMG/M metagenome (GOLD analysis project Ga0228711, IMG submission 177996) | Root nodule microbial communities from Medicago polymorpha collected in Santa Monica, California, United States - brown nodules | ecosystem: Host-associated > Plants > Roots > Nodule... | reverse complement strand
ACTTGAATGGTACAAGATACAAAATAGAACATCCTTCAGATGAGTCTTAAAGCGACCAGTGAATGCACATTGAGCATCACTGTAAGAGTTGTTTGTTGAAACAAATGATATTGACTCAGTCCACTATGGAACGTATCTGGGATGATAAACACTAGAGAAACTAGTGAAGAAGCAAGTTGATAAGATACTTGCTAGCTGAGAACCCTTAGTGGGTGAAATCGTTGTCTGAAGTGTTAAATTATTGTGATAGTCTGCAGCTATTACAAAATTGAGAATCGTTACCACAATGGTGAGAGACGATAATTATGGCATGAACACAGAATAATTAGAGAGCTCTAAAGGGAACGATTAAAGTATATCATGCACGTACCGATGAAGAATTAGTCAATCCTTTGACAAAAGGAATTACTAGAAAGAAAGTCCTAAACACATCCAATAGGATGGGACTAATGCCCAAAGGTCACAAGTGATGGTAACCCGACCTACATGACTGGAGATCCAAAGAAATAGGTTCAATGGATAATAACAAGTCACAAGTGATAGAACATGCTATGACAAAAGTAAGAAAGCATGATTCCTGCAGTGACAATGAGATAATAGAAACTCTTAATGAGATCTATACTCTATGTGGAGTGGAGTACATAGCTACATGAGTGCTCTTGATAGACTCACCTATACGAATGTGAAACTAAAGGTCGGTTCCTATGGGATTCGGGGCAGAATACCTAGAGCGTTCGTTAAAACTGGGATATACGTGCAGGGCCATAAACGCACGGGCTTTTAGAATACACCTTAGAGAAAGGTTTGTGTGCGGGTTTTATGTCTGAGATAGAGTTCAATGTTGTAAGAAACTCTTGTTAAATCGAAATATTATCCGTTATGCAAAGGTTCAAGTTGTAGGCGACACCTTTGTTTATTAGCAACCTTATGGAAACGTTTTGACGTTATTATTGAAACCATTTTTTAAATTCAAGTGGGGGATTGTTGGAACATTGGTGTGAAGATGGAAAGAAATTGGAAGGTTGGAAGATTAAACACCAAGTTATTAAACTTTGATCTAATGTTGTGTGAATTGAAAAAATAGAGTGTGGGAGCCCACATAAAATAGAACATACACATTAGTAGTATTTAAATAGTGGTATTTAATTTTAAATACCTGATAATGATGAAAATAATTATTATTATTATTATTATTTATTCATGGATATCACTTCCCATAATTTTAGGTTATGTTTGTTGTGATAAGATTGAGAATCCAACTGAATTTCCTATCTTTCCTTCGTTAGTGAGTTTGTTTCTTTTTGAACTTATCTGACTAGTTTGTTACTTGAGCTGATCTGTGGGTTTCTTAATTTTTAAGTTTACTTAATCATTAAGTTTCTCCAAATTAGTTACAAACTCTCTCTATAAATAAAGAGCTCACACAGTGCATTCCACACACCGAAATTCACTATTGATGCTTCCTGTGTTTTTCCTCTTTTCTCCCCCCTTCGACTTGTGTTGACAAGTCCTTCTCCTTTTTCTACTCCTTTCTGTCCCTTTGGAATTAAGAGTGTTCTTAAGACCTTATAGTCCGTTGTCGGTATATTGTCCCTTCGGAATTAAGAATGGTCTTAAGAGCATAGTCCCTTCGGAATAAATAATATATTAAGATCATAGTCCATTTTCGGTATAATAAGAATGATCTTAAACATATATATATATATATATATATATATTCTTCTTCAATTCATGGAGAAGTTAGATGTTAGAATGGTTGTAGCACCATATTTGAGTGGTTGAAATACCATATTGATATTTGGAAAAGTTAAAAAAATAGAATGGTGATATCACCATATTTGAGTGGTCTCAACACCATAATAGAGTGGTTATAGTACCATATTGATTTCAGTATTAAAAGAGTGGTCTTAGTACCATATTGAAGGTGTAATTCTCGAACAGTTTTCTACAGTGCAGTAGTTAATCGCACAGTTGTATTGGGCTTGTTTTATCCTGGAGGCGGTGTGGTTGATAGTCTGCCTTGCACAATTTTGGGCAGTGCCACGAAACGTCTTAAAGAGAGCGACCTGACCGTGACTCAACCTAGTAACAACTTTGATAGATAATAGAATTTAGAAATCCAAATACAACAGTTTGGAAATCCAAAAACAACAATTACAATAAAATATTTTTATTTTTATTCATTAATTTGTGTCTTAGGAACACAAGTTAGCATTTTCCAACTTTTATTTGATCAAGGACATCGTTTTCCAAGACATTCTTAGCAAATATGAGTTGGTTTTCCTACGATAATAACCTATTGAGATATCAATCAACTTGAAAAAGGCTTGATTTTCCTACATTGTTAATAGAGAATCTTAAAAGGATATAAAAACACGTGGTAAGATGAAAAGAATTTGGAGTGGATTAAAGGAATTAGAAAAGGGGGAAGAAAGTTGGTATGGTGGTAAAGAAAAAGCAAAGCACAAAATAATGCTCTTCATGAAAAATTGACAATGACACATGAAGAATCATCCAGAAACTCTCTAACTCTAAGAAACATGTACTAGATAATTGAAATTAAAATTAAACAAAGGAAAATCAGGAACATAAACGTAATAAAGTTATTGTTGGCAAAGGAAAAAGAAGAAAAATTCAAAAGGAAAAGAATAACATTTTGCAATCATTTTGTACTGAAACGGACCCATGAATGTATCTTCCTATAAATGGGAAGCTAGATTTGGTCGAAAATTGTCCTTTGATATAGGATGCGTGGATTATAAAAGTTGAGATTCTTAATGCACTATGCCGTAATGAATATCTCATTAATCCGTCTAGACACAAAATCATGGTATGCCTAAAAACAAATGAAATTAAGTATAGATATGTGACTTTTTTTTTTGTTGACAAAGTATAGATATATGACTTCTTTTATTTGCGTGGAAAATAAAATATATAAGAGTAGATACAACATAACTACAATTTTAGTACAAAAAAGTTTAATATTTTCAGAAAATAATTTTTTTTTTAACAAGTCAAAATGAGATATATTAAAAACCACGAGTGATTCACCCTGCACAAGGCGTGCTGAAAGTGAATCACCAAAATAATTACAACGTCATTTTAGGTCCCTAGATACAATAGCACCAGCAAAGCAAAAATGAAGAAATTACAAGGAAACACCCATACAAAGAAGTGAGTTACTCCACCACTCATGGTAACAAAAAGCAAATGAAACTACATTTGATTTCAACTAAAGAAACGAATCCAACTTGACTTTTTCAAGGAGGGCATAAGGATCAGTAGCCACATTTTTGAAGACGCGGTTGTTCCTTTCTTTCTAAATTGCCCACACACAAGCAAACCAAATTACCTTGAAGAATGAATGAGAAGATCTCGGCATACCTGCCAAATGAGTAAACTGTGCGAAATGTGCACCAATCACACCAGGAGAAACGGTAGTGATACCTAACCAGATTCCAAATTCTATCAAAGATGTTGCATCCAAGAAAGAGATGCTCCGCTGTCTCGGAGAATCCACATCCGGCAACACACATGATATTAGAAGGTTGAAGCACTCGACGTCGCACCAAATTATTTTTGATAGGAAGACGATCTCGAAGTAGTCGCCGCGCAAAAACTGACACCTTTAAAATAAATATTACTTGGATGCTAATTGTATATCTCAAGGCCAACTATTGTCTTTTTTTGTACACAAAGATCTACGGTTTTCAAGTACGTTATTTAAACACATCTACTAGCTAGGTTCAAATCACTCATCACAAAAACGTGATTATCTTGCAACCCTGTCACACCAAACTTTTTTTAATTTTTTTTCATACCGGTAAGTATTTACTTTGGTCTCTATATTTATTTCTTTATGTACTTCATATGATGTTATAATGAACTTTTTACATCATATATTAGGTCTCAAACACTTGAGTTTTTAACTTTAGTTGGACTAATTCTTAAGTCAAATCCTCAAGAGATGAAAAGAACGTGGGGTTTTGTCTGTAATTTTCAAATGAACCATAATTTTTAACTAGTATCTCAATTTCCGATTTCTCATTGCAATTTCACTTAGAAATTTCGACTCATTGCATCTATGATTTTATTTGCACATGCTCGACCACTACCAACGATTTATTGTTGGCAATTTCTTAATGAATTCATCCTCTTATATTTATATTTTCTTTATTTCAATTTTTCTTTCTTTGCTATTTAAAAAATCGTTTTAATCTATTCATTCTCTAACAAGCCTCAAAATATTCATGTTTCTTATATACTTGAAACTTCTTATAATTTTGGATATATTTTAACTTTGAATATAGCTTTTAATTTCTTACATTTCTTTTATATGTCGTACATTTGAAAATTTATTTCTTATGTAAGAAATTATACTTTTAACTCGACCCCCCGTACACTTAATTGTTGGCTCCGTCGTTGTGTTACACGATATATGTTTATTGGAAAAAATAAAATCGTGATTCATAACAATGATTATAAAAAAAGCTGAAATAAAATGTTGATATACAAGTCCCTGTGAATCTGGACAGGGGCTGGAGCTTGAATCCGGACAAGGGCTAGGGGCATTACATAATGTATACAGAGGCTAGAGCTTGAATCCGGACACCCCATTTATTTATCTTAAGAGGAAAATTTATAACAACTAAGCTACTTGACAACAAAAATGTCTACGAAATTAGTATACTTGAATAATGGAACTCTATATGCAATATGTAATTTCAATACAATGGTCATCAATTATTAGAAAAATCTAAGTCCCATATTAGATAAATAAAAATTTTGATAATAGTTTAGAAAGAGGAGACACTCCTCACCTTCCAAGTATATTTTGTAAGGACGAGGTAAACCCTAATTTCAACATCAATCAATCACAATAAATTATATTTAGGTATGCGGAGACAACAGTTGGTGTAACCATGTTAGGGTACTCTTCTTTTGGTGGGGGTGATAATCATTACATATTTGAACACTAATTATTGCATCAAAAATAAATGATTATCCAACGTACAACTTTGTTTTTGCTTCACTTTTAAAATTCATCCTTGACTCGTAGATGTTTGTGTAAAGAGAAGGATGATTTCCTCAAGAAAAAAAAGTTGAAAGAGGAGCACGGGAAACCTGCTTTGTTTACTTGATCTAAGAGTACGTAGTGGAGCAAATTCAGACTTTGGGAGTTGTCATCGTTTTAAATTTAAGGAACATTCTAGCAATTTTCATTACTATTGCAAATTTGCCAAACTCTATTGTAACACGCAAATGCTAAAAATACACTATTAAACATTTTTAACACCCTTGACCTATTTGAGTTGGTCTGAAAGTATTAAGTATGCTCCTCTCTTAAAGTCTCGGGTTCTATTCTTTCTGGTATCAATTTTTTTGGTCTATTTTGCCTTCTTAAAAGAAACACATTTTTAATACCCTTTTGTCAAAAATAAATATATTAACACCCTTTTTATAGTTTGATAAAATATACGCATATGTCACTTATTCATTTGATCTATGCAATACCAACAATTTAAAAACGCTCTTAAAAAAAACACTTCTCGAAGAATATTGTGTCAAATATCTGTAACGTGTTAGTGTCTACACAAACATATATAGTAACATTTCGTGTATGTTTGATTATGTCGTGGCGAAAATTTATTTTGATTAAAATCAGTTGAATGTACTGTGATTTATAGCTAAATACGTTCACATAAATTAACAATGATTTTTTTATCAACTAATGTTGTTTGGATAGTTTGTACCAAAATTACTTGAGTCTATAATTGTAAAATGAACCCTAACTTCAAATTTAATTATTTTTATTCTGATTATTTTATTTTGCGTTAGTGTTAGACGTAATATAGTATATCGTAGATGCTACCCGCACAAAACAAAAAGATGATTCACCGGCTCTGTAGAATCCCTAAAGAGCACAAGCCAAATCACATGCACCAATAAGAATCGAGTACATCACATTTGCAGAAAACTTCAAGGACCAAGAATTAGCCCCAATGGACAGCGTCCTCGCATCCATCCCCACCAATAAGTCAACAACTAAAACATGTTCCCAAACAAAATTTCGACGCCTCCACCTCAGACCCTACACCCACATACTGTCAACGCAAGAGCCCATCGCCCTTACCATCTCAACATGTTAGGAGAAAACCTGACAAAGCCTAGGAGACCTCACCCTAAGAGGTACATCCCCTCCAAACTTCATCCCAAAAGGAAGTCGTGTGGTCATCGTGAATAATCTTAACCACTTATTTTGAGAACCAATCCGAATTAGGATCCGCCCCTTGGCCTAAAAGGATACTCCTTTCCACCTCTCCCTCCCTGAGTAGACATCACCTGGTTAACTATTTTCGTGGTTAATTGGCACCAAAGTAGCCACACGTTCCCAACCCGATCTAAATTGAATTAACTACAAAAGATTGAAAATAATATAATTTGTTTTAAGGATGAAAATAACAGAATATTGAATACGCATCTATTTTTTTTAACTTATTTTCTATCGATAAATTAACTTTTTGTGATTGTTTTATGTTAATATTAAATCAAAATACCTTTTAAGAAAAATATTAAATCAAAATATGGTTGGCCTAGCTTCTAATTTTATGAAAAGGTTAAGCCCTAACTAAACCTAGGCCAAAGGCTACCTAAATATCACATTGTCCAAATTAAGCTAAGATATAAGAATCAATATTCGGATGAAGTCATTGTTTGTATGGTTGGTACCAAAATATTCCTCTATGTATAGGCCAAGTAAAATTGACCACGTTGCATGTAAAAATATTAAAGACAATAATATTTTATATCGTTTACTTAAACATTGGGACCAATATATTGGACCACAAATTTCACCATACATAAACCACAATATTGATACCCCCACTAAATTTAGAAATTGCAAGGACACATATAATTTTTTTTTAAAAGGGACAGTTTTGTAAGGTTTTATTTTGACAAAAAATATAGAGTAAAGCAAAGCACCATAATTTGTTTTCCGTCGCTGTTTTTGCTCATTACATCCCACACAAACCCACTCACATTACCAAACAAAACTGAAGCATCGCTGTGCGCAAATTATAAGGTGGAATCTCTGAAAGCTGCATTCCTTATCACAGGGTCTGTGTTGTGTAAAAATGACTTTGTATTGACTATATGGCCTACACGTTAGCATACGAACGTCAATTTCAAAAACAACGATAGTAGTGCGCGGCATCTCAACGGATGGATGGATTTACTTATAAATTAATTTGACATGTACAAAATTTATATAATGGATAATAAAAATTATTTTAATTTAGCAAAATAAATACTTCACATCATAAACATTATACTATTTTATATTAGAAAAATTAAGACTTCTTAACATCTACAAATTAAAATTGTTCTCTCAAGTTTCAAGAAATTTTACATTGAAGAAAACATCTCAACAGGCGAAGAAAACAGGCAAAACAACACAGAAAATGCACTAAAGCGCTCATGCGCACCAAAGGGGGCGCTAGGCGCCCTAGAGCTAATACACAAAAGCGCATGCCAAGGGGCGCTAAGCGCCTCAGCCTGGCAAGCACATGCCCTAGGCGCATGTCCTTAGGCGCCACGCGTCCCATTACTTGCGAAAAAGTCAATTTTCGTGACTTTTTTGTCCCTAGAAGCCCATGTTTTTAGCCCAAGTTAGGTGGAAACTTTCCTTATAAATATCATCTTCCTCATTCTAGGAGTCAAGGAGGAGTTCTATTTTCTCCTATCTTTTCTAGGGTATGTTTTTATCTTTTTGTATTTTCTCTTAGTTATCAAGTGTAACTAGATATTTATAGGATAGGGTTCTAAGATGAACCTCTATTTGTTTAGTTGGATAATTATTTAATTTAATGTCGTTTATTTTCGTATATTTTTTGTTCGCTATTAAGTTTCATTAGGATTAATTTATTCCGGCAAAGTGCAACCCTAGATTAGGTACTTAGGTCGTGACAAGGCTTAATATTGATATTACTATCTTGATGCTTATATTTTGATATTTATATCTTGTATACTAATATCTACCTATCTAGGAAGTAAGTAGTTAGTAACTAGAAGAAAGATACCGAGAGCGAGTTGACACTAGTAGTAAGTACTTAGAAGGTGACATTATTAATACTGAGTAAAATCTGCTGAACCTAGGATGTAACTAGCTATTAATTAGGGAAACAAGCACCAAGGGGAGTGAACCTAGCTAGTGAGACCATTGTCCTCAACCTCTTCGTAAGGTAGACGCTGATAAGGCTGCCCGTTTGTAGAACTACCAAGGGGAGAAGGAGAATGTGCTATGAGTGTCCTAAGATTCAAAGATGGAAAGACCTTTAGGAACATTGGCCTTCATTGCCATTGGAAACCTAGGAATGCCAATTTAAGTTTAAGTTTCAATTACATTTGAATTAGCAAGATCCCACACGCAAGGATCACCGTGCGATCAACAGGTGCAGTTAGCCATCGGAGGGATAGACCTAGATAAACCTAGATAGTAAAGACCCCGCACGCAAGGATCACCGTGCGATTAGTAGGTGTAGCTTGACAACTGACTAGGTTAAAACGTCCCAACGACCTCATCACTTGTATAGTCTACTTAAGATAACTAAATGCGACATGACTGTTATTTAAATCCAACGAAATAAATATAGCGGATTCAAATATTCCTAACCACTTCTTACTTTTCTACAACCAAAACAGGTAACTTACTCTGTTGCAAATGGATAAAAATTTCAATCTCTACCGCTTTACTCTTTTATTTTATATCGTTAACTTTAAATAAGTAACACGAATTGTTTGAACGAAATGACAATCCTTGTGGATACGATACTCTACTTATCAATTTATTACTTGGTAAACGATTTGATACACTTGCCTAATCCAGCCATAGTGAACCGGTTCTAACACACATTAAAAATAGATTGTCTGGTTGGAATAGTTGCTTTCTTTCTTTTGGTGTTCGCTCGATTCTTCTCAAGTATGTCTTGACTTTTCAACTTGTCTACGCTTTTCCCTTCTTCAAAGCTCCATCAGGTACAATCTCTTGTATTGAATCTCTTTTGAATAATTTTTTTTGGGGTGGGAGTGAGGATCATAAGAACATTTCTTGAATTGGTTAGAAAAATGTTTGTTTTTGAAAGGATAGAGGGGGGGTTATTGTATAGGGTGTTGGTAATTCTTTATGGTGAGGAGCATGAGAGATTGGTGGTTGGGGGCCAGAGTGAGTTTTCGTGGTAGAGGGAGGTAGTGAAAATCCGTGATGGTGTAGGTGTTGATGGAGGAGGGTGGTTTGATGAGAGTATTGTGAGGAGGGTTGGTAACGGGGCAAATACTTTTTTTGGACGGATTTGTGGTTAGAAGGGTCTCCTTTGTATGTGCGGTTTAGGCATCTATTCGACTTGGCCAAAATTAAGCGAGTACGGTGGTGGTTATGTGTGCTTTGGGGTGGAAGGAAGGAGAGGTGGCTTGGCAGCGCGTTATCGGTTGTGGGCTTAGGAGGAGAAGTTGTTAGGGGAGTGTAAGATTTTACTTAATATTTCTATGCAGCCTAATTCTACAGATCAGTGGCAGTGGAAGGTTGATCCTAGCGGCGGTTATTCGATCCGGGGTGTCTATAAGTTGCTCACTGGTCAGGAATTTCACCGTTTTAAAGCTATTACAAATTTAATTTGGCACAAACAGGTTCCCTTTAAGGTTTCTATTTTTGCTTGGAAAGTTCTTCAGAATAGGTTACCGACGAAGGATAACTTGGTGGTGTGCGACATCATCACTCACGATGCACAATTATGCGTGACTGGTTGTGGATGCATAGAGATGACTTAAATATTTCTTCCTATCTTGTCCTAATCTCACATCTCTTTGGGATTTAGTTTGGTCATGGATTGACGTCTTTTCTGCTGATCCGTGTCATTTACAGGACAATGTTGTTCAGTTTGTTTATTCCTCAAGTGGTTTGTGAGCTCGACGTTCTTTTATGCAACTTATTTGGCTCTGTTGCGTTTGGGTATTGTGGAATGAGAGAAACAATAGATTATTCAAGAACAAGGAAAGTTTTATACACCAACTGTTGGATAAAGTCGAATTACATTCCTTTTGATGGATGAAAGCAACTCACATTAACATTGGTTTAAGCTTTCATATGTGGTGGTCGAACCTGTTTGTTTGTCTGAGCATCGACTAAATTGTTTTTTTTAGGGACTAATTTGATTTTTGTATGCTTTTGTTTGAGACTTGTTTGGTTGTAAACTTTTGAGGTCTTTTTTTTTTGACACATCTTGTGCTAATGAAAACTTTCCTTTAGTGTTAATAGAACTGGAAATGAGTCGAGTCGAACTCGTCTGAGCTCGACTCGACTCGATAAGAATGAGCTCAGCTTGAAACTCCACTCGAGTTTGATACGAACCTTTAATTTAACTCGTGTTCGGCTCGTTTAAAATTCACGAACAACTCGGTTCGACTCGTTAGGTTCAACTCGTTGCTCGAGTAACATAATTCAAAAGTTTTTTTTTTCAAAAATGCATATCTTACATTTTAATTTATTTAAAAAATACACAAAAATTGAACTAAAATAAAACTATAAACCATGTTTGTCTTAAGACTACTATAGAAAAAACTCCATTACTCATATGCGCTTCTATCTTTATAACTACTCCCCCTCTCTATTGTTTATGAGAAATGTTAAGGAGTGCCTCTGATATACTTTTTAAGAGTCTAAAATAGTAATTTTTTATGAAAACTTGTGTATTTAATGCATTGGAAATTAAATTGTTTGACTTTTTAAAAAATAACTTCTTAGTTTAAAATGCTTAAAGAGTGCATCAGGAACACTCGTTAACAAGACCCATCGTTTATAAACTAACCTATGTGGGACAAATTTTAGTGCGTTTAGTTAAAAGCACTTATGTTTAGTTAAAATCCTGCATATGTTATTAGCTTCTTCTTTTTTTTTTTCCTTTCGCTCTGTATTTTTTTTATTTATAATCTTTCTCTCTTTTATTATAATCTTTTTTTGAAAGGATTATAATTATTGTTAATTGTTAACTAAATTAGAAATAATTCCTCCTACTCTCTTTGATAAAAAAATTAATAATTCCACTATAAACAAGTACATAAATATCACATGAAGCTTGTAATAAACTACATGTTTACTAAACTAATATATATATATATATATATATATATATATTATCGAGCCTACTCATGAATCAACCGAGTCGAACTACATATAGTTCAAGTTTAGCTCATTTATTTAACGAACTAAATTTTCAGCTCAAGTTTTAGCTCATTTGGTTTATGAACCAAATTCAACGAGTTAACTGTCGAACCAAGTTTCGAACTATTATCGAGTTGGTTTGATTTATTGTCGGCCCCTGGTGTTAATATATTACATTTTTTATTGTTAAAAAAATATACATTAACTTGCCATATGAATCGCATGTGTAAATATTTTTATTAGATGAAGAAGAAATGTGTGCTCCTTAAAAAATAAAAGTGACAAGTGTACGTTAATTTTTTTGCAAGGCTTTTATTTATTATAGAGATTTACATCATCAATATAGAATAGCTAAACTGTTTAAGATAAGTAGTTGAATCCGACAAACCCAGCCTGAGTATTCCTCCAATTTATTCTAAACATTTTATCAAAAGAAATGCGTGGCATCCCAAATTGAAGGCCACCTACAAGGTGTTGGCCTACACTCTCTCGTACCTATTCTATCGTCGGTTCGTTAAGAAATAAAGCAAAAGACAATTCTTCGGGTACCTGTCCCTCATAATTCCCACAAACGTTTAAAAAAAATAAAAATATTAACTTATACTATATATGCAAAGAAAATGTCTTGTTAACCGATGCACTCAAGACATTGATAAATGAATATACAAATAGAAATTTTTATCTTAAAAATATAAGATGTTACTTTTGATCAAGTAATGATTACATTTTTTTTTTATTAAAACTTACTTGTTTGGGATGCTTAATCATTGTTCTTAGGGCACTAGTTAGCATTTTCCAGAAAGAAAATAACATTTTTGCTTCTTTTGGCTTGTTTTTTCTCTTTCCAAAATTACCATTAACTTTTAATACAAATAACGCATATAACAAATAGATAATCCAAATTTTTTCCTTTATTCTTTAAAAAGTGTAACAAACTAAATGAGGATATTTATACTTACTTTTTCATTATTCCAATTATACCTTTAAATAAATTGTTCTATAATAAAAATTGTTGTTAATGTCATTAAAAAAATAAGAATTTTAATTTTTTTATATTGTTGGTGTCATTGAAATAGATAATCATTGTTGTTATAATAATCAAAATCAAAATTTCATAAAAAAAAAATCATATTTTTCAAACGTTACCAAAATAAAAAAGTGGAAAGACATGTACGTGAGTGTCCATTTTTTCGCTAATAATAATAATCTATACTATCCCCACCACCCCCGACAAATTTTTCTATAGTAATGTTATATTGATGTTGTTATTAAAAAAAATAAGAATTTTTGTTATATTTGCTATATTATTGTTGTCATTGAAAAATATAAATATGATTTATCGAGTTTATTACATTTGAAAGTCTCAAATGTCTATCTATACTATATATAAAGAAAACTACCCCTTTCAGCACACTTTTGGGTTAGACTTTTCTTTCCAAAAATACCCTTAATTTTTAGTTTTAATTTTAAATACAAATAACACATGTAACAAATAGATAAAAATAAATTTTAATTTACGGATAAAACCTACACACAATTACTTATGAATTGGTCTTACTGTTAGCCAATTACACAATAACATGTGGATTACTAATCCATGTCATTAATCGTCCTCATTAACTCTCTATTACCTCCGTTAAGCATAGATCAAACTCACAAAAAACAAGCACAAAACAAAAACTCATGTTACTTTTTCATCTGTCGATTTTATGTTGAACATCCGTGTTGTTCCCCTCAATACAACCGAGAAAGATTGCCAAGTATTTTCATATCTCTACCACAAAAAACAGTATTTCCATATTTTTTTATTACTTCCACAAAAAATAGTATTTCCATATTATTTTATTATTTTATTAAGTTACTCTTCCTTAACCTTTGATCAATTGTAACAAACGTGAGCAAAAAATAATGGTTAAGATTGAACTTTAAATTCCCTAAAAAAAATTAGTAGTAAACGTGACCAAAAAATAATGTTAAAGATTTGACTTTAGATCCTCTAAAAAAATATTAGTAACAAATGTGAGCAAAAAAAATTGTTAAAGATTGGACTTTAAATCCTCTAAAAAAAAGATTAGTAACAAACGTGAGAAAAAAATCATGTTAAATATTGGACTTTAAATCTTCTAAAATAATATTAGTAAACGTGAGCAAAAAATAATAATATTAAAGGTTGGACTTTAAATACTCTAAAAAAAATAGTAACAAACGTAGCAAAAAATAATGTTAAATATTGGACTTTAAATCTTCTGGAAAAAGATTAGTAACAAACGTGAGCAAAATATAACGTTAAAGATTAAACTTTAAATCATCTAAAAAAAAAATAGTAACAAACGTGAGCAAATGTTAAAAATTGGACTTTAAATCCTTTAATAAAAAGATTAGGACTCAAAATATTTTAGAAAAAGATTTGTTAGCACTATATTAAATATTAATAAGTAGGGTTCTCATTCCTTTAAAAAAAAAAATAAGTAGGGTTCTCATAGTTAATAGTTCGTTCCCGCATTGTTTAGTTTTTCTCAACCTCTCTCAACCCTCTGCATCAGAATTCAAAATTAACCTGTAAGTATTTTTCTTTTTCTTTCATGTTACAACTAATCAAAGTCGATTAATTTTATGGATTATATTTGACTTTGCTGGTTTATAAGTGATTATGATTCAAATTGTTTACGATTAATTTTAAGGATTATTTGACTTTGCTGGTTTATAATTGCTTATACAAACTATAATAACGTGACTTTTTTATATAAAGAAAACCGTGGTTTTTTTTAATTATTATTAAATAAAGGAAAAATAAGCAATAACATCCTCTGTCGTTAAGCTCCTTCCACTGCCGTTTAAAGGAATAAAAGCATTGCTTTTTTCCGTGTGATTCCAAACGTTCTTCATGTGTACAATTGATACACTGCTCCCATGCCCCCATCTAATATCCAACAAAATACAGTAAAATCAAAGTGTTAAAACCATTTAAACAATTAAAAATTGTTAAACCAAAATCACACTCATGTTACCAACAACTAAAAACATAAACATTAGAAAGCTTCAAACCACCATCTTTTGTTTTTGGTTACATTCAAACCACCATCTGAGAGGCCATTAAAGGAGAGGATCGCTGAAAAGTATGGATACGAACACCGACATCAGATATTGACACGCCAATAACGTTGATAATTTGAGAAAATCACATAATTTAAGGTAATTATATTTGTGGATGCAGATGCAACACGTGTCCAGACACATCTAATATGAGGAGTGTATGTGATTCATAGGCGAGGAGTAATATCATAATTCGTAATCACAATATAAAAAAAAAAAAATTAAATAGAAGTGGAAATAAAACCGGTGGATCAAAGATAGATAAATGGCTACACTACCATATCACAGGAATTCCTAAACTCAATTGCTCGAGAAAGTATCCCACCACATATTTTAAAGGTAAAAAAGGTGCACCTTTGATGTTGTTGCGAAACATAGACCCTAGATATGACCTGTGTAAAGGGACACAATTGTTATGTCGTGGTTTATTTAAGAATATGTTGGATGTGGAAATCCCAATAGGAAACAATGCTGGAAAAAGAGCATTCTTGCCCAGAATTAAATTAAAAACAAATATGAGTTCATGACTTCCCTTTGTGCTTAGTTGAAAACAATTTTCCGTTAGATTAAGTTTTGCTATTACCATAAATAAGTCACAAAGGCAAACAATTCCCAATGCCGAAATCTATCTTCCACGATATGTTTTCAACCATGGTCAATTATATGTAGCTTTATCAAGAAGAGTTTCTCAAAATTCAACAAAAGTTCTCGTTAAAGAAGGGAAAATAGAAGGAGAAGATGAAGACTTTACGAAAAATTTAGTTTTTAAAGATATTTTTTTGTCGCAATCATAGAAATGTTTCTTTTACATAACATGTCATTTTTACATTTATGTGTTTTTTAAGGAACATTTACATTTAGAATAAACAATAAATGATCATTATTTTATCTTAATTTTATATGCAGGTAAACTAAAATATGTTTAGTTCAAAAATAATTTTGTTATATGCCTTGACAATATTTTGTTTATAAATCAATATATCAATAATTTCTATTAATATTTTAAAATTTTAATCAAAATTATACAAACAAGCATAATAAAATAATCACATGCATTAGAGCATTAGAAAGAGTGGACAGTTTGTGCCCGTCTTTCCGCTAGTATTTATAATTTTAATTTGTATAAATTTTTTTATATAGAATATTGTTTATAATTTACATGCAAAATTCTACAAAATATTGTTGACAATCTAAACACATTAGCGTAATAAAAACGGCGGAAATAATGTTCGTCTTTTCTCCGATAATATACTAATAATAATAATAATGAATAGTGTATGCAATGATGAGAAGAAAATTATAAAAGTAACAAACAATAATTATTAATTTTTTTACGTCAAAAAAAGAAATAGTTATTATGTTTTTTGGGTATGTAGTTGAAGTGTCAAACACAACATTGACACTTGAGTTAGTTCTTTAAGAAATACATAACTATTAATTTTGATTCAAAATCTGTCAAAAAAACATTGATTCAATGAAAAAAGTTATTAATTTAATTGGATTTTTCTCTGCATAAATTTACTTTTAACAATAGTCAATTTTAAATTTAAATTAACTCTACACAATATAATTTTAAAAAACAAAATAATAACTATTAATTTTGATTAGATATTTTCCAGTACAAATTCATCTTTAGCGACCAGATTATTTTTCAAATTAAAAACGTAAAATTCACGAACAATAATAAGGTCAACAGTCTGATACCCTGCTGTCTTTCCTTCAAAAATGTTATATCATATTTTTATATTTAATTATTTTAAAATAAGTTTAAATTTTAAATTAGGTTTTTTTTTTTTGGTCAAGAAATTAGGTTTCTTTATAATATTATAACAGTAGTAGTTTTGATTATTCAATATTCATTGCACATATGCATACCACTTTTTTACCATTGAAAATTCCAAACTATCCGTGATTCCAAATATGTATCAAAACTCATCATGACAACAAATTCGTCACTATAAATATGCTACTATAGTATCACTCTTCTTATTATATCCTTTTGACTAGCTCGCTTTCTAGTCTCTTCTACATTTTATGGACTTTATAGTTTGCAAATAAAACAAAAAAAAAAAATAACAAAGCCTTAGTTTCTTATTGCTTTTGTTAGTTGCTGAAAATGGAAGGAGGAGTGCCTGAAGCTGATGTCTCTGCTTTCAGAGAATGTTTGGCTCTATCATGGAAAAATCCTTATGTTCTTCGTCTTGCTTTTTCTGCTGGAATTGGTGGTTTTCTCTTTGGCTATGATACTGGTAAATAATATAAAAGAAACTTGCTTTTTTTTTTTTAAAAAAAAAAACTAGCTTTTTTTAATATAATATCCATTTAATTAACTAAAGCTTAAATAAACCATTTCTCTGTTTAACTTTTATTTATTTTAATTAATTCTCTTCTAAACATTAAAAAGTATTAGAGTTGGTGATTAATTAATGATGGGTATTTGGGTGTGTGCAGGAGTCATATCTGGGGCTCTTTTGTATATAAGAGATGATTTCAAGGCTGTGGATAGACAAACTTGGCTCCAGGTAATGTTCATAAAAAGTTAGTTATATACTTCCTTCCGTGTCATTCATAAATAAAAAACAGTTTTTTAGATTCATTGAATATTTGATATATATTATAGACTAAATATATTTGATATTCAATGAATTTAAAAATTGATTTTTACCTGTAAATATGATCCGAGTTAGCATCTATATCCATTTTAGTTGGACACACTATATTTTTCTTGTTTCTGGTCTTTTTTTTTTTAACAATTTAACCATTAGCTCGGATGGAATAGTTTGGATATATTATGGTTTAATAAAAGGTTCTAAGTTTGAGTTCAATCATGCTAATGTAACAACTTAAACAATTCTTTGATAATACCCCTTTTATAGCCATTTACCTTGCCATTGTTGCCAATAAATAACTAACACAAGCACCTTGTGATAGTTTTCTCAATTTTGAGTTTTTTTTTTTTAATAAGGTAAGAAGTAGGTATGACATTAAGGAGTCCGGAAACATAACATGGTAATAAAAATCCAAGAAGAAAAAAAAAATGGAAATAGTTTATTTCATTTATAATTTTCGTTAAACCACTGATTATTTTTTTTATTACAATTTAAATCATATACATAATTCAATAAATCTGTGCAGATATAGAACTTTTTTTTTTTGAGCAAGTGCAGATATAGAACTTATAAAAAAGATTGATTAAACTTTTTCATCCACATCTTGGTTTATAAAATGTTATGTCAAAATCTCAGCACTATATATAGCACGTGTTTAGTTCTCAAAAAAATATATAGCACGTGTATAGTACATTAATTTAAGTAAACCATAATGTATTGAAACGTCATAACTATGAGTTCATGATTTTTTATTTTTTTTTTGGTGGTCGGAGTTTGAACGTCAAATTTTACATATATTATGGATTGTCCTTACTAATTAAGGTAAACTCTAGAAGAGTATGAATACATGATATATGTTTGCATTAGAATTCACCTTGTAAATGCAGAAAAAAAAATAAAATAAAAAGGGTCACCATGAAAATATAAGCAATGAAAATAATAATTTGTTAGATTAATAAAATAAAATATTCATATTTTAATAATAAATTTTTTAATTGTATTGAAACACAAAAAATTTATGATATTATGCTTTTGTAAGGTTGGTGAATTTTATTCTCACTCACTCAATCAAATAAGGGTGTGGTCCCTTCCCGAACTGTCTACACCTTGAATTTTTGACCAATAGTTGTGTGTAGTCATAGATGGTTCTGAATTCAATCCTTATTTCTCAAACCTCATATGTTGTAGATTTTATTTTACAATTTTCAATCTCCTTTATATTTTTAAGAATTACATAACACAAATTACATTTTTTTTTCGTTCTTTTCTTTTCTTTTTATTATTGAGGGTACAAGAGAAGCTTTAGCATTAGAAATTTAGAACATCAAAAAGCATAACTGTAGACCATTAGACAATATTTATCCATTTTGAAACTGTTACCAAAATAAATTATGTAGTAGCAAAGTGAAGATCATCTCCATTTGCTAAAAATAAATGGACAATGTTATTTAGTGAGAGATGGGTATAAAAAAAAGTACTCCCTTCGTCTCACAATAATTGTCTCTTTACCATTTTTTTTTTCTCAAAATAATTGTCACTTTAGAATACCAATAAAACATTTATTATTTTTTTCATTATTATACTCTTATTTATTGAATTCCATCCAACTTAACTACTTCACTAACTACGATTAATAAAGGTTTTTTAGTAAATGATACTGATCTTACCATCAAAATCAATACAAGTAATCATTTCTTTAATAATCGTGCACAGTCCTTACACGACTATAATTTAGAGACGGAGGGAGTATGCAGTGAGTCTACCACACTGCTATTAATTATTTTAAAATTCTTTATTACTTTATCTCTCCAAATAGTAGAAATGAAGATACTAATAAATGAAGAGATCTTGACTTAGTACACAAATGCGGCATAACATGAGCAAGATCATAATAACTTTTTTACTATGATTTATTTTCGAAATGGATAAAAAAATATGAAGTTTATGTTACGTAGCTCACTTCTTCCTCCTTTGATCCTATGCAAAAGAAAAAATATACAATTTTGACACTATTTCATTTGATTTCGGTGTTAGTTTTGACACATTTATATTGGAGGAATAGGATTAATAAGGTCAAAAAATAATCACTTCTAATTCTTTATTTTCCAATTCTTTTTTTTGTGTTTATTTTTCCCTAATACATATTTAAATACGAACATTTATATATACACAAAAATTACACATGAGTCAAACGCAAGCAAGCAACAAGCTGCACCGTTAAGCCTTTTTGGATGACAAAACTAATCTCATTAACACAATATTCATATATCTAAAAACATAATATTTTTATGCATGACTTTTTGACATTTATATAAAAAGGTAAATAAGATAAGGTTACATTTGTATGCTAATTTCATTATCACAACAACTATATTATAATGATACTTAATTGATGTTGATAAAACAGGAAGCCATAGTGAGTACAGCACTTGCTGGAGCAATCATAGGTGCATCAGTTGGTGGATGGATTAACGATCGATTTGGAAGAAAAAAAGCAATAATTCTTGCAGATGCACTCTTTTTCATTGGCTCAGTTATTATGGCTGCTGCAATCAATCCAGCTATTCTCATTGTTGGTAGAGTCTTTGTTGGTCTTGGTGTTGGAATGGCTTCAATGGCTTCCCCTTTATACATCTCAGAAGCTTCTCCAACTAGAGTTCGTGGAGCACTTGTTAGTCTCAATGGATTTCTCATCACTGGTGGACAATTCCTTTCCTATGTTATCAACTTGGCATTCACAAATGTGAGAAAACTTCCTCTAGATGGCTATTTCGATTAACATATTGTGACTAGCGAATCAGGGTTGCGATCATCTCGTGATTCTTATTCTTGGGAGAATAATTTGGGTTGAGCCTAACTCAACTTTATAAAACTGATATGTATGTCGTCGGTGTCATGACTTATAAACACACTTGCACGCTATATTTCATATCGAATGTGAGACTATTCAGGCCTTTTACAATGAGAACTGTATATCTGAAGTGTGATTCAGATGGTCGAATTGACGTGACCTAATAGAAGGTGACCAATTGATAAAAACATTTTCGTGACATATTTTCGAATGTGAAACTCTTAATAGTGATGAGCAAATGCAATCGACATGATCTTTATCGCGGTTGCATAAACCTTGATATTGCTGATTCTAACAAACTATGATTCATCATAATAGAAACTATTTAGATCCTTCTAGAAGGAGGTGTGACTCATCATCTTAGATTAGACATATTTTGCTGATTAAACATATTTTGTTCATAAGATTCTTTCAACTATTAATTGCTTTGTCAAAATGTTTATTTTTGTACAAACTATAATTGTATAACTTGATTGTTTGATATTATTTGTTCAGGCACCAGGAACATGGAGGTGGATGTTAGGTGTTGCAGCAGTACCGGCTTTAACACAAATCGTATTGATGCTTATGCTCCCAGAATCGCCTCGTTGGTTGTTCAGAAAGGTTAATTCTCCGAACATCATCACAATTTAGAATCATGAGAGCATATAATCTAATTTTTGTTTTCTTTGCAAAATGTGTATCTTTACTTAACTTCTATTTGGCTTATTGTTAAACGAAAAACAGGGAAAAGAAGAAGAAGCTAAAGAAATTTTGAGGAAGATATACCCTCCACAAGATGTTGAAGATGAAATCATTGCACTAAAAGAATCAGTTGAAATGGAATCCAAAGACGATTCGTCTTCCAACAAAGTCAGCATAATCAAACTTTTGAAAACCAAAACGGTAAGAAGAGGTTTATATGCAGGAGTGGGACTACAAATCTTCCAACAATTTGTCGGGATCAACACCGTAATGTACTACAGTCCAACCATCGTTCAACTAGCTGGTTTTGCATCAAATAAAACAGCACTTCTTCTGTCACTTGTCACAGCTGGAATCAATGCATTTGGTTCGATTTTGAGCATATACTTTATTGACAAGACCGGAAGGAAGAAACTTTTGTTGTTTAGTTTGTCCGGTGTTATTGTCTCTCTTGTTGTCTTGACTGTTGTGTTTCATCAAACTACAACTCATTCTCCTATGGTTAGTGAAATTGAAACTTCCAAGTTCAATAATACTTGCCCTGATTATAGAACAGCTTTGGATGCTGGTAAATGGGATTGCATGAAATGTCTAAAGGCTTCTCCTGAATGTGGATTTTGTGCTTCTGCTGGTAATAAGGTAAACATGAAACTTGCTTGTATAACAAGTTTCTCAACTAACTACACTTAACAATTCTGTTACTTGCTTCTCAAGTTACAATTATAAAACTAACCATACTATTAGTTATCTAACTCTAATAACCACTTATTAATCAATATTGAATTACACTATAACAAATTTTTGTTCCAATGTCTAATAACAATACTAATTATTGTGCAGCTATTACCTGGGGCATGTCTAATATCTAATGACACAACAGAAGATCAATGCCAAAAAGAGCAAAGACAATGGTACACAAGAGGATGTCCAAGCAAAAACGGTTGGCTAGCACTAATTGGTCTTTCACTATACATCCTATTCTTCTCACCAGGAATGGGAACAGTTCCATGGGTTGTAAACTCTGAAATATATCCATTAAGATACAGAGGAATATGTGGAGGAATAGCATCAACATCAAATTGGATTTCAAATCTCATTGTTGCACAATCTTTTCTATCATTGACTGATGCTATTGGAACTTCATACACATTCATGATATTCATTTTCATCACTGTTGCTGCCATTGTTTTTGTCATTGTTTTTGTGCCAGAAACAAAGGGACTTCCTATTGAAGAAGTTGAGAACATGTTGGAAAGAAGAACCTTGAATTTTAAGTTTTGGCAAAGGAATTCTGACTCTGGTCAAACATTGACTCAAAAGAATGTGTCATTTTGAGTTAATTAGATAATAGCATCAAATGAGTTAGATGTTGCATGCTAGATTAGGGTTATAGATTAGTAGTACTTTATTTCTCTAAAAATTTATGATTTGGGTTTGCATGTATATGTATATTATTTGATGTAACAAGTTATTATGTGATGGAATAAACCATATTTTTCTGCTAATTAGCAGATAAATAAATAAATAGCTTAAGTGTAAGGTTATTGCTTTTGCTTGAGCACAAAATTTGAGCAAAAAGGAATGGTTAATGTTCTTTGTTTTAACTGTCTTAATTAAATTATTTTTCAAATTCAAATTTAAATCATAGTTATAGGAAATTTGAAAACTAACTACCTATTTTATCTTAACTTTTTTTTGTTGCAACTTCTTTTTTCAAATTTAAATTTTAAAAACATACAAAAGAAATATTAAAAGTAAAATGTTAATAAATTATATAATGCAGATATTATAAAAATAAAAAAATAATAATTAAGTTAAAGCATATGATTAGATATGCATACAAATAAACACAATAAAAAAGCGCATAAACGGGTGGTTAATAATGTATTTTTTTTTTGAAAGGATTTTTTTTATTTACCTTAAAAAAAACTTCCATTTGAAAGAGGAACTTATATTGTATTTTTTTTTCTTTTGAGAGGAACATATATTGGACTTGGTCTCCCTAAATAATATTTCTCTTAGAGTTATTTATTATCATTATCTCTAACTTTAACTAACAATATTTCAATTATATTTTCTAAATTTCCTACCTTGATTAGTAAAATCAACGATAGACCATTGTAGTGTTTCTAATGTAATGGTGCACAAAATTTTTACTTGTACTTTTGGAATGAGCTTGTTAGAAAAAGTGTGAGGGGTATTTAAAGAACAAAGAGGGGGTGAGAAAAGCAGCGCCCGTATAGAACTTGCCTCCCCATAAAGCAAGATTGGGCCAGATTGTTTTGGATCAAATAATTGATGAATTCTGCTCTTTACCCAACACATTTTGCTCATTCCCAATTGAAATTCCAAAAATACCCCTGTGTGAGTTAACTCACGCTAGTGTTAATTCTACATGACTTAATTCACGCTAGTGTTAATCTCTGCATGAGTTAACTCACGCAGGTGTTATACCCCGCGTGAGTTAACTCACGCTAATTTTAAACATTCCACAACATTTCATTTTACTTTATACAACGAACACACACTCAAGCTTATGCAAGTGTTTACCAATAAAATCACTACCATCTCACCCGAAATGGACAAGTGGAAACTTGAACATGCAACTTGTGGAAACTTGAACATGCAATTTGTCGGATACAAACCATGTCACGCTTCACTGATATGCTTAGACACCAAATGAGTTTTCATTTGAGAAGCTATATCTTTTTTTGTTGATAGAAGCTATATTATATATCTATATTAAAGTACAATAAGTCGGTCATAAACATCAATCAATAATATACTTTTTTCAATGATAACATGAATTTTAGTTCTCTTCACTTGATTGCAGTACTTGAAGCTAAAGTAATTCATAGCTTTTGGAACGTTTAAAATTAGCGTGAGTTAACTCACACAAGGGCAAAATGGTCTTTTCAGTTGGGAGCTAGCAATTCATGCTGGGTAAAGAGCAGAGTTCATAATTGATCTAGTTTTGATTTTGAAAATTGCTTTTCTCGCATCAAGATTTGCTCACTCTGAACTGAACTTCCAAAAATACTTCCCACGTGACTTAAGTCATGCAGGTATTAAACCCAACGTGACTTAAGTCACACCGAAATACAACCTACGTGACTTAAGTCATGTTCGGTATATCCAGCGTCAGTTAAGTCATGTGGCATCCCTTTATAGATCAGGCATCACCTTATATCTTCATTCTTCCTCATTTCTCATCTCAACTCTCTAAAAACACTCAAATCATCCAAATCCCTAATTTCTTCAAGTTCAAATCAAACAACATTTAAGTTTTCATAATCAAACACCATTAACATTTTATGTTTATATGTTAGATTTTTCTCTTAAATTAGAAATTGTTTAGTTTAAGGGTTTGTTTAAATTTTGATTTTTTTTTTTGGCAAGAAAAGATACAATGTTTACATGTAAATGACTTATATTGCTTAATTGTTTAGATGTTTGCATATTTATGTTGTAGTTTTGAGTTTTAGAGTTTATTTATAATTTACACTCCAAGTGTTTGATGAAATGTTTGAATGAGCTTTTCATTGATTATTGAATTTCTTATGGTGTAGATCTGAAACAATGGACATTTTGTTGAAGGTTCCGGTCGATGTCACGCTAAAGGATCTGACGGATCAACTGAATGAAATCAACCAAGGACTCAACCCTGAGGACACAAGGAGGGTAGAGGACGTTCAATATGCACGTCCCGAATTATTCTAGTCCAACAAGATAATGCTGACAGACAATGATTGCGTGAGTAACATGTGCTCCATATATCATCAGCACCGCATGTTCCCGAGGATTGAGATGAATGCTACGTTGTTGAGATCACCTGAAGATATTATCAAGAGTTTGATTCTGTCACAAGATTATGCTTATGTAGCATCATTATTATGTAGTGTCTTTATTTTGTTTCGAATTTAAGTTTAATACTTGTTAGTTTGGTGAAGATGTTGGTATTGAAGTGTCTTATATTTAGGGTAAAGGTTTGCAAGTCTATTTGAAAACTCAAAAGAATGAAGATAACACAACATGTATTTTACCAAATCAACTATATAACTTTTCACATCGAATTCCTTTGTATAAGATGAGTGTGATGAAAGGAAATGCACCTCTAAGATGTTGTTTGGTGCTTGATCATGCTCCTCTGTAAATTGAAATATGTCAGTGCAGTAGGATTAAGTTAAAAAAAATGTATTGGAATGCATTCTTGTTCGTCTCTACTCATCTTATACGAGGGAATTCGATGTGAAAACCTATAAAGTTGATTTGCTGGAATACATGTGTTGTGTTCTATTCATTATTTTCAGTTTTCAAACAAACTTGCAAATTTTTACACTAAGTATAAGACACTTCAATGCCAACATTTTCAACAAACTTTCAAGAATTTAATTTAATTTAAACCCAACGTCATGATGATACCACATATTTAGGGAGAATGTAATGTAACGTAGATGAAATTAAAACTAAATAAAATTGTGTATTTTTTGAATTGATTTTGTGTACTTGTGCAACTTTATTCACATTTATTCAACTTTATTTCAAACGCAACTTTATTCAAATTTATTTAATACCAAAATGCGTAGCATATCCAAAAACATGAAGAAAAAAACATCCAAAAAAACCACAACATTATAAGTCATTACATTTAATCGTCTCCCTCGTCACTTAAGTTAATTGGGTTGTCCTGGATAGTTCTTGGGGCGCCTGCTTTTGGTTGCGAACCAAAATAACAGGTCTTTCCGCTCCGTCTCATCTTGTTGAAATTGTACATGGGCACATTCACCCTGCGTTTTTGTCCGGATCCTTCACATTCTATATCGTGCCATGTTGCGGCAACTTTAGAGCTTCAGGAAAGTTTCTATCTTCTCCTTGATTTTCTAGGGTATGTTTTTATCTTTAGTAATTTGTTTTTAGTTGTCATGTGTAACTAAATCTTTTTAACTTAGAGTTCTAAGATGAACCTATGTATATTTATTTAATTTAATATGTCGTTTATTTTATTTATTCTTTTGTTTGCTATTAAGTTTTATTAGGAAGTAGTTTTATTTCTGTGAGAGGTGCAACCCTAGATTAGGTACTTAGGTTGTGATAGGGCCTAATATTGATATCATTAAGTGGATGCTTATATCTTGATATTTATATCCCTTTACTAATAACTATTTATCTAGGAAGTAATTAGTTATTAATTAACTAGGAGTCGGGTGGTGTCTTATCGAACCTAGGAATTAACTGGTTAGTAATTAGAAAAACAAGCACCTAGCTGTCCGATTTAAGCTACAACCTAATAAAAGCATTCTCTTGAAACCATTAGTAAGGTAGACATAGATTAGGGCTGCCCATTTGTAGAACTACTAAGTAAGCGTAGAGAGGGTGTGCTTTGAGTGTCCTAAGATTTATAGATGGACAAACCTAAGGGAACCTTGGCCTTCCTTGCGTTGGGAAACACTGGAAAGCCAACATAAAGTTTATGTTTCAATTACCTTTGAATTAGCAAGACCCCGCACGTAAGGATCACCGTGCGATCAACAGGGGCAGTTAGCCATCGGAGGAAAAGACCTAAGTACGTACTTAGTGGATGATGCCCATCGAGTCTGGTGGTGCCTTACCTAATTAGGAACTCCCAACGACCTCATCACTTGCATAGTCTACCTAAGATAAATAAACGCGACATACTTTTACTTATTATCCAACAACGAATATACAAAGGGGATTCGAAGGATCCTAACCGCTACTTATTTTTCTGCAACCAAAACATGTAAACTTGCTCTGTTGGAAACAGATAAAAATTGCAACTTAACTTTTATACCGTCAACCTACAAAAATAAGTAACGCGAATTGTTTCGATGAAACGACAATCCTTGTGGATACGACACTCTACTTATCACTTTATTACTTGATGAAAACGACTGGTACACTTGCCATACAACAACAAACAATCCACCATCACCAGGTCGATTTACATGGGAAGTGTTAGATCCAACTAGTCTTCAGAATCACCTCTCTCTCTCGCTCCCTCCCTCCCTCCCTCCAAAATAGAACTTACAAAGCTTAGAGGATCATAACATGGCAACTCAATCCTATTTTAGATCCACTATCGTATATATCACCCTTATTTTCCACATCTTAATTCAATAGTTTTATGTATGAAGCTTAGACAATCAACAATAAGACAACTTTTGTCCCGTTTTCCTTAACTTATCTTATCTTAAAAGAAGAATTTAAATTAAACCATATTTTTCAAAATATCTTAATTAAAAATAAACTTATATTTTATGGATAACAATTTAGATTTAAGGAATGACCCTTTCAAATCAAGTTGGCAATGTTATTAGAAAAAAGAAAAAAAAAGTTAACGACCACTAATAATTTTATCTATTTTTTCGATTATATAACTCACTCTATCATAAAAAAAAATACAATTTAAAAATAACAACGATTGAATTTATTTCTAAAACTTTTATTTTTAATTTTAATTTTAATGTAACTTTTGATGAGTTAAGTTAAATGGAGTCTAGATATAAAATTTACAACTCCTTACAAATCAATTTATTTATTTACTTTGAAATTTAAGAATAATTTGTTATTGAAATAAAATCTATCAGATTTTTTGTGGATGACACCCCTATCAGAGTGTTCAAGAATACTACAAATAAAGGAGGAAGGTACCCAACACAGGCAATGAAAATTACTGCAACAATATGGAATGACACATGGGCCTCTAATGGAGTTCCTGTGAATTGGAATGATGCACCCTTTGAAGCACACTATCGAGGATTTGGTATCGATGATGCATGCCAAGCCCTAAGCACCAACACCCAAGAATGTAGATCCCCTAAGTATTGGTGGAATGATGAAAAGTTTTGGGAGTTAAACCCTCAGAAAATACCAGCGTACAAAAATGTGCGAAGCAAATATTTAATTTATGATTATTGTGCTAAACAGTCACAAAATCCTGAGTGTCAAGATTTACCAATATACTAAATCTACTTGTGAGAGTATTGTATAGAATAAGTAGCACCAGGAAATTGTTGTATACATGCACTATTTCAAACTCTTTACTGTGTATATTTTCTTCAAAAGAATAAAAAAAATAATACATAATTTAATTACTATATTACAATAACTAAATGGCCAGCACAATTTTTGTTAAAAGCAATAGTGTGAAAGCACCAAATGACAGCTATGGCATCCCAAAAACTATCACCTATTGACTACCTGCACTTTCAAAAAGTTATTAATAAAAGGAAAAAAATGAACAAACTTGGGGTACTAGACTAAAACCCAAGGTACCACACAAGATTTTAGCAATATCTACCTCGGTGAAAATCTTCCTAATGAAAGCTCAAAGAGAGAAAACTTTAGAGAAGAGAAAAAGAGTGCAAAGTAAAATAACAATCAACATCAGATTAGCAATCTATACATGGGGAATAACATTTGGAAGATTGGCCGACAAAGTCAAATTAAAAACATGAACCGATATAAGCAATTTTATCATCCCAACTATTTCCTTCTCTGAAAATGTGAGAGTTTTTGAAGGACATGGTTCTAACCAAAAGCAAGCAATTTTGCCACATGTTGTGTAAACTCTAGGGAGTAATTACTCACTTGCTTAAAAGCCAATTTAAGCAACTAAGAACAAGACTTTAACGAGATGTGAGCCAAACCTTTTTCATAAGCTACTTCAATAACAAGCACAACATCCATAATTAATATTTAGCATGTAAGGCGTAGGATATACCAATATTAAGGGCAAAGCAACCCAAAAAGTTGGCATATTCATTTCTGCAAAAATATCAACACATGAAGCAAGAATTGGAATATCATGAGCACCACCATTTATTGCATTTGGGCCAAGGAAGAATAATGAGGATGAATTTTCGTAGAAAAAGCTTTAAGAATAGAAAATTCAGACATGCCGGGGAGGCAGTTAATAGATTACCACTTAAAGAAACATTAGAAATTATGGTATTGATCAAAGGCCTCCAATGAATAAATCTATTATGAAATCTACAAATATTTGATAGCAGCAATGATATTTATATTCATATTTTGAATCATCAATTTGCAATGAGAAGACCAAACTATCATACAATATCATACAATATAATAAAGAAAACATAGTTCTTTGGCAAGTATGACATTTGTCATGCAATGAGAGTGATTACTATTTTAAAAATTTATATTAGTAGTAATATTTCTCTAAATATCATTTATTTATTTTAATTATTTAAATTTTAAAGGGAGGATATGCAAGGGATTGGATTTGGAACGGCAATGATAAGACATGCGTGTTTTCAATGCACAGGTTCATGGCTTCATTACTTTCTTTTCTCATCAGTTCCTAACATTCCCTTACTCAAGCTCATCAATTCCCACTTCTTCACCATTTCTCATAGATTATGTTCAACCGATCCAGCTTTCCAGGTTTAGTTAATCACAAATTTCGATTTTCTCATAGGACTAATTTGCCTTTTTTCTTTCTTTTGCCGATTCACATCTTCTTATATATCCCGACTTTTATGATAGGCTTAAATATTGCACTCGTCCATGCAAATATGCCTCGTTTAAGTTTTGGTCCCTGTAAAAAAAAAAATTTGTTTTTGGTCCTTACCTTATCCCGACTTTTATGATATCCTCTGATTTATGATATTTATCTATTAAATGGATGGAACCCTAGTTTTATCTCCTAAGATTACTCATGCAAATGGAATATTTGTTCTATTTTGATTTTAATTTTCTTTCTTAAATTTGTCTATTTCTTATAATTTCTTAAACATTCAGTTTGAAGTAGTTTTGATATTTGTTTCATTTTCTTTCGGTGCATGTTTTGTTATCAATTGTGTTTATTTGGTTTAAATGATTTTTTTGTTTTGTTTTACACTATTTGGATAGAAAATGATATTTCACAATCACATATATATTTGGATGTCGAACTGATAATATTGAGATAGAGAGCAACAATTTTGTGGCTTTCTTCATCTATGGAAAATGATATTATTCCTGCTGAAAATTTACAAATATCTTGAGATAAATATCAAAAGATGAGGTAGTTCAATTGATAGTTTTTATTTAATTTTTTTTACTAATATATCCTTGATTATTAATGTTTTGTGTCTTCAAGTTAAATTTGAATTGTTTAATTCTTGGCTGAAGTTGTTAATAGTCCATTTGGCTTTGTCATTTGTTTGTGATTAGATTAGTCATGGAATGTGATATCTATTGATTTGAGATTTAATTATTTGTTCACGGTGATGAATGGGCGTTGAGTTGTTCTTGAATTTGCAATACTTGAAAAAATATGATTTTTTTTGTATATTTTGAAATCTTTTCCTTTCTCATTTGGTTTCATTCCTAATTGAAACCAGGTTTTTGAGAAGCTTCCAATCATGTATCTTGATCTAGAGCTAAAATATGGGATTCTCCTCATGAAGGACTTGCAGCTTTCGAAAATGGAATTTCAATTTCTTAGTAGATCAAAGAGAACCATGCTAGAGAGGAGAAACTGATAGTTGTTTAGGGAATAAGTTGTGAGACATCCTCTATGTAATTTTTTAGTGATTATGCCATTTGTGATTTGTAATCACTAGCTGCAATTGGAATTGAAATAACGTTTCCAATGTTGTTGTTATGTTATTCAAAGATTATGTAACTATTGGAATTGGATTAACATTCCAATGTATTCAAAGGATGTTTTAATTATCCAGCGTGATTGGTTTTTCTCTCTATTTCGTTCTTATTTTGTTTCTACCCATATTATATTTACGTTTTCTTTTTATTTATTCGGCCATTTTCATGTTAGTAAATTAGAGAGATACGTTATGATAGCCTCTTTCTTTTAATATATAAATAAAGTAGAGAGATACATGTGGAGGAGTACTTTAGATTGATACCATGGGTTTATTCATTCACATACAAACAAACCATTTCTTTCAATTTTTGACTTTAACCAATTTTGTAACATCCAAAATGGGAAAATGCCATTAAAATTGCAAAGCTTCTTCAATGAAGTACAATAATCTTCATGTTTTTTTTTTTTGGTTAATGGTGCTTTAACCACTGTAACATAAGTCATTTCCGGTTTTCCCCTCTGTAATTTTTATTTATTTACCCCTTCTAAAAAAAATTGTTTTGGAATACCCTCCTAATAGGTCATTCAAAATACTATTAACCTCTTTTTTTTATGTGACCCCCCCTTAAATTCAACTTAAATAGTATTTTACCCCCTGTAATTCAACTTAAATAGTTCCTTATGTGACCTATATTAAGGGGGTAAAGCACTATTAACCCTTTTTTTTTTGCTCATTTGTTAGCAATTGTTAGTCAACTTAAATTTTTTGCCATAAACTTGCTATACATTGTTATTGTCTAATACTATTAGATAGTTAAATCATTTTGTATATCAATGTTGTCATTGTTCCTATTTTTAGCACATTTTATGCAATGAGTATTGAAATTTATTTTAAATATAACCTATGGTTAAAAAATCTCTCATTTTAATGTTTTTTTTCTTTGTGTTTTTAGTATACTCTCAAAATCTTATATCAGTTTTGTAACAGTTCTATAGACGAAGTATAAAGTATTTTTTAAATTTAATTCAAATATTATTTTCCCCGTGCACCGCACGGGTATACACCCGAATATCAGAAGCAGTAAGGATTTTCAAATTAGAACTAGTGCGAACTATATTCTCATAATTCATTCCAACCATCTCCAAATATTGGAGGCATAAGGACAATTGAAGAAAAATGGAAATATGTTTCTAAATGAGTGTCACAAAGGTTACATTTAGAAACATAATGCAGCTTCTATGCATCATGTTCTCATATGTTGGGAGTTTATTATGAATAAATGTCCAAGTAATAAAAGACATAGAATGAGGAATGTATTTATGCCATTTTTTTTTGGCCTAAGAAACATCTTGATCAGGGGGTCTTTGAAATATGAAATGTTCTTTAAAGATGAGATTTTCATCAACTTAGTTGATCCAAATAAGCTTATAGGGAACCTTGCCTTTTGGGTTAATGACCTTATGAATCAAATTTTCAAAATTAGGAAAGTTTTGTAGGATAGAGTTAAAAATATACCCAAACATCATTCCTGAAAAAGTCTTTCACTGTAGCATTAAGATTAATATATTTCTCGACAAGTAAAGGCCCACCAAGCCAATTATGAAATGCCATTCTCATACTAATAATAGAACGGGAACACTTTCACCTGAGCAACCTCTAAGGGTGAAACAAAATATCATGCATAGGGAAGGCACACTCCTCACATCGGCTACAAATGCGATTGGTGTCACCATGGGGCATCACATCCATATCATCAGGTGTGATTCTCAAATCCCAAAAGGCATTCTCAAGCTTATCGGTAGATCAGAAGATGGAACAAGTAGTCAAAACATTAGCATCAACCCAACTGTAATCCTCAACTAGCGGAGGAGATCTTGGGTTCGCCACCACTTCAGGGTCCATATCATCTTCATTGCGTAAATTAAAAGGAGAACTATAAGTACGACAATTGGAGGACTCCTGCATCCACAATATCACCCCCTCTTACTAAAAGATCCCCTAAATTTGGTTTCTAAGCTCCTATTGGCCTCAAGATATGGAGGATAATTGTTGAGGCTGGTAATCACTACAGATAAGAAACTTTGCTCAATACTCTCGAAGGTAAATCCTCTTAAAACTTCACAATGGATAATAGAGGGAATCCATTCCCAGACCGAATCATGGTCTGGATCCATACATAATAGGGTAAACTTTGAAACTTCTGAGTTCAAATATACCAAAATTTCCTAATCTTCCTACCCTAAAATGGTAAACGAAACGACAAACAATGGTGGTATATGGAACAAAAGGTATCTCTTTGGTAGATATGTGTCGACCGACGCTCAAAAATGGGAGGACAGGTAGAAAAAATCTCCAGGAAACACCACCTCAAGATGATCTTGCCTGACTGCTCGACATCCAACCGTCTTCCGTAACCCACACGTTGTTTTACACAGGAAGGGTTAGAGCCAGGTCGTGCATATAAGTGTGACACCGCTGGCATGCCCAGGTAAGATCTATAATCACACTTCACACACACTCTCTCTCTCTCTCTCTCTCATTTACTAACTTCAGCTTCATAGCGGTGTTTACTTTGCAGATATTATCATCTTACACCGTATAATAAGACTTAACCGTACCAGAGCACCTCCTCTGACGTACCAGTTCACTACATCATGAGAACTGCAGTCGCGTCATCTTTAAGCTATGTTATCGAACCTGTTATAAATCAAAGAAAATGCATACCACATAAATTAACATCCATCAAATAGACTGATGTGAACGAATTAGATATGGCAAGTGTACCAAATCGTTTACCAAGTAATAAATTGATAAGTAGAGTATCGCATCCATAGAGATTTTCGTTTCGTTTAAACAATTCGTGTTACTTATTATGGTAAGTTGACGGTATAAAAGTTAAGGGTAAAAAAGACATGCAATTTTTATTTGTTTGCAACAGAGGAATTTTACCTGTTTTGGTTGCAGAAAAGTAAGCAGCGGTTAGGATTCTTCGAACTCCCTCTGTATATATGTTGTTGGATAATAAGTAATTTAAATGACGCGTTTATTTATCTTAGGTAGACTATACAAGTGAGGAGGTCGTTGGGACATTACTAACCTACTTTGGTCTATCCCTCTGATGGCTATCTGCACCTCCTGATCGCATGGTGATCCTTACCTGCAGGGTCTTGCTAATTCAAAAGTAATTGAAACATAAACTTTATATTGGCTTTCCAGTGTTTCCCAAGGCAATGAAGGCCAAGGTTCTCTTAGGTCTTCCCATCTATGAATCTTAGGACACTCATAGCACACTCTCTTTACGCTTTCTTAGTAGTTCTACAAACGGGCAGCTCTAATCTACGTCTACTTTACTATGGGTTTCAAGATAATGATTCCATTAGGTTATAACTTTAGATTGGACAGCTAGGTGCTTGTTTCCCAAATTACTAGTAGTTAGTTCCTAGGTTTGGTAAGGCACCACCTGACTCAATGGGATTTATCCACTAAGTACCTACATCTAGGGTTAACGATTGTTATGGCTTCTTTGGCTAGTTAATAATCACTTACTTTCTAGACAGATGATTACAGTAAAGGGATATAAATATCAAGATATAAGCATCTAGTTAGTGATTACAATATTAGGGCCTATCACAACCTAAGTACCTAATCTAAGGTTGTACCTCTCACAAAAATAAACTATTTCCTAATAAAACTTAATAGCAAACAAAAGAATAAATACAATAAAATAAACAACATATTAAATTAAATAAATATCCAACAATAATATACAGAGGTTCATCGTAGAACTCTAACCTAAAAATATTTAGTTACACATGGTAACTTAAAACAAATTACTAAGGATAAAAACATACCCTAGAAAATCAAGGAGAAGATAGAAACTCTCCTGAAGCTCCTAAGTCGCCTTTTTCTTGAATTGACACAATTTTGAATGAGAAATTGATGTAGCATATTTACGTATATCAAAAGTAAGTATTTATGTATCGTCTCCTCAGGGACTAGTGCGATATCTTGGATTGTTCGACATCGATCACCATTTTAAGTTGATAGAGTAATTTGTTTGTTTGTTTAAAACCTAAATATCTACGTTATAAAATTAAGACTTGAGATTGATAGGGCGTAAAGCTTGTTAGGATTAGAGTTCCTTAATCAAGCGTCACATGTAACCTAAAGATCATGCATGGATTCTAGCTTTCGTTTGATATTACCACGTATCCCTCGTCAATATCATTCGTGTCCAAATAATATGGTGACTTCAATTGTATCGTTTAATCGTCGATGTCTCGCACCATTAAACGATCCAAGAGTCGTTCCTATCATTCAA
>Ga0228711_1001510_pt1 | contig 34350 bp, 14 predicted proteins | sample MedpolnodulmetaG_2_FD_177996 | JGI IMG/M metagenome (GOLD analysis project Ga0228711, IMG submission 177996) | Root nodule microbial communities from Medicago polymorpha collected in Santa Monica, California, United States - brown nodules | ecosystem: Host-associated > Plants > Roots > Nodule... | reverse complement strand
TATATATATATATATATATATATGTGACAATAATATCTCTTAGAAATTCAATGAAATTATAATAGTAGCCGCTAGTAGGGATAACTAACAAAAGCTTAGGATATGTAAAAAGAAGGGTAAATGTTATAGTTATACCCTCCACCACTCCAAGGGTCTCTTAAACCATTGAAGAAGATAATGTTGCTCCCATATCTTTTCAGAACTCTCCCAATATCCTATATACAAGCATAATTTTTTGGTTACATAAAGTTAAATTGCAGTGTTACCAAATTAATTAAAAAAATTATAATAATAGTTATGAATTGCAACTGCGGTAACGCTTCTAATCTTGACATTACATTAAAATAGAGATAAATGTAGTCGATACGATTGCAATTGCAGTTACAGACCACGGTTTATATATGACTAATTAAGGATAATAAATAATATTTCTTACGTACATGACCGCCAAACTCAGTAGTAATCCAATGGGGTCTTGGCTCTATGTGATAGGTCTGTTTGCAGTAAGAGAGTGTCTCTTCTAACTCCCACTTGTGAGCTGGAAATATGCTCTCCTCATTGTTCCCACCTAGGGGCATTATCATTTCCGTACATGACTACAAATTAATCAAACATTGTTAGTTAAATTAATTAGATGATTAACTATTTGCAAAATTCAAATAGAAGCGTTTAATTGGTACTACTTACCTGCCAATCCCATCCCCCTTGATTAAGAGAATCCCCTGAATCATTATTAATATCAAAACATGTGACAGTTCCACTATAGTTGTAGAAGATATTGGCTGCAGCACACAGCTTGGTGAATGTTTCGTTTCCAGAGGATTTGCTATCAATCGCTTCGCACATCTGGTACAATCATATATAAAATATTCCACTTATAAATGATTAGTATTAAACTTTAGAGATAAAAAATATGAAATGTATCTCATTTTCATCACTAAATATAGTATAGTGGAAACAAAATTAGAGACATGTTTTATATAATAAATTTAAAACTCTATTACAACTTTTCTTAATCTTATTCCGGCGTTAAAAATGTATGGTTTTTAAACGAGTTTATAAAAAAGTGATACTAGTCACCAAGTGAGGTTTGTAAGAATGAGTTAAACATTCATAAAAGTGATACTACTCAACGGTTTATCTATTCAAGTTACACACAAAGTTCAACTAAGTCGGATGCGAGAGGATGTATTAGAAAAACAAAATTAAGTTCGCATTTAGAAAGAAAGAAAAAATCAATTTTAAGATTTTACACATAAAAAATGTGTTGAAGATTACATTGACACCTTTTTGACTGGATAAGCTGGCAATGGAGTCACGAAATTAGATGGTGTTGGATAATCTGTCATTGCCGTGTACATTAAAGCCGTTTGAAGCCAATTTTTCAGATCACCTGCACTTATATTATTGCTGTTTCAACAGAAAAACAATAATAATTAAACTATATATAGAAGTTAATCTAAATAATAATAAAAATAGATTATGGGATTAATTAAATCTTGACATGGCTCACTTGCATAATCTGAACGATTTCCGTAGTTGTTTTATTCCTCCTGGTGTATTGGCTGTGTCATCTATTTGTTTCCAAGCCCCTTTAATCACTTTGTAACAATTCTCACTCTCACTCTAAAAATCACATAATCATATACAACAAAGAAAGAAAAAAGCAACTTATTAACTAAGAGATCGGCAGTGTACTTTGAATGAGTAACACTGAAGATATCTAAAATTGGACAAGTAATTGTAAAATGAAAACTTCAGGTTAATGATCACAACAGGATATTAGGTCATTTTCTGAAAAATTGTAAATAATTTCCCTAAATTTTTAGTCATACTCTAAAACTTTTTTTTGAATCACATTTTTTAAAACTTTTGAATTAGGTGCATAAATTTTTAAATAATTTGTGACTAGTTGGTCCAATTACAATTTTAAAAGAATCCACATATTCAAAGATTTAAACATTAGCAAAGACATTAGCAAATTACACAAATTAAAGTATTCAGACATTAGCAAAGTTTTTAGTTAAGAAACGTATTTTAAAATGCTCAAATAATTTCCAATGTGTTGATGGAGTCTTTGTCCCGGAACAACCTTTTTTTGGGCTTTCAGGTGGGTAGTAGCGCTGTAACAACTGTGTCTCACCTCCAATTCGCTAATGATACTCTCATATTGGGTGACAAATCTTGGGCCAATGTTCGGGCAATGCGTGCTATCCTTCTTTTGTTTCAATCATTGTCCGGTTTAAAGGTTAATTTTTCTAAGAGTTCTTTGGTTGGGGTGAATGTCGCATCTTCTTGGTTGGCTGAAGCAGCTATGGTTTTGAATTGTAAGGTGGGGTCTATACCTTTCGTGTATCTGGGGATGCCTATTGGTGGTACTTCTAGTCGCTTGTCTTTTTGGGAACCGTTGCTGAACCGTATTAAATCTAAACTGTCGGGCTGGAGTTCGAATCATCTCTCTTTCGGCGGCCGTCTGATCTTATTGAAATCTGTCCTGTCATCTCTGCCTGTTTATGCACTTTCTTTCTTCAAAGCTCCAACAGGTTGATCTACCAGTTGATGCTTCTTCGCTTTGGCATAAGGATGTGCCTCTCAAGGTGGTGTTGTTCGCTTGGCGGTTGTTTCGGGATAGGTTGCCGACAAAGGACAATCTTCTCCGGCGAGGTGTTATTAACTATGATTCTAGGACGTGTGTGGCAGGGTGTGACCTTGTCGAATCATCTCCTCATTTATTTTTACATTGTACTATCTTTGGTTCAGTTTGGCATTTGATATACAGTTGGATTAGTGTCTCAGTGACCACCCCTTTTTCTGTGCCTGATCATTTTCACCAGTTTAGCTTCAGTAGCGGAATCGGGAATAAGCGGCGATCGATTTTACAGGTTATATGGTATGCAACAGTTTGGAAAATCTGGAAGGAACGAAACAACAGGTTGTTTAAAGGCAAAGAATGCCCCGTTCTTTAGGTGGTTGATAGGATCAAGGTCATCTCCTATATGTGGTTGAAGGAGAAGTACATTACTCTTCCCTTCAATTTTCATGGCTGGTGGCTTAGTCCGTTCACCATTTTGGGCATAGGCTAATGGTTTCTTTCAACTTGTATTTCTTTTCTTGTTATTGTTTCCCTTTGTAATTATTGTTCAGACATTGATGTTCTTCCTTGGTACACCTTGTGCCGGGAATAACGCTTTCATGTGTTAATATATTTCATTTTAGCCTCTTCAAAAACAATAATGCTCAAATAATTAATATCTACTTTATTTTTTTGTCAAGAATTAATATCTACTTTATATATCTTAGCTAGCAATTCTTCAATTTTATAAATAAAAAATGATAGTTGTAGAAATATTTGATATGTTGGGTCATGAATTCCATCCCACAATCCCTTAGTTCTCTGGCCTTAATGTGTGTATACTGTATTCTCTATATATAATTAGCTATTTGAATCCTAGTCTAACAATTCTTCACCTTGTAGTCTTGAGTGACAATGTTAGCGAAGGTATATGGTGAAATCAAATCCAAAAATTGAAGGATTGGAGCAGAAGATGCCAAAACTCCAATGGCAACGTGCGGATACTTCATCCTAAACCATGCAGCTAGCACTGAAATAGAAGTGGTACCCAATTTTAACTATATATGGAGATGGGGGGTTGAATTGAACTACATATAGAAAAATACGATTTAAATTAGTTACAAGAAACAATTAAAAGATTTAAAACATACTTCCTCCATAGGATCCTCCAAACACGACAACAGGGGAATCAGTTGCTGATAAATTCTTCTTCAGATCAATTATGAGTGTGGCATAATCAGCTAAAGCCTGTGTGGAACTCATATATCCAAGTGTGCTGCTATTTTTATTTGCAACTTCATCATTTCCCCCAAATGGCATTGATTTTCCATAGTATCTATGCTGCAGTTTGTTTTTTAAAAATAATTTGCAAATATCTTGACATTTAATTAACAGTACAATGTTAACATCACTTTAGTGTATGTTTGGTAATTTAACTCCTAAAGTGTAAAGTTGATTTTTACATCTTAAATGTTTCCGACTAGATATGATTTTAACTTAAATCTTGACTTTGAAACTTTGGATATACATTGATTTTTAGTTTCAAATTTTTTTTTAACAAGCAAAAATGGAATATATATTAAAAACCCAAAGAGAAATTTTACGCACAGGGTCTGCTAGGAAAAACTCAACAGTATACAAATACAGAGATAGTAGTGAGACAAACAGAACAAACTAGCCAATGCCCAAACAAACAAAAGGGCTTGACCACCACATATGAAAATTATTACGGATAGAAGTATTAGTAGCCTTCATCCACCAAAAAGATTGTAATTTGATTTTCTCTACCAATTGGTGAACTGTATGAACCCTATTTTTGAAGACCCTGTTGTTTCTTTCATTCCACAAAACCCAAAATTTTTAGTTTCAAATTTAATTTTTTGAGGATAGTTTCAAATTTAATTTTAGATTATTTTTATGTGAATGTATTCGACCGTGATTTTAAGACGCAACATTTCTTACTAGATTCCGTTGGATGTGAGTTTTCATCCGAAAAACAAGCAACTACTCACTTTTAGAAAGGAACAATTATACAAAATAGTTTATTCAAAATTATTTTTGTCACCGCACAGCCAACTTGCGATGACAAAATTTGATTTTAAATTAATTCATTTTATAAAATTGATTTTATTTAAAATTGAGTTGAATATACAGTGATTTGTGATCAACACATATTTGTAAAAACGGGTTCAACACTAAATTTGAAGCTAAAATCATGTTTGAAGTCAAAAGTTAAAAAACATAGCTTAAAGTTAGAATATTTTTGAAGGCAAACTCATTGAAATAGATATTATTATTATTATTCCAAAAGTGATCACAAGTCTTATATAGAATAATGATAAGGTCTTAAATTATATTAGTGTATAAAGATGACACTTCTTATCTTGTTACGTGAGGATATTAATCAAGGTTCAATTATAAACTAACCTCAATAAAAACCAAAATGGCATTGAAATAGGGTGCTATTTCAAACATAAAGCCAGTGTTTTGTGCGAACCATTGTATGTCCCCTTCATTTCCCATGTAGACAAAGATTGGAGCTTTCTTTTTGGCTCCTCCCCAATAGGTATCATTGATGAGATACCTTTGTTGAAATGTTTGATAACTCTCTGGATTATAATTGAAGTGATCAAGTATTTGGGTGAAAAACTTTGTTCTGTAAAGGCCATTTTGAGCAGAAATAGAACGTTGCTGTAACTCTGGACTAACTGCTGAAGAAGGCAATTTGGGTATAACATGGGCACAAGTGAAAGTAAAGTACATCAGAGAAAATATAGAAAATAGTATAATTATGAACTGGAAGACAATTGCCATTATTTCTATGATTATGATTATGATTATGTGGGGTTTATCAATTTTGAATTTGATTGAACTCAAAACAATGTACTCCGTTCACATCTTAATCTTATTATTATCTATGCTCGTATTACATCTTCAGTTACACAGTATATATCATGCACACAAAAAAAAGAACGGATACTACAAGGTTTTAGACTTTTGTCTTGTCTACCATTTCATCATTTTCTTGCCAACCACAATTTTCATAGTAGACATAGACAAAGACATTGGAGTTAGAGCCGGCCTTTATTCACATTTAATTAGTATATTTTTTAAAATTAATTTAAGAGAATACTACCATGTTTTTAAAAAAAAAATTAATTTAAGAGAATACTAATTAATTTAATTAGTATGTTTTTGCATAGAACGGTGTAGTAAGAAATCACATGAGTTGTTTGTTGGCTCAAGATGGAGACAATAAGCCAAAGTTACTTGGTCGAAAGACGGCGATACAAATTCAAAGTTCCTCCATGTGATTGCAAGTGCTAGGAAATGCATGAACCACTTTGCCTGCCTTCAAAGAAATGATGGTGAAATGGTGGATAATCAAGTTGATATGTGTGAAGTTGCGGAAAGTTATTTTGATGAGTTATTCTAGTTTAGCTAATAGATTTTTTTTTTATAATGTTTTTGTTGCCTCTGAAATCCTCCATCATATGAAGTGTAAGACGATGGGCTGGGTCGGTGGGTGGGATATCATTGATGATTGACATTAGCAAGGTGTATGATAGAGTGGATTGGAACTATGTAACAAATATGATGAGGAAAATGGGATTCCATGAAAAATGTACTGGTTGGATGAGCATTTGCATGGGAAATCCGAATTACAATGTGCAAGAAAACCATCTTTAGTTATTTGCGTCAAAACCTATTTGCAAACATCCACTAACTACTAAGAGTTTCAAGTTCTTCTCTCTACTTCTTCTATAGAAAAGCTAGCATATCATATTTTAATACACGCTTTTTCAATATATTCTTTTTGATTGATTAAAATTTACATAAGTTTCACCAAATTTATATCGGACCCATGTGATTTGATGAACTTATGTGAATTTTAACCAATCAAATAGAATAAAAAATGTGTTGTTAACTTTTTTTTATAGATAATTAGATGATTAAATCAGGACATTGGTATATATCAATATCAATGAGATTCTAACACCAGAAGTGCATTAAAATTACGTTTTTACAACGTAAGTCGATCTCTTACCTATCAATTATTTATCAAACAAAAAGAAAGTGTGCCACCATCCAGTCAACAGAATCTTGGGTTTCATAACTTGTTACCCATGTGTCAAAAGAATAGTTGTTGCCCGAATTATTAGATCCACATGATTCCAAATGATAGCGAGGAGTGCTATCTCTATGGGTCTGAGGGTGAGACATAAAATAAAAGGAAAACAAATTAAAATAGGAAACGATAAAAGAGTAATGGGGAATGCTAATGAACCTGATGCGTTGGTTAATATACTAAAAGTAGTTAAGTTGTGTTAAAAAGTGATGTAATTATTGTTAAGACAAAATAAATTTATATTTTTAAAATAAAGTTTTTATTAAAGGATTCTTTAATAAATGATTTTAGGATATTCGTTAGCAAAGCCTTAAATTAATAGCTTAAATGTATTTTTATTTTCTACAAATAGTTTGCATTTTATTCTTTATTTAAGTAAAATTTTGTTTACTTTTAAACCTAGCTATAGTATTAATTTTTATTTATTTGTGGCTCATTCAAAAAATGACGGCGTATCTGTATCATATATTGATTCTTTGTGGATACCACACTAGAAGTATAGTAATTTTTTTATTTACTTTTTAAAAATATTTTACAGAATACTTATAAGATGATTCATAGATACATGTGGATAGGTATCTTCGAAAAAAATAAAACAGTAGGAAAAAAAAAAGAAGAGAAACAATGTTGTGAGAATTCAACTGCGATATACATGATTCAATTCAAGACTGTGCTAGACTTCTTGAATCAATATAGTTGTCTTTCATGAATCAGATTGAATAGTCATGTTTTTATGAATGATGGTAATGAGAGAGAAGATACTTAATTAGTCAACATTAGACAAATGCTATTTTGAAATATTTTAATAATGAATGAGATCATGTTCAACGCATGAACATACCATCTTATGCATCTACCTTAAATCTACTGAATCATGGTTGCATAAGTCAATCTGGACTGTCCAAATCGGATTCAAGGTTAACCCAACATAATCTACTCGTAGGTGTCTGCTAAGAAGAACAGTCTAGATAAAGAGTTGAAGGCCAGAAACCCTACTTTCTCACTATAAAGGCTAACTCATGAACTCATTCTAGCTACATATGTTTTTTACCCCAAATTTCTCTCACCCTCAACGCTTGCTGACATGACCATTAGAGTCTTTGCAGATACACCATGCTTTCTGAGGAAGAAGGAAGTTAGTCGGTTACTGGTCAAAGGTTGCCGGTTCGAAGACAACTCCGCCATTCAGACCACATATTCAAGTTCGAGGAGGATAAAAAATATAAATAATAGCAAGAATATATATCTCTAAACCTATATAGTCACATTTTTATTAGTTCATGTTGCAATTTTTTTATTAGAAATTATATTGATGTAGCTTTACAATTTATTGATTTATTTCTTAAAAGACTAAAATTACAAAGAAAAAAAAAAGAGGAAAAAAATATTAAGCTCTACATAACCAAGTTCTCATGGAGTATGCGGATAGTAGATCCAAGAGGCCAATCATAGGGGAGAGATGAATTAAGAGGTCTGTGTTAGAAGAAGCTCCAAACAAGCTAGGAAGTCCAAACTATTTTCTTTTGGAAGGTGTAAGCGACATGAACATGCATGATTAAATGAAGAAGATTTTTATGTCTCGAGTCAAATTGACATAATGACATTTTGTTGTTGGACCGTAGATAATATCAACACAATGAAGAGAACTTGTGAAACAATTGATGGCATGGTAATTCAACTGCTTAGCCAATAATAAACTCATATGAATACCATGGAACTCAATATTTTCACGAAAGGAGACCAAAATACTGAATATCAATATATTTGAATGATGACGAAGCAAATCATCTATGTCTAATGACAAAAGTTTAAAATAGATCAATATGTCTATATATTTTTTTATGATCAATCTGTCTCTAATTTTTTTTGGTGGTGTCTGGGATTCAAATCCCAAACTTTATATATATTATGCATTGTCTTTACCAATTGAGTTAAGTTCGCTGGGAGAATCTGTCTCTAGTTTGAAAATAGAATCAAAGAACTAAAGAATATTTAATATAATTTAAAAATAATTTGGTGAAAACGACGTCCTCCAAAAATAAAAGAAAATAGTTGAATTTGAGAGTACTTTGTTTGTCAAAATAAAGTCGAAGCTGATGTCAAGTTGAAGTTGGCAAAGCAGAATACACCGTGTCAGTCCCTATACTACATTCCACATTCTCATTTTCAACACACACAACACGAATTGAAATCGCTTTTCGTACTTGATAGTTCATACAATCACCACTACCCTCCAATCACGCTCATTGGATTCCCCAACTTCGTTTCATCCAACCATCCATATTCCGCCACGTAATCACTCACACTCTCTTCCTTTTTTTTGCTTTCTTCCCACTTGCTATGTTTCATCAAATCTAGCACCAATTCATCAACACAAAGACAAAGTAGCAGTTACTCATATGCTTAAACAAAACAGAACAATAAAATCAACTACAACAATGGACATGATGATTCCTGGTAAAATACGGAAACGAGGATGTTCATCATCAGCATCATCATCTTCCTCAGTAATTAACCACAACTACAGATTCAAACGCGCTATTCTCGTAGGTAAAAGGGGAGGCGGATCCACTACACCCGTGCCTACATGGAAACTCTTGAGCTCGCGATCTCCAGCGTCGGCGATGCGGATACTTGAATCACCGAGATATCCACCGCCACCGTCGCAATCGGGTAGTAAATCGAAGCAAGCTCCGGTATCGGCTAGGAAACTAGCGGCGACGCTTTGGGAAATGAATGAGATTCCTTCGCCTAGTGTTAAGGAAATGCGTGATCATGTGAAGATGAAAAAAGAGGTTAAAACAAAAGATAGGGGTTCAACTGCCAGGTCTATTCGTTCTGGTTCTTTGCCTCCTCATTTGTCCGATCCTTCACATACTCCTCCATCAGAGGTTTCATTTTTGTTTCTTTTCATTGTGGACCTATTATTAAATATTAAAATGACGAATATTCTGAGTCCAGATAATGTGTCTGTCTGGAAATTTGCCTTCACTTGCAAGCAATAATGTTGAGATTTAATTATGTACTATTGCATAATTTGGTTTCGAATTATTATGTATATGTGTATTTCTTCTGAGTATTGTTAATTTTTGTTTATTGTAGAGAATGGATCGATCTGGAATTGGTAATCGACATAGAAGAACTCCGAGCAATTCACACAGGTCGAGGTTAACAGAACAACATCACTATGTTGGTCCTTTGGATTCTTTTAGTAATGCCAGTGTTATGGAGGTATCTCATACAGAGTTTTTATGTTTTGGCTGTTTTGAAAATGTTGATGATTTTGTCTATTTGTTATGGGAATAGGCAACTTACATATGTAACTTAGTAGGAAATTGATTTTCTCATTGGGGATTTTTACTTGATAACTTCATGTAGAATTTTTTATTGGAGCAGATTTTCTTTTCTTAATCTTTTAAATGACTTTGTCATGTAAATTTTGTGTCCATTTCTCACTTCATTGCATCAAATAGGTGGATCCTATCATAATTTGTCAGTGTCTTATGAAAAGAAAGAAAAACGCAATTTTGACACGGCAAGAACATGAAAGGATTCATCCTCGGTGAAGCTAATTTGCTGTGCAGAAGTACAAGTCTTGAATAAATGACAAAACCCATGTAAAAATCAGCGGAAGAAATGAAAGGATGTTTGAGTTGGAAAAGAAATCATCAATAGTTTGACCTGTGTTCACTTTAGGTCATTGTTTTATAGATGGATAAATAGAATAGATGAAAATGTTCTGTTGCCAACTCCCATGTTCATTGTTGATATTCCCTGCTATTCATTGTATTTGTAATGTATCTACTAGAATTTCGATGTTATTGTTGATATTCTTCATGAAGTTGTGAATAGAAGATTTACTGAAAAAGGTTATGACATGCCAATGTGTTCTCTATTCATATCAGAATGGCTAGAGTGCATGTCAATTTTAATTTATACATTATATTGTTACTTTGAATGGCGAGTTTGATTTAGTTCTGTACTGCTTTCTTGACATGCTTGCATAATACCCTCTTAACTCTTTGATAATTTAAAATGTCTCAAAAATAACATATGATGTGCATGTCTTATAGTTGCATCTTGGTTTTCTTGCAGATTGAAACCAGATCTCGAGCACAGACCCCTGCTTCATCTACTGTGGGAGTTAAACCGCGTTTGAAAGATGTCAGTAATGCATTGACAACATCAAAAGAGCTACTTAAAATTATAAACCGCATGTGGGGTCATGAAGACCGCCCTTCTTCTAGTATGTCCCTTATATCAGCTCTGCATACTGAGCTGGAGAGGGCTCGCCTACAGGTCAATCAGCTTATCCACGAACAACGTTCAGATCTGAATGAGATAAATTATTTGATGAAGTGTTTTGCCGAAGAAAAGGCTTCTTGGAAAACCAAGGAGCGAGACATTGTTGAGGCTGCAATTGAATCTGTTGCCGGAGAACTTGATGTAGAGCGGAAGCTAAGGAGACGGTTGGAAAGCTTGAACAAGAAGCTTGGGAGAGAACTGGCTGAGACGAAAGCATCCCTTCTTAAGGTGGTGAAAGAACTTGAAACTGAGAAGAGAGAAAGAGAAATTATTGAAAAAGTATGTGATGAGTTAGCAAGAGATGTTGACGAGGATAAATCCGAGATAGATAAACAAAGGAGAGTGTCAACAAAAGCTTGTCACGAGGTAGAGAAAGAAAAGGAAATGATGCAGTTAACCGATATGTTACGCGAGGAGAGAGCTCAAAAGAAACTCTCCGAAGCAAAATATCAACATGAGGAAAAGAATGCTGCTGTTGATATGCTCAGGAATCAGCTTGAAGCTTTTCTAGGTAGCAAACAAGTAAGAGAAAAAGGACGTAGTTCCACGCACTTGAACGACGAAGAAATTTCTGCATATCTGAGCAGAAGCAGACTAGTCTCCCATCATACTGAAGATAAAGAAGATGATGGAGAGGTTGACAATGGTGTAGAGTGTCAAGAGGAATCCGGTGAAAGTGACCTGCATTCTATAGAGTTAAATATGGACAACAACAATAAAAACTATAAGTGGACCTACCCTTCTGAAAGCAGATTTGATACAAGAAAATATCCAATCGAGGAAGAAATAAAAGGTAGGAGGTCTATCTCTGGAAGAGCTTCAAGGATAAGCACATCTCTGCAGAGGAGTATATCAGATGGAGTAGAATGGGGGGACCAAGGTGATGAGAAGCTCCAAAATTCAGGAGATGGAATAGACTGGGAAAGCTTTTATGAACTGGAGAAACAAGCTCAAGGAAAAAGTTACGGCGATGAAATACAACAAAGCTATAAATCAGTGAAAGGTTTAAAGGATCAAATATTAGCTGGTTCCAGGCTTGCATCTTCGAAAGGTTATGCTAGTCCAACTAGACAATTTTCACAACCTTGGCCGTCACGAGATCCCATAAATAGCTTCCAAGAGAGACATGCTACAATGCAGGGAAATGGTCAAAAATCAAGGTTAGGGGAAGCCAGGGGTGAGGCTCATAATTTAATAAGGAAGTCTAAAAGGTGATAAAATAATAAAATCTTTTAACACTGCCTTGTTTGCCAAGCAAATACCCCTTGCTAGGAGAAACCAAAAGAAGCCTTTCTCCATTTCAAGTTTTTATATTTTGTTGATAACCATGTATGCTAAAGTTGCAGCACTCGCTGCTTAATTTTTCAGTTGACCAATACGAGCAAGTATGGTCTTGTTTGTAGAGTTCAGGACATGTGTTATAAGTATAACCAGCGAGGTTTTTTTTTTGTTTCCTTTCCTTTTCTCCTGTAATATATGCTGAGTTGCTGACGTTGACTAAGAAAACTTGGTTTTTTCTTTACCCGTTGGTGTCTTGCAATGTACTTCCTTCAATCAGATGGTTTGATTCAGACACTTTCGCCAAGTCAGTACTATTATGAAAAATAAGGTAAAAATGAAGAAGTACATGAGTTGGAAACTTCGAACTAACAGCCAATGAGGTAAAATAAGGAAGTACATGAGTTGGACTTCGTACTAAACAGCCTGATTGACTTGAGTAAATATTTTTATTTACAAGGATTTATGTAAGAAATACATTAAATGGTTTATTGTTTATTTTTTAAAATAGTAAAATATTGAAAGTAAATTTTCGTAGGTAAAAGTCATTTTGTCGTAGGTACTAGGTATAGCCCCAAGTACTTAAAAACTTAACTTTTAGTGATAGAAAATTTCTTTAGATAAACGTCATTTTACTGTAGGTATAGCCATAAGTATCTTTAGCTACGGATTTGTAATTTCTGATTAAGCTTTATACCTCCGGCTAAAAAAAGTTCAAAATAAATTTGAAATTTAATTTTAGTACATCGTGAATGTGAATTTTTTTGTATGACTAAATCAAACTGTTGGAACTTGTGTTGGGAGTCTGCTGTAATAATTTGACCGATAAGATGATGAAGATGAACATGATGAAGTGTGCACATAAATGCCAAAGATTGTTGTATATCTTGATTGTTAGGAAGATGTTGCTGCACTTGAGCCCCGAAAAGTTTAATAGTTATGCATGTAAAACTCAAAGCGCATGGGGTTACCACATTAACCTTTAGGTTCGATTCGCCCCCATCAAACATTTATGTGCACACTTCATCATGTTTATCTTCATCATCTTCTTGGTCAAGTTATTGCAGCAGACCCCAAACACAAGATCCAACACAAATCACATGTTTTCAAACGTGGCACACGGTGCTCATTAAAACAATTTTAACCCTCTTTAGAATAAAACAACTCCGTTGAAGGTTTCTCTGTTTGTTTGACAGTTGTTACGTAATCGACTTCCAACTAAAGATAACTTGCTTCATCGACGAGTCCTCCCGCCTAATTCCAATTTATGCATCGGTGGATGCGGGTGGGAGGAAAATTCTATTCATCTTTTTATGTTTTGTGAACATATTGGGAGTATATGATTTTATGTTTTTCAATGGTTTGGAATCTCTTCAACATACCCGTATGATCTTGGCGACCACTTCACTTAATTTGCAGAGTTATGAGGTAACTCTAAAAAAGTTCGGTCTTCTCATAAACTGATTTGGTTGACTTATGTTTAAGTTTTTTGGAATGAGAAGAATTATCGTACCTTCCAACATAAGGAATCTTCGATGCATCAATTAGTTGATAAAGGAAAACTTCCTTCCTTTTGTTGGTTGAAAGCAAAAAATGATCATTTAGCTTTTGATTTTCATTTTTTGTGGCTAAATCCTCTCATAGTATGGATTTTGTTTCCCAGCTTTTGTTGTCGTAACTTTATTTTTCTACTACGACCTTTGTTGAACTTTGAATTCTATCGTTGCACTCTTTATGTTGGATATAATATATTTCATTTTTTTTTTCAAAAAAAATATGACTAGATCAAAACATGGAGTTTTTAAATCTCAATTTTTTTCTATGGATATTGGAAATTTTAAATCTCAATCTATCAATCTTTTTTTCTCTTGAAATATCAATTCATTAAATAATCAATATAAAAAATTTAAAATATGTTCTAATTAAAAAAAAAAATGAAGCTTTTTACGTAAGAATTTCTCTTCCACTCCACAGCCGTCGTTTCGCAGTGATTCGCCGTCGTTTCCATGCTTTCTTCACTCCAACAACATTGTTCCTCTACTCGTTCATCTGCATGCATAGCAACCCTTCTCAAAGCTTGCAAGAGAATCCAACATCTTCAACAAGTTCACGCTTCCATCATTCAAAGAGGCCTTGAACAAGACCAGTTCCTCATTTCCAATTTCATTTCCCTCGCCAATACCATTTCCACTTCCACTCTCTCATATTCCACAGCAGTCTTCAACCGCGTTCTCAATCCGTCTACATTCCTCTGGAACACTTTCATTAGAATCCATTGTCAAAGTAGCTTATTTTCTGATACAATTTCCGCTTTTATTCGCATGAAAGCGGAAGGGGCTTTGCCTGATAGTTACACTTACCCTTCTGTGATTAAAGCATGTTCTGGTACGTGTAAGGTTTTGGTAGGAAAATCGGTTCATGGGTCGGTGTTTAGGTGTGGTTTGGATCAGGATTTGTTTGTGGGTACTACTTTGATTGATATGTATGGTAAATGTGGTGAGATTGGTGATGCTCGTAAGGTGTTTGATGAATTGTCTGAGAGAAGTGTGGTTTCTTGGACTGCTATGGTTGTTGGGTATGTTACTGCTGGGGATGTGGTTGAGGCAAAGAAGGTGTTTGATGAAATGCCTTTGAGGAATGTAGCTTCGTGGAATGCTATGATTCGGGGTTTTGTTAAGGTTGGGGATTTGAGTAGTGCTAGGGGTGTGTTTGATTCTATGCCGGAAAAGAATGTTGTTTCTTTTACGACAATGATTGATGGATATGCTAAGGCTGGTGATATGGAATCGTCGAGGTTCTTGTTTGAACAAGCTGCGGAGAAGGATGTTGTTGCCTGGTCTGCTTTGATATCCGGGTATGTTCAGAATGGTGAGGCTAATGAGGCGTTGAAGGTCTTTCTTGAGATGGAATCAATGAACGTGATACCTGATGAGTTCGTATTGGTTGGTTTGATGTCGGCTGCTTCTCAGTTGGGTGACTTAAAATTGGCTCAACGGGTTGATTCTTATGTAGGCAACAACTCTATCGATCTTCAGCAAGACCATGTGATTTCAGCACTTGTGGATATGAATGCGAAGTGTGGAAACATGGAGAGGGCGCTGAAATTGTTCCGAGAAATGCCTAAGAGAGATTTAGTCTCGTATTGTTCAATGATTCATGGGTTTTCAATTCACGGGCATGGGGAAGATGCTGTGAATCTATTTAATAGGATGCTGATGGAAGGGATAGTTCCAGATGAGGCGGCATTCACAATTGTCCTGACAGCTTGTAGTCATTCAGGGCTCGTTGATAAGGGTTGGAAATACTTCAACTCCATGGAGGAAAATTATGGCATTAGTCCTACACCTGATCACTTTGCATGTATGGTTGATCTTCTAGGCCGGTCTGGGCAATTAAGGGATGCTTATGAACTTATAAAATCAATGCATATAGAACCTAATGCTGGTGCCTGGGGTGCACTTATTGGAGCATGTAAACTACATGGTGATACAGAGTTAGGAGAGATTGTTGCTAATCGACTTTTTGAACTCGAGCCTCAAAATGCTGCTAATTACGTGCTGCTGTCTAACATCTATGCAGCAGCTGGGCGATGGAAAGATGTTTCCCTTGTGAGAAGTAAGATGAAGGAAAGAGGAGTGTGCAAGATACCTGGTTGCAGTAAACTTTAGTACAATGCTGAATTATTTGTGGTTCCATGTATGAAGTTCTGAATGTACAGAACATGGAAATCGGTATGAGTTCTTGTCCAGTTGATCTTGAAGCTCAGCAGTTATTTCATGGTAGGTAAATTGCAAATTCGTTGATGGTATATAAGTTTATTGCCGTTTATCACTAACTGTTGGATATGATTTTAACATGAAAGAACATGAGAGGGTCCATTCTCATTGAAGTTAATTTATGTTTTCTTCTATGTTACTTTGGATTCAGGTTTTAATTTCATTTATATCGTTTTTAGGGGTTGAACCTATCCTTGTTTATAATTTTTCAGTATTTCTTTGACCACAGGATATTAAGAGCTTTTTGCAATTTACAGTGAAAATGCTGTGTATGTCAACTGTCAAGGATTTGTGTTGATGCCCTTACCGTTCATTATATTTCTAATACATCTACTAGAAGTTTGATGATGTTGGTTACAAATTAATATAATTTCTTCATGATTGTGGATTGAAGATTTACTGAAACAGATTGTAAAATGTCAATGAGCTCTCTGTTTATACTAGAATGGCCAAACTGCATATCAAAGTCAATTTATACTCTTTTATTTTTTTGTTTCTTTAAATGGAGGGCTGTTCATTTAGTTATTTCTTTCTTTTATAACATGGTTACGTAATTTCCTATTAACTGCGTATCAAATGTTTTAATCTATTAGTAAAAATTATAAAAATAATATTTCTAAAAAGTGAAGTTCAAAATAAGTAACTCAAGACAAGTTTTTTACATGTCTTAAGCACTCCATACCTTGAACCGCACACTGTTTCAAATGTCTTTGCTGACTCTGTACGTTTTTGTGTTTCCTTTTAAGGTTTTCTTCCACCTCAGTTGGTGGTATTTTACTGTTGCTTTTACTGCCTTGAGAGAGTCACTGCTATTGCTACAGTTGTTTATGAAGCTTCACTTGTAGCTAATTAAGACAGTGAAGCTAATGCCTTGTTAGGGCAGAAAGCGAGCCTTGACAATCAAATCACAACTTCCTTGTCTTCTTGGATTACTGGTACCAATCCTTGTACATGGAAAGGATTCAATGTGATCAATCCCAGTCTATTATCACAATAGATATCATCGCAATAAAGATCTGAAGTAGCATTGAAGCAGGTTGGCACGTATCATTTAAATTTCTATTGTCATCATCTATTTGAATAATATTTTTCTGTTTCTTTCTATCATCATCTCCTTCTGATATCCTGTTTGTCTTTTCTGTTTTGGCAGCCCAGTTTTATATGGTGACGATAACATCAAACTATTCACTTATTGGACAATGGATTCTCAATTCGATTTGCCCCGTTTTGTTCTCTCTTTTAATTCATTATAACTTGTTTAATTACTTTGATAGATTGATGCATGTCAAGCAATGGGTTGGTATAATCTCCCTTGCTCTGGCTATATTCAAATTAACAATGATATAGGTCTGGGTGTAAAGCATCTTCCCACTTTCTAACCATGCTTCTTCCCAATAGGGGGTATAACTTTAAGCATCCTGGTTTGTGAGGTACACATTTTTTATCCTTTTATAATATTGTCTTTTGTTGTAAGACATCATGGAAAGAAACTATGCCCCACACTTAATAAACACTAAAATTGTATCAATGAAATTGTTATGTACAAGCACACACACCATTTTTAATTGTTATATTTTGATATTGATTTTATTATTCCGTCTTTTTTATTTTTGCTTCCTTGTTTTTTTTCCTGATTAGGATTGAATCATGTTTGTATCTTTTGATGGCTCTACTATTGTCTCTGTCTGGTGCCAATTCAGTATTTTTGCCCCTTTTATTGTCATGTATCAAGCACACACACCATTTTTAATTGTAATATTTTTATTTGAACATATTAATCAGTTCATCTTTATTTGATTTGCAACTGTAGCACCAAGAACATTTTGAGACCCACTCCCTGTAGATGGTTGAAGACTATGGAACCCACTTAAAACATTACACTACAGAGACCACACAGTTAAGCTTGTCAAAGAGAAAAAGAAGAAACAGAGTCGCAAGGAAGAGGAGTCAAGGGGAAGCCGTCACAGGGAGGAGATGATGCAAATGAAGGAACAATCGGCGTCGTATCACAGAGGAGAGATCAGCGATGAAAGGGAGGGAGATAGAAAGATGCAAAGGTTTCTTTTGTTTGTGGGTAGTGAGGAGGGAGATCAAAGGGTTTTGTTTGTTTTACAAAACTGGATTTTCCCAAAAGAAATCCAACCCGAGGATAAGAGACTCCATTCAATACAGTGGCCCAACACAGAGGCTGTACGGTTCAACGGTTCAACCGCAAAACACATGATCTTGATTACCGACTCCTTGGCAAAGGATCGTAAGAGCGACCCAACACTCGATCCTGATTACATTGCATAGACTGGCCTCTCATCTGAGGCTACCACGCACATCACCCTAAGTAAGGGAGAAAATACCTCTCATGCAATTCATAACATTTTTCCGAAACACCTTATCCTTAACCACCTTTTCCACAATGATCCCATCTTTACTCATTGCAAGTTTACAAGACTTCCACTTTGTCATGCAAACACCCTAATGTCAAGTAAGATGCGGAAAAGCGAGTCATTGCAGGTTAAATCAAATAGTTTCTATAGTAAATTTGTGCAATAAAAGAATATCATCTTGTGTAAATGAATGTTGTGATCTTTTTTATGGCGAGCAATCATATCTTTGTGGAGAGATCTTGCTCTCAAAATTTTCCAACATTAAGTCGATTCAATGAACTGTGCATGGTGTCCAATACAACTTCTCCCACTTTTGCATCAACAATTACCCATCACCTTTGTAATTTGCTGCGTTATCCATAAAAATTGGGACAAGTTCTTTACCAACCTCTACAACAATATCATCTATCATCTTAAAAACATTGTCGGCAGTTTTTGCAAGACTTCTTAAAAATGGCTCGCTTGCGAGTATTTATTCACCAAAAAGTTCAGTATAGTTCTTCAACTTTTGGTCCAACCGTCGGTCATTATGGTGTACTCTAATTTCTTCTTATCCCATGTTCTTCCCAATCCTCATTGATTTTACCAACATAATAATCCAAATATTTCACTCAAAAATCATGATTTGACGGTGACTTAAATCCGTGACCAAGTTTAGCAACATATTTAATGGTATAATATTGTTGCAAGACAGACTTGGTTTTTTTAAAAAAAAAAATCTATTCTGACTCTTAAAGAGCCCACATTTCAGCAGAGTTAAACAACAGTTTTTTTCCCACTGCAAACTCGCGATTTCAACCACAACCACGCTGCGTACCTCTAGCAATCCTATCTGTATTGCAGTAAATAACCATGGCCGTTGTTTATATGTTTTTAAGATACAATGAGGCGGCACGCGATCTTGACTAAAAATATTATATTTTGAACACGGGACACTTACCATATTCAATCGATGCAACATAACCGTTGCATAATTGACTTACATCTTTCCGTTCAATATAGCCACCCTCCTGCATCAGTTTGCATTAGGACTATGCACTCATATGCATGCCTCCGTTTGAGTTTTTCATTTATATTAACAATTATAATGTTTTATATAGGGTGTGGATGGTGGAGGTGCCAATAACAGTTAATGATGTGTATTTTCATGACTCTGAATTAATAAAGTTCTGCCAATTAAATTGGTGTTGTTGGTATTGTTTAAAATTGACAGAGTATTGATTAAGTACACTATATAGTAGTATACCGTTATCGCAATATTTCTTTTAGAAAATTATTGTAACTATCATTAGTATTTTATATACCAAAATTTGTGAAAAAAAAAAAAAAAAAGAATTTTATATACCAAAATATACTTGGTTAACCAAGAGCATTTGAATGAGATGATAACGAGTCTTCTTCTCTCTTAACTAGAGGGGAGTTCGAATTCAACCCTAAAAATGTAGCCATGTTAAATCTTATTGCGGCTCTCCCTCTTGAGAAATTAGTTTCTGTAATGCAAAAGATACTCATTCACACCCAAAAAAATATATACTTGTTATTATTTCAGATTAGATGACTGTTGTACGTGCTAAGATTCCAACTTAATATTCTTGATCCATAGTTGGAGCTATCTTCGGCGTATTACATTGAGTTGCCGGCTACAACGTGGATCAAGACCCACACCCAAACAAATACTGTTGGAGTTTGTGATTAATTGTATTTATTTACATAAAATATTTGTATTACCTTTGTATCTGTACATCTTTGTTTTTTTCAATTTAACTGGACTTCTTTGTTAATATATTGCATCATATGGATTTCATGGATGAAACAAAAGATATGAAAAAGAGTGAATAATTTCTTAATATACGGACGGCTATTTCCATGTGACTTTTGCCTGCCTATTGGTTGCTATTAATTAAGCTCGTTTTCACATTCTAACATACTGTTCTTTCCTCTCATTTTCTCAGATTTCTCTCTCTTTTTTATAGATCATGGCAAGTTCGAGCCCTGCCGCAGTCAACAAAAGGTATGCTTCGTGATCTCAACAATTTACTTTTGTGTATGATTCTAAGTGTCACATTTAAAATATTTGTTTGTATATCATATAGAATACGTGAATTCTGTATGAATATTTGTGAGCCTGTAAAGAGATTACACTACTGTGTTTATGTGTTTATAATGGTGTTACAATAAATACATTGAATAAACACTAAAAAGTTGTATAATATATATACTTTTTTTTTTTGAAGAAAAGAAATATATACATATTTATAATTCTAACATTTCATATTATTTGCCATTTTAGAGTACGAATGAAATGTTAATTACCTTTCTCCATTATTATACTCTTATTTACTAGATCTCAATTTGCATAACTACTCTACTAACTACTACTGCTATATTAATAACGATACTCTAGCTAATGAAGTTCATTTTTTTTGGTGGTGACCGGGTTCGAACCCCAGACCTTGCATATATTATGCATTGTTCATATCAACTGAGTTAAGCTCACGAGGACAAGTTCATTTTCATATCAAGTAGTATAGTGACTAAAAATTCACCACCATATTTATGTGAGGATTTCAGGATTTGAACTTCGACCCTTGCATATCGTAATGTTTTTACCAACCATGGCTGACAGGGAAGTCAATGAGGTTCACTTTATCATAGAAATTAGTGCACTCAATCATTTTATCAAGAGATATGCATAACTTTAACAACACTTAATATCAGATAGAGAGAATGGAAAACACTGTGATTTAGTTTCAGCCAAAAAAAACTTCAAACTTAGGTAGGTATAATTTGGTATATATTGTTGTTTAGAGTCATAGGAATCAAATTGTGTTTAGAAATATGGATTTTGATATCATTCATTCGTTGGATATATTGGAAATTTTATACAGCAAATGGTTATGCTTATTGCTAAATCAGATGCAATAATTTTATTTTTTAAAATTTTGATACCATATGCTCTAAAAATAGCATAACGAAAATTATTAAAATTTTAAAGTTGAATTACAAACTAAAATTTGATACAAAAAAAGTGAAATTAGTAATAGTTTGACGTTTCAAACAAATTTTATATTTTTCCGACTAATTCAAATTTTTCTAGTAATATTTGTTTAGTGTTTCATGATTTTTTTTTTGAAGGGTTTCATGATTTTTGTATTATAAAAAAGAAGATAATAATTAATAATAAGATTGTACATTTAGATTCATCTAAAATAGACATCAACACTCAATAACATGAATTGTGTATGAATTTAGGCCTAACAACTCTTTTCTTCTATGCAGACTAGAAGGAAAAGTGGCCTTGATAACCGGTGGAGCTAGTGGAATTGGCAAACGCACTGCAGAAATTTTTGTCCAACAAGGAGCCAAAGTAGTGATCGCCGACATCCAAGATGAACTTGGACATTCGGTTGCTCAAACCATAGGACCATCAACATGTATATATGTACATTGTGATGTCACTGATGAGAGCCAAATAAAAAATGCCGTGGACACAACCGTACAAACATATGGAAAACTTGACATCATGTTCAACAATGCTGGCATAGGTGGACCTAACAACTCTCGGATCATTGACAACGATAAAGCAGATTTTGAACGCGTATTAAGCGTCAACGTGACAGGTGTTTTCCTCGGCATCAAGCACGCAGCACAAGCCATGATCCCAGCTCGCACTGGTAGCATCATAAGTACTTCTAGCATAAGCTCTTATGTTGGTGGTGCTGCCTCACATGCTTATTGTTGTGCAAAGCATGCTGTGGTTGGTTTAACTAAAAATGCAGCAGTTGAACTTGGACAATTTGGGATTAGAGTTAATTGTGTGTCTCCTTATGCTCTTGCAACTCCTTTAGCAACACAATTTGTTGGATGTAATGATGGTGAGCTTGAAACTACCATGAACATGTTGGCTAATCTGAAGGGCGTGACTTTGAAAACTGATGATGTGGCAAATGCAGCACTTTATTTTGCTAGTGACGAATCGAGGTATGTGAGTGGCCATAATTTGCTCATAGATGGAGGATTTAGCATTGTTAATCCATCCTTTCACATGTTTCAGTATTCAGATTCTTGATTTTGTTTACTACCACGAAGCAATAATAGTTATGAAGAAGTTAGAATAAGGGATCATCTTGGCTTTGATTGTAATATTGTACTGTTGCTACAAATGTTTAGGATTCTTGTGTAACTTCTTATGTTTGGGCTTGTACCTATAAGTCTTTGAGAACGTCGAATTACTTTTCTATTCAGGGTCGATCCTAGCTACAAGTGACTTCGTTTATATAAATCATTTAGACCTCTATTTAGGTGTGGCAATGTGCGGGCTAGGGGAAGATTTTGCCTCCCTCACTCCCACCCCCGATTTCTTAAAAAAAAGTAAAAGAAGTGAAATTAAGCTGAGAACAACAAGCAAACGAATTCCCCTGATCTAAATGTAGGTCCGTCGAAAATAGTTGAATAACAAGCAGACGAATTCCCCTAATCTAAATGTAGGTCGGTCGAGTAGACAATAATTGAATGCGAGACAACCGAGTCTTTCTCAAATCAACAGAGGTAAGTAAAAGGAAGATCACCTTCAGAACCCCAAGAATGGCAGTGATATTTAGCTTCCTTCGGGAAGTCATAAACCAAAGAAGAATTTCCAAATTTCTTATACTTCCTTGACAGAAAATCATAACAAAGGGTCACCCTGTCTAGCACCTCTCTTACAATTTATAACACCAACATTTTTACCATTCATTACGAAAGAAAGTTTACCTGAATGAATAATAGTGAAAATCCAAGAACAAAAATGACTAAATCAAAGCTCAATAAGAAAAATCCAATCTAAGGTGTCAAAAAATCTGGATATATCAATCTTGATAGCAACATTCCCTCCAAAGTTCTTTTGATCCTACATGTTTATAACCTCAGAAGGTGCACACACCCATAAATATGCTTGTCTTTTACAAAGTAAGTCGGTGATAAATAGCGGTGTTGAATGATCTGAGTTATCTCCGATTATTTAAATAAACGTGAGCTCCATTTGAAAAGAGAAAGACAAAAATAATTTAGTGTATTAAATATTTTTGATTTTTTAATGTCTTCAAAATTTTCTTAAATTTATTTGTATTTTATCTTTTCAAATAATCCATCTAATCATTTTTAGAAATAAACAAGATATCGACGTGCTAGCTGAATTTGGGAACACTTGAAATTAGAAAATGATGAAGAATGACGGTTTGCCTAAGTTTCTCCTGAAAATAATTTCGGTTAGTAGCACTAATTCTGTTGTACAGTTGACTAATTGGTATCTGTCATTTATCAGTTGTTAATTGTTATAATGAATATCAACCACTTAAAATTTTGTCAGTTTGGGGATATTTGCTCATTAAATTATCTACTTATAAATTGAAGTTCCTCTGTATCAATTTAGAACAAGTATATTATAGAGTTATTGAATTCTCTATAGTTGAGAGCAAATCCTCTTCCATGGCTTCAATTGCCAAAAGGTATATTATAGAGTAGTTCTTTAAACTTTATATTTGTATGAACCAAATCTGAAATAATTAATAGTATTAGTAAATTGAATATTTGCGCAGGCTTGAAGGTAAAGTAGCAATAATCACAGGAGGTGCTAGTGGCATTGGTACAGCTACTGCTAAACTATTTGTTCAACATGGCGCTAAAGTTATCGTTGCAGATATTCAAGACGAATTAGGCCAATCTCTTTGCAAAAATCTTGGCACAAAGAACATTCTTTATGTTCACTGCGATGTAACTATTGAATCAGACATTAAGAACGTGGTTGATACTGCAGTTTCAAACTACGGTAAGCTTGACATCATGTATAACAACGCTGGTATATCTGATGGCGTAAATACAGCAATATTAGATTATGATAACGAAGTTTTCAAAAGGGTATTTGATGTTAATGTTTATGGAGCTTTCTTGGGTGCTAAGCATGCTGCTAGGGTAATGATCCCACAAAAGAAAGGGGTTATTCTTTTTACTGCAAGTGTTGCTACAAAAATTGCTGGTGAAACAACACATGCTTATACTTGTTCAAAGCATGCATTGGTAGGGCTTACAAAGAATTTGTGTGTAGAATTAGGGAAATATGGTATTAGAGTTAATTGTATCTCACCTCCAGCTATTCCTACTCCAATCCTAATGAATTCATTGAAGTTGAACAAGAATGATGTGGAGCAAGTTTTGTCCTTAGTTGGTGTGTTGAAAGAGGTTGTTCCTAAAGTTGAGGATATAGCTGAGGCAGCACTTTATTTGAGTAGTGATGAGTCCAAGCTTGTGAATGGAGTCAACTTTGTTTTGGATGGAGGTTATAGCACCACCAATATGTCATGCATTTTAGCATTCAAAAGTTTGATGAACGGGACCACCAACCACATTGTTCAGTAACAAATTGGATTGATATAAGAATACTGTTTTTATCTTCACCAATGGAATAATAAATGATTAAAAATTAATATGAAAATTTTCAATTCATTTACAAAAGAAAAAGAAAATGTAATCATATATGAATATCTATATATCTTGTGTTTCTATATCATGAAATAAATTTCTCCGGTAGAATTACCATCCAAAAATGATGTATAGCAAGCCAACCAAGTATTGAACAAGAGTTGTTTTGGAAGAAGAAAAAAAAAAACAGAAGAATTGAACAAGACAACAAGCACATCAAATTATCAACAAAATGGGCTAATTTTTTTCATCAACGATTATGATTCTTCATATATAAAAAATTACACATCAATAAAAGTAAGCAGACAACAAATTATGTCGCTAATTGATAAACCACTTCACCAATAAAATTAATCGAGTGCAATATGTATGTATGAGAAAACACAACAGAAATAATATGAGACATAGCCCCATTTATTTACTTTTCGGTGATTACCAAGGCATCTTTATTATGATAATTAGATGGTTAAGACAGAAAAGACCAATAGTTGATGGATGTTATAAACTAAAGTGAGTAGACAGTAAATTAAAAAAGAAAAAAAAAACATAATTTAACATTGAAATCACTCGTGACATATAATATCAATCATTCTTATTTATTAATTTTATTAGGTCTGCAGCAACATAACCTAATAATTTCCGTCTAAAATGCTGCATTAGGTTAACAACAATTTAACCTAACAAATTTCATCTAAAATGCAACGCATCAATTTAACATAACAAATTCCCTCTAAAATGCAGCAATCCATAATATTTCTCCTCACAGATGAGTTTTTCATTCCTATCCCATTGTGTCATCGTTTATATATATTTATTGTTTCTGTAGACTTTTTTTTGACAAGTTGTTGTACACTTATTTAATACGTTTACAAACAGAATACCTAATTTCCATGCAAACCCGGCTACCCTAATTTCCATGCAAACTCGGCTATATATAGCAAACCCTAAACCGTGTTTCTCTAAAAAAAAAAACCTAAATCGTGGTAAATTACACAGACAGCAGAAGAATCATAATCTTATTAGGTTTGCAACAACTAAACCTAGAAAATTTCCTCCAAATGATCCGCATTAATTGCTAAGTGCTAACCCTAATTATGTATTTTCTTCCAACACTTCTTCAATTTGAAATTCAAAATTTTTTGTTAGGAACCATGAACTGCATTAAATTACATCTATTGTTATACCCTTTGAAAAATACACAGCTCTTCAACCGAGCACACATCTTCAAAATAATTAATACATTGTATAAGATCTCTTCTATAATTAAATTCTATGATATATGCAGATATGATATGTATTTGGTTGGAAAAATATATTATTACTTTTAGTAAATATCAAAGTGTAATTATTCTTTTTAGAACTGTATGTGTAGTTTAGAAATTCTATTAACTGAAGTGACTTTGTTTTTCATGTTAGTAGAAATTTAAAACAATTATTACATGTCAATTTTTTGTTTAACTATAAAAGTAATAAATAAAATTGACCCGTGCAACAATATAATATTGTATTCTTTTTATCTTTTTTCTTTATAATTTTTTTAAAAAAAAAGAGAAGATAATGCCCCAATAATATATTGTGATTGATTAGTTTTTCAAAACTAAAATGTAAAATTTGATAAGATTTAAGTGTCATTGAAGGATATAGTAAGACAAATTTGATTGTAATATTGTATCTTTAATAATCTAATTTACGTTTATTGATCGATCCATGATCTTACGGGTTAAAGATTATTCATTGGTCTCTTTTATAGTCGACAAGACCCGTGCGTCGCACGGGTCAAAAGTGTAGTTGATATTGAAATTTTTTTCTTCCACTATTATCTGGTTGTACCTTTTCCGAGTACTTCTTATTCTCTTTTTTTGTTGTGGAAGAAAATAAGTTTATAGCATTTCATCACTTAAAATATACTCAATGCAATCTCCACTCAAACTTGGAAATTAGCTAAAAATGTGCATACTGATGACAATAGTCATTACGTTATTTTTAGTGTCATTTTCATGATGTTTTGAGTTCACAAGCAAGCTTAAACAGCAAGGAAAGTAAGAAAAATAGAAGAATTTGGATTTCCAACATAGTCTAATTCGGGCCCCGAATCCAAGCATTCGGGCCCCAAATTTCAGCCACAGGATGACCTTTTTTTATACGAAATAAATCGGGCCCCGAATTCTCACATTCGGGCGCCGATTTTCACAGTGTTGAGCGCATGTTTTTGCAACTTAAAGACATTCGGGCACCAATTTTTATAGCTCGGGGGCCGATTTTCACTGGCCTTTATATAGAAAAGTCCGTTTTTGGAATAAGGGTTCACGAATTTTGAGACCTAAAGCATATTTTGGAGCAGAGACTTTTGGAGATCTTGTGGGCAACCATCAAAACTAATAGTCAATCATCCATTACATGTATGAATCTTTCTTCTTATGTTAGTTAGCTTATACTTTAGCTATGAGTAACTAATTCTCTTGTGGTTAATCCTGAGATGAATCTGATGTAATCCTATGGGAACCCTAATTTGTTGAACTCCTTTGAATATCAATGGAAGTCTAGTTTTAATTCATATTACTTTATGTTTAATGCTTTTTGTATGTTTATCATCGACTACTAACCCTAACTTTATAAATATGCAAATTGATCTTAGAGATTGAATGACCACTAACCTTGGTTTTTGACTCTGACCTAGGTAATAAGTTTAACCTAAGTAATCAAGCTAGAGATAGATCATTATTAGGTTATGACATAGGGATTAACGTTCTGTTAAATCCTCCAACGGTTTCGAATTCACTCAAGAGATTAAGGGGTTGTCACTTGCGGGGAGAATTCTAGGTCAAGAGATTGGGTAGAATTACTTTGTTAATCTGTCGTTGAATGATGATCATTGATTGAACTAGGAGTGCGAATTACCATAGGAGAACTTCGGAGGATTCAAAGGACTTGACCATACTTCTCTCAATTTTCTAAAAACCAATCTTTATCTGCTTTTAATTAGTTTATGTTACAAAACAACTCAACTGCCTAGGGCATCAATACAAATTTATTACATCCTTTTTAATAATGAAGTTGCTAAGTAGAAGTTAAATACAGTCCTCGTGGAACGAATTTTTATTACTTCGATTGAATTTGATTCACTTGTCAAATATCTATCACATACCTTAACTAAAAGTATGCTCTGATACACATGCAAACACCTACTTTGTTAAGGAATAATAGGAAGCGTTAATATTGCTTTTCACACACCCACCACCGGTTTCTTTAAAAGTCAATCCAAAAGAGTCGAAATGGACTATTTTCTTTATATACAATATAGATAGAGTCCGTTGTAACAAAATAAAATAAATAAGAGTCCGTTAAAATAATAATGAATAATTTTTTTTCAGTTTATATTTCAGATGATCTTGATCCTTCTTGATATTTATTTTAAAGGAAGATATAGATTTAACATAACTCTCATTTTAGTGAGAAAAAAAAAAATAACTCTCATATTACAAGAGGGTACATCCGCACATTTTAGTGGAACACTATGTTTGATTTTGAAGAATGAAGGGAGCAAAGAATGCTGGGGAGAAAAAGTGGATTGAAGGATCCAGTTTTCATCATTTGGAACAAATATAAATGGTGAAAGAAAGAAAGATTTGGCTGGGGGCCACTAAAAAATTCTTTGTGCGCTCAAATGAACGGAAAGCGAGAGAATGACACAAATTTTGGTCGAAAAGACGAAAGTTCCCCTAACATTACCTAACATCTTTTCTTGAATTGATTCTTTGTAAAATTTGAATTTTGGGTGTTTTTCTTCATTATCTTTTGTCCATGAAATTGATTTTCTTTTTGATGAATTGTTGTTCCTTCTGTGTTTTCTCCCCTCATTTTATTGTACTTTGAAATTATGAAAATGCTTTTGGATGAAGCATGAAAAAGCAATTCTTGTGTTCAAGGTTTCAAAGAAAATTGATTTAGGTAGCTATTTGTTTGACCTTTTTTTTCCTTTCGTTTGGGTATATTAATGACACTGCTTATGATGTTAGTAATATTCACAGTTGGCTGCTTTCTTGACAACTTGTAAGATGCATGTGTCTCCGTAAGGGTATCCGGTGTCATGGATGATTTATCTCAGTCAACATTTTTCTATATGTAATTTTACGAACTAATAACATCAATTTATATAGATTGTAAGTATGTTTGGCAAATTAAAAAAATTTAAAAATAGTTATTATTTTTGGTCTCATGTTAAAATTTTAAATTTATCCGTCACAATTGCCGCCGCTCTTATTGTATAAGTTGTTGTCTTCTCTCTCATTGTCTCACCATCGCCGCCGTTTATCTCACCCTTGTCTGCCATCTCTCTCAATCTCGCATCTCGTCGTCTCTCTTGATATATCAAAATCGTGGTGCTATATTTTAATGTTAGTTCTTAAAATATATTTATAAAAATTTACTATATTGTAAATTGAAATATCAAAATCGTGGTGCTATATTTTAATGTTAGTTCTTAAAATATATTTATAAAAATTTACTATATTGTAAATTGAAATATATGTGTAAAAAAATTATATTGAAAGCAGTACATGTAAATTGAATTTCAAATGAAAGCACGTTTAGAAAGTACGTTTAAGTTTTATAATTTAATAAAAATATCTTGCAAAATAATACCAAAATTAATATTAAAAAGTCATTCTTTTTAGGAATATTAAAATTCCTTGAATTTGTTAATGAACCTTTGGTGCATATGAAAGCGGCGAAACTACGAGTTGCAGCTCGTCAATATCTTATGTTTGTTTCTAAGTTCATGATTATATGCCGTATATAATGTCGTTCATATATAATATCCATTTTGTCAAAAATCAAATAAAAATTTGTGGACTGTGCCATCCTATCTATCACAATTCACAACAACGTTTGAGAAGGGTTTTGGTAGCATTTTCAAACCAAATATTACAGATGTTACATCGGTGAATGTTCAATAAATTTGCAACGCTGCACGACATGCAATGGGAAAGTAAACGATAAAGAATCTGTTTATGGTTAGCAGTTCACCTAATTCCACAATTTTGAATCTAAGCACAAAACCTTTTGGTCGGTAGGTTCATCTTATTATTAGTTGTTCTAATTAATAGTATCCATGAATATGCATTTAAAAAATAAAAATAAAAATCTGCTACTATAAAAAGCATTCAAACTCTAGTGGAGTTAGTGTTCTAGTCCTATAGTTGGGAAAAATCATCTTCCAATATGGCTTCAATTGGCAAAAGGTAACTATATTGTGGAGTAGAGTACTATTGAATTTTTATTTTTTTTTGAAAGGATTGAATTCTTTCAACTATAGTATATTTTTACGAATAAAATCTCAAATTTCTCTTTGTGCAGGCTTGAAGGTAAAGTAGCAATAATCACGGGAGGTGCTAGTGGAATTGGTGCTGCTACCGCTAAACTATTTGTTCAACATGATGCTAAAGTTGTCATTGCAGATATCCAAGATGAATTAGGTCAATCCCTTTGCAATGAACTTGGCACAAAGAACATTATATATGTTCACTGCAATGTAACCATTGAATCAGACATCATAAACGTGGTTGATACAGCAGTTTCGAATTATGGTAAGCTTGACATCATGTTTAACAATGCTGGTATCTCTGATGACAAAAATAGAGAAATATTAAATTATGATATAGAAGCTTTCAAAAGGGTATTTGATGTTAATGTTTATGGAGCTTTCTTGGGTGCGAAGCATGCTGCTAGGGTAATGATCCCAAACAAAAAAGGTGTTATTCTTTTTACTGCAAGTGTTGCTACAGCAACTGCTGGTGAATCAACACATGCTTATTCTTCTTCAAAGCATGCATCAGTGGGACTTATGAAGAATTTGTGTGTAGAATTAGGGCAATATGGGATTAAAGTGAATTGTATCTCACCAGGAGCTATTCCTACTCCAATTCTAACCGATGCACTGAATATGAACAAGAGTGAAATGGAGAAAGTTTTGTCCTCAGTTGGTGTGTTGAAAGAGGCTATTCTTGAAGTTGAGGATATAGCTGAGGCAGCACTTTATTTGAGCAGTGATGCTTCAAAGTTTGTGAATGGAGTCAACTTAGTTTTGGATGGAGGTTATAGCACCACCAATATGTCATTCACTTCTGCACTCATAAAATGTTTGATGAATGGCACCACCAACCACATTGATCAGTAATAAGAATTTGGATTGGGTACCTCTACACCTGCACTATACCTACAAAAATAAGACAGTTGATTATTCGCTATACTATTTTGTGGGTTTTCGATTAGCTTATCAGGTTGAATGTATACTAGACTTATGCTACTAGTGTCGCATTTGTGGCTACTTGACTATGCTATATTAATAATAAAATAAGAATATATGAATTTTATGGGTTTTTTCTACATTATCCTTCGACGAGTTGCGGTAATTTACTCCCTATCAAAGTAAAATATCGTTTTCTTCATCTTTATTCTTAAAATCAATTACTATTTTCATCTCAAAAACATAAAACTCTTCATCTCATTCATTTAACATGTGGTCTTCATTTCCTTCACTTCGTAATCAAATCATTTTTGTTATTAGGGTAATTTACTCCAATTCATAATGTATTTTGGTTTTTTCATCTAATTTTCTCTAGATTAGTAAATTTGGAGGGGTATAGTTTTCAAGGAATCAATGCTGAATTAAAATAGCACTTCTAAAATTGCACTATAAACAACACAAATAAAAAACATAACAAACAACCTAATTCGAATTTTCATCACAATTTATGGAATCTTGGAAATCCTAGATTGATAAAAACCTAAAAACCTAGATTGATTTCAGGCACTAAAAGTAAATTGATCGATATGGAGATGAAATCAAATAAAACAAAAAACTATCACACAAAAAAGTAAATCTGACATTGATAAAAACCCTAGCCTAGATTGATATCATACAAAAAATGTAGATCGATCGATCGATATGGAGATGAAATCAAATAATCGATCGTTCGATATGGAGATGAAATCAAATAAAACGAAGAACTCTCAGTTTATTGAAGTGGTCACACAATGTTGATGTTATCACTGGCTTGTCCATCAACAGGTGCTCCGGCGACCACAACCTCGATAGCAACAGATCCATCAACATCGACCACAACAGGTCCATCAACGTCGACCAAAGTGTACTAGTTTAGTTCTTCGTGATTTAAGTTTACTCGATTAGTCAAATAGATTTAAGTTTCTTTTCTTCATGATTTCATCATATGCGTCGTCTTGTGCGACATTGTTTGATTTCTCGTCTTGTTGCGATGTTCATTTGGTTCCTATTGAAAAGATCGATTATTCAATCAATGATTTGTACGCCAACGTTGCAGATTTGGATACATGAGTATTCGGTCACTTTAATTTTATCATATTATTTATATACGTTTTATCATTTTATGCTATTAACTTGGATGAAGTGAGCATGTTCGCAGATTCATCTAGCAATGTTGAATGATAATCAATTTGAATTATTAAATATCATTTTGTTTTTGTAAGAAAAAAAAATGTGAATGGATTTGTCTTGGGCAGTTTGGGCTTTCCCAAGACCTTCAAGTACACAAACCGTGATAAACTTATCTAATAAAAAAAATTGATTTTTGTAAATACCAATGAAAAAATCAAAATCGTGTAATACATTTTTTCTTTTTTCTGAGAGGATTAAAAATTTAAGATCTATAACAAAGAATATTTTTTAATAAATTGAGTGTGGAAATTTAAGATCTTTTTTTGTCAAGTAATCTAGTGGTTGGAGGTCACACATTTTAAATATAGAGAAGTAGGGTGTCCGGAGTTCAAACCCCCTCTGCATATATTACGCAACATCCCTACCAACTAAGCAAAGCTCATGGGGACGAAAATTTACGATTTAGTTCAACAAATAAAATATGTTGAACTTTAACAAAAGAATATTTTTTATTAAAAAAAACAAAGAAGAAAAGAAAACGAAAGGGATAGAAGGATAGATAGAAATCATTGTTGAGTGTGGATGAAACTCTGAATATAATGGTTGTTCTCAAATCTCACCATATACTCCAATCAAAGAAGGAAGAAAGAGATATATTCACGAGTTTTGGTTTTTTAGACCGTGAGGTTGGGAGTAGATGAGAGATTTGTGACTTGGAAATGTGTAGGAAGATTTTAGACCGAAGGAAAACAAAAACCAAGGGTGAAGAAAGATTTAGTTGTGAGTTTCTTTAATACGGGAAACCATTAGAGAATGAAAGACAAAAAAATCTCCAATCTTTATATATATAAATGTTAGACAGTCTGACCTAACCCTAATCCCGCCCTTTTTGGCGGGTCTGAATAAATTTTATGGAAAAAAGGTTTTGCAAGGAATCAAACAGGGTACCATATGACTACACTTTACAATTTTCACCACTAAGCCACTTCTATTTTGATTGATATATTTTTGCTTCCAAAATTGATATACCATACTAAAACATTTTTTTTAAAGTCACAAATGCCCTAGCGGTTTCTTTTCTGATTGCAATTTATTTTCATTATTAACAATGAAGAAATTCAAGAACACAACTGGTAATATTATTTGGTAAGAAAACAAAGTTAATAACTTAAATTGATGTATTTTTTGCATTTTTTTATCCTTTTTGCAGTGCATCGCACGGGTTAGAGTCTAGTTGATATTTAAATGTTAATAAGTGTTGCAAGCAACCCTGATTAACCCTAATCTCGTCCTTTTTGGTGGGTCTAAATTTTTTTTTTGAGAAAAAAGGTTTACCAAGGATTCGAACCAGGTGCCTTATGGCTACACTTTATATCTTTCACCACTAAGCCACTTCCATTTTGATTGAAATATTGTTGCTTCCAAAATTGATATACCGTACTAAAGTATTTTTTTTTTTAAAGCCACAAATGCCCTAGCAGTTTCATTTCTGATAGCAATTTCTTTTCAATATTAACAGTTCCTTTATTGATGGTCATTCTTTTTCATTATTATTATTATTATTGTTATTATTTTCCTTTTCATTTTCATTTTTATAAATTTAATAGGCCTTGCGGTTAGGATCAGTTTTTTGGTGTATGCTTACTATGTGTTACGATATTTAAAATTGTTGATAATTTGACTGATTCAGATGATAATTTTATCACTAGAAACTTAACTTCTTAGTGTAATTTTGTTGGCCCCTTCGTTTCTCATATACTCCCTTCGGTCCTTAATATAAGAGAAGATTCTTTTGTTAGGTTCATTGAATAAATGATGTATTTAGTCTATATTGTAGTCCACATATATTAATTATTCAATGAACCTAAAAAAAGATTCTTCCCTTATATTTAGGACCGGAGGGAGTATTATATTACTTGAAGTTATTTATTTTGACTTTTTATTTGTAAAAATCACTACTTGATTATAACATTACTTTGCTTTCTCCCTTTGACTTTTCAAACATGTTTACTATTTTTAATTTGTTTATTTTAGTTGTT
>Ga0228711_1001509_pt1 | contig 34354 bp, 22 predicted proteins | sample MedpolnodulmetaG_2_FD_177996 | JGI IMG/M metagenome (GOLD analysis project Ga0228711, IMG submission 177996) | Root nodule microbial communities from Medicago polymorpha collected in Santa Monica, California, United States - brown nodules | ecosystem: Host-associated > Plants > Roots > Nodule... | reverse complement strand
TATATATATATATATATATATATATATATATATATATATATATATATATATATATATATAAAGATTTCTATTTATCGAAAAAATTCCATATAGATGTACTTTTTCATTATTATAATGTGTTCGTAGTTTTCAAATTAAGTCGAGTTTTGGTGAAGTTTCCGGTACCGATGAGGGATCAAAAGTCTGGGTTTAGATTATTTTAATTTTGCTTTCTTCAAGAGTTTTTGGGAGGATATAAGGGTGGAAGTGAAGGCAGATCATCATAATTTAGGTCATATACTTGTTTTGTTCTAATTGGTATGTTTATAAGGATAAATGCTCTTGGTGTAGAAGGCAGATAATTAGATGATGCAGATGCAACTTAACATCCCGAGGCTTAATATAAGAGCAGTTTTGTCCATTGTTATATTTTAATCATGTACTGTAATTGGAATCTACGTAGCATTTCTTTTGCTGTTAGGTGCATTTTTATTGAAATAAAATTTTCATTTTGCTTCTTGAAAAATAGAAGATATTTACATTGTGTTAGGGTAACCTTCAATGTGAGATTAAGATTTGTGATTCAAAATATAATAATGCACTATTAAATCCCACTGATTTTTATTGAAATGTACGTAGGTACAACAAGGCACCTTACTTTCTTTTGAATGAATAATGCATCTTACTTGGTAAGTTTGGTGTTGGCAAGACGTGATGTCGTATGATGTGGATGTGGTCCTATTGACGAATATTACTCCAAATATATAAATGCCAATCACAAACACGTGTCTCAGAGAAATTCTTACGTGCAAACGAACATAGCAGTGCCATAGTTTAGAAACAACCAATAAATTTTTTTTGTTCAATTTAATAAATTAAAAACTGAAAATAAAATGGACACGTTCTTTCTCTTCTCTGTGGAAACAAAAACCACTTTGGCTCTCAAATTATTAATATTTATCGCCCACAACCAGAATGTTTTGCGGTAGCCCATCACCTAAAGTTTCATTCTTCTCCATTCAATCTCTTCAATTATTATCCTTAATGTTGGGTTTTTTCTTCTGCAACTACACTTGTGTTGTGTACATCCATCATAAGGGTTTCCCAATTTTTTTGGTTTTTACATTTAATCAATAAAGGGTTTCTCAATTTCTTTCGTTTTTGTATTTAAATTAATTAAATAGATGTACTTTTGGTATGAAGGATTGATCATAGAGAGAAAGACACATTCAAAGAGAAAAGTAAAAAAAAAAAAACACGGAAAGAGAACGTGCCAGTTTTAATTCTAGTTTTTATTTTATTAAATTAAACAAAAAAATTTCATTGGCTGATTCTAAACTATGACGTGTTATGTTTGTTTGCACCTAAGAATTTCTCCGTATGAGATTATAGATACTATACTGCTACCATTGATTAATTTATTATAAAAGAGCTTCTAGGGTACTGCCACAAAGTGAGATGTATCAATATATTTGTTTTTTTAAATCTATAAAATAAATAGTTATTCCTCAACTATATATTTTTAGAAAAGATTATTTCATAAAAAAGAAAAATTATTTTGTAAAAGAAATTATTTCATTGTTTATAAGAATAATACTAATTTTTTTTACATTTTATCGTAAAAAATAATCAAAATTCTCTATCATAAGTAGTAAAAATTTAGAAAAATTGTCTTCGTGAAATTAGCTTAATTGGAAGGAATATTCATTATATATGTAAGGAACGGGGTTTGAACCTCGTATTCTTCATTCATTCATCTTAAGGTGGTGAATTTTTAGCAACTAGAGTGCTTGAAAAAAAATTACAAAAAATTAAATTTTATTTCGCCGACACTTTTGGTAAATAAGAATTAATTATTGTATTTGTAAGTGATTAGAAAATAATTTTTTTTTCTTCAAAAAACAACTCATTTAGCTATTAATTTAAATATTTAACCGGTACTCTCGAATTTTCAAGTGTACCATAAAATTTGCTGGACTACTTTGTAACGACTAAAATTATAAATCCTTAAAATAAAATTTGGTACACATGAAATCATAAGGACAAACTTGTTAACTGCCCTTGGAATTTGCAATTTTTTGAAAATTTATAGGGACCAATTTATAAAGTTTGATAAAATAGACCGATTCGCAAAATTCAAAAAATAAATAGGGACTAATGTACGATTCTTTGAAGCATAATATATGAATTATGTACGATTCTTTGAAGCATATATGAATTAAGTTGTATATATTTTAAAGAACTATAAGTACTAATTTGATCAATACATTGTATAATTGTATAAAGAAAGAAACTTGAATTCTTAAACCTTATTTTAAATTTTGTAATTTTAACTTTGACTTAATAAATTATAAAATCCATTAGCTTTAAGGATTTTCCATATACCATTTGAACAATGAATTTTACACATAGATAATTTGAATTAGCATATAAAATTATATTATCTCATATGCAAAGTTGCAAGCCTATATAATAATAACCAGGTAGAGATCAGAGAGGCCAGGTGAGAGATAAAGAAAATAAAATGACTTTTGAAGCTCGAAGTGGATTATACTTCTCCTTTTTCTTTTTCTTTTTCTTGCTCCTATGCACAGTTACTGCCCGGAGTCCTATTTCATTTTCAAGTTAGTTTCTTTTTCATTTTCACCTTACAAAAATATATTTATTCTTTCAAATGATATGAAACAAATACGAATCCTAATTAGTAATTTCTAAAGTGTAGTTCAATGGATTAAACTATTGAACTACTAAATGTTAACTGACTCTCTCCAATTTGATTATTTCAATAGGATTTTGTCTCAACAATTTGAAACACTTCAACTAAGTGTTAGAGTGTTATTAGCACTAATGGGTCAAACACATAAACATACCATAATTATTAATAGTTGTATTGATTTTCAAAAAACATCAATATTTATCAAGATTTTATTCAATTTGTTCAAAAAATATCATATTTATCAAGATTTTATTGCATAATTCTTGTATTTAAATTCTAAAAATCAATTTTACCTAGACACATTTATTTTAGTTGTTTTTTTACAATTTTTTCTTTTTCTTTTGAGTAAACGATATTTTTTTTTCTCTTTTAAATAAACAATGATAGTATGACTATTTAAAATATTTATTAAAGGAAAAGCTTTATTTATTAAAATATACAAATAAATTATTTTTAAATTGTGGTATTTGTTTTTAACAGGAAATCAAAATAGCCGGTACGAGATAGACGACTATGGAGGAACCGGGCCTAATCCTGTACATGATCCTCTTGATCCTCCTCCCCCACCTCCACCTCGAGGTAAGTCACTATCCTATTTAAAAACTTCCTCATTTAATGTAAACAAGAGTTTTTGAATGTTGATTTTCATCTTATTCTCAAAACGATCTTTGATTATTTATTTATTTTGCATGCCATTATTCATATATTGTTTTACAAATTTGATAACAAGGTTAATGTTGAGGGGTCAAAGTGATTTACATTTTTTTTTAGAGTTAGTGATTTACATTATAAATGACTTTTTTAAATTGAATTAATATTTTCACTAACTAAATAATATACAGATTTCAATGATCACTATGCTAATATTTTTGTTCCTTTTTTTAGTTTACCCGAAGATGAATATTCATGTACAAAACTATGAAGGAATATGGGCTAAACCTAAACGTGATCCCCACTCTGCTACTCCTTTAATGAGTGAAGGCACAGTCTTAGAACCATCCAAAGTTCAATAACATGATTTCTCAATGTGTAATCAACATGGCTCATGTCAACATTAAAAATATCATTATGTTAAATAAATAAGCCATGTATTTATATGAAACTATTAATAAATTAAAAAAATTCGACTCTATATTGCATCAAGAATAAATTAAAGAAAATAATTCATATTGGAAGCTGTAGCTTGTGTTAGTTTTCAATTAAGTTGATGCAATATTATATATTTTCTTACTAAGTCAAAGGATTTCGATGGTTTGGAGGTGGTTGCTGCTTTGCTATAAGTCTATTGTTTGGTGTATTTTTGTGTCTCTCGTGATGCTTTAATTTTTCTCTAACGCTAAACTACCAAATAATTTCATTTCCTACTTTAATGTGTTGATTCCAAAGGTGCTAATCATGTATTTCATGGTTTAATTCCACCTAATTTCTTTGCTGTGGCTTCTTTTAAAGTAGTTTAATCAGTATAAATAAGAAGAATGCTTTCTTGAATCTAACAACAAAGTTTTTGAACTGCAAAGTGGGAGCTACCACTTATTTTTCCTGGTCTTTCGATGCACGTAAATCCAAGGAGAGCACGGCTGTGGAATCTAATGGTGGAAGTGGTTCAAAAAAGATTAGGGTCATGGAGAAATATATATGTTGACTTAGGAGAAGGTTTGGAATTTGGATTCTGCTCTTCTCCCAACAAGTTTTGCTTCCACACAACCAAACTGACCAAAATACCCCTGCGTTAGTTAACTAACGCATGTGTAAATGTTTGCGTTAGTTAAGTCACGCAACGTGACTAAGTCACGCAAGTGTAAAACACTGCGTGAGTTAACTCACGCAAAGTATTAACACCTGCGTGAGTTAACTCACACCTACTGATATATCAGTACAACATTAAATGTTGTACTGATGCGCATTCAATGCAAACAATGTTATTAATGACCCGTAATCTTTACACACTCATAATTGAACCGAATTACGTCAGTATAACAACAAAATCACATAATCGCACGCAAACGATCGAAATTACACAAAATCATCGTTTTTCTCAAAATCACATAATCACACATAAACGATCCAAATAGTCCAAATAACACAAATCCGCCGGTAATGACCCATAATCACTTAATCACACTTAACGATACGTAAACGATCCAAATTACATGAATTTGAACTTAAATTTCCAAAATCACATAACGGTCCAAATAACCAAAATTCATCGTTTTTCTCAAAATCACATAATCACATATAAACGACCCAAATTACACAAATTCGTCGTTAATGACGCATAATCACTTAATCACACATAATGACATATAAACGATCCAAATTACATCAATTTGTCCTTAAATTCTCAAAATCACAAAGTCTCACATAAACGATCCAAATTACACATAACACAAATTCATTTAAATTCAACATTGCAGACACAAATTCGAACAAATTAGACTATTACACGTTCATTAATGTTACACTTCAATGGATCGGACATAAAGATGTAAAGTGTTATTCTCAACCATTAACCTAAACATGTAATCAACGTCGCTATCATCTTTGAGAAGTTGTGGATAATACACGGTTTTCCAGAAGTCCTCTTCCTCATCCTCCCCCATGTCCAAGCCTGACACATCTACTATTACATTACATGTTCTTTGATTTGAACCAATATGGATAAAGAAGTCATCGAGTTTTTCCTTCAACTCGTCCAACTTGTCGGTGAGGTTTACAAAGAACCTAGCCCTATTTTTCACATCTACATAACGAACATTAAGTTTAAATGGATCTTGTGCGTCTTCAGACATGTTTCACTTCAAAAAATATAATGAAAAACAAATATGAGAGAAATGAGATAAAATAAATAGTTGAATAATTAGAGACCAAAAAATGTGAGCAATAATTGGCGTGACATAACCGGACACAAAAAAAAATTCACTTCATATATTTATATAATATTAGTTACATATTGGCCACAAATATCCAAATTACATATCCGGCCACCAAAAAATACGTCGGTGTGATATCGTGCAAAACATAGGACAAACACCGACCAAAAAGTCTCATAACCTATAACCTATCAAAGTAGTCTAGTGATAATGCATAATCTTCGTCTTCTTTCATGTCTTCCATGACTTAAAATTCTTGTATATTTTTTTTTCGGAGTGGGAGTATTATCGTAAATAATTGGATTGTGCTCATTTGTTGGTTTCTTTAGCGGCTTCGCCTCCTTGGACATGAGTTCATTGAATGCGTCTTGTCTATTATTCTCCTTGTCCTTCTTCACTTGTTTCTTGTCAACTTTTGCACCCTTAGGAGGCTTTGGTTTAACTCTACAATTCATGATGAACTTAACCCTTCCATTCTTGCCAATATGAAAAAAACAAATCATAGTGTCTGTTTCGGGGAAAACTGTGGCAACGACCTTCATCAAAGCACCATCCCTGTCGGTGACAATCACCTTAGGCATGTTGTCTTTTGAGGACAAAATACCTTTCACCATCTTAAGTGCCCAAGTAAAGTTATCCTATTGTTCAAAGTGAAGAAAGGCAAAATCAACGGAATACGTCATTTTGGTAGAGGTGCAACCAATTATCTCAAATAACGACATTCGGTGGTTGTTGGTTTTGTAAGTGGGGTCCATGACCAAAACGGTTGGAAAATTGTTGAGCAATTTAATTGACTCCGGATGAGCAAAAAATATGTTTTCAAGAGTGGTTTCCTCACTATTGCATCTTGTGTAATTGACGTATTGATGCTCCACCAACTTCGAAATCAAGTATTGCAACTCCGTCATATCACCTCTTTGCCCCTTGCGCCATCTTGTTCACACATTGTACACTTGCTTGATAGTTATCACACTTTCTTTGTTATTTTGCTTCAAATTGGTGAGAATATTCTGAGGCACCGTCAAGCTCTTTGTCATGTCAATAACTTTTTTCTTCTCCTCCGTATTAAGTTTACCCGCAAGAAGGTGGCCTTTTAACTTTTCCTCCAAGTCATGGTTGTGCATTACACAAAGCATTGCAATCCACCAATCATTTGTATCCTTATCAAAGAAACCTTTCAACCTAAACAGACATTGGCATTTCCTTGAGCCGATGCCTTCAAGGTTTGGTTTCTTCCTCGTCTTAGGTGGCTTGTATGTCCCACTCCTTTCACATTGCATCGTCAAGTATGGCCTTTTTAAACTTAATTTATCTATACAAATAGTAAATCCGGCCCTTGCCCCTTGTCGACGTAACTCGCCTCGCTCTCTCCATCTTGCATTTGTTGTAAAAAATGAGGCGGTGTCGCGAACTTTGCAAACAACACTGATAAGTACCGGTTTAGGTTCTTCAATTTTACCAATGTTAGCTTGAAAGGGAATTTTGACTTTAAACGGTTTCACATTAACGGTTGGTTTGACATCGCCGAAACCTACGCCGGAAACTTCAATTTTGGCCGGTTTCGGTTCAACGTTGTCGCGGTGATTATTGGATATAAAGCTATTAGATTAGTCTTGAATCTCAATTCGGTTTCACCACCGATCTTTTATTTTCCAAGGGGGAAGGGGAAAAGAAAGAATAACCCTATAAGAGATTAAAGGTTCGGGGGTTGGTTACGCGAACGGAAGGTGTTAGCACCCTAAACCTCTATGGTATTCCATAAGAACCTCTTGTTTTTAATTATCTTGTGCTAAGTTATTGCTTGTTAATAAATGCCTAAAAGTCTAAGTGTGAAAGAATAAAGAAAAGAAGAATATTTTTTGTTATTTTTATTTGATTTGGAAAGACAAAGTCTTTTGCCTACATACCCAAGAATGGAATCAAAATCATGTAGTTCAGGTTAAGAAAAGCCGAGTAATTGGTTAACTTGATTTTAAAGTTTGAAAATAGGTTTTAAGAGGGTAAGAAGCCGAGAAGGCATAGAAAAATAAAATATGAGGTTAATTGATTTTAATTAAAAAGAAACCAAGTCTAAATATGGTTTAACATTGATTAAAACTTGATTAAGAAAAAAAGGAAGAAGGAATTACTTGGGTTAAAATCCAAGGTTTGTAAAGAAAATATTTTTGAGTTTGGCATATTTGAATTTTTTTTTGGAAAATTTGATTAATAAAATAAAGCACGGAGGAAATTACAAAGGATGTTGGATCCAAAGTAAAATCCAAAGTCCTTGGAATTAATCCTAAAAAATCACTAGTTGTTTGATTTCAAGGTCCTTAAATGTCCATAATTAATCCTAATTTGTCTCTAATTGATTTTGGTCTTGGTTAAGGTCATGACATAAAGCGGAATAAATAAATGTGTGAGTGTCGGTGCATATTCTCATTTATATGTTTTACAGCATTCCTAGATAAATCCTAAAGTCTAAAAAAAATGACAAGAAAAATAAAATACATAAATAAAATTACATCATTCTCTAAGTACATTCTAACACTTTAATCATATAAATGACAAGAAATAAAATGCATGGTATGATTATAATTCTAATAAACATAAAATAAACTAAACTATAAATAGAAGCTACTAAAAAAAACTGACCATGAACAAATAAAAAAAAACTACACTAATGTAAATAAATAAGCTAAAGAAAACTAAATAAAAATAAGATGCAATAATAAAAGTAATAAAGTAAAAAAAAACTAACAAAATTAAAAGGTTTTTATAAAGGAAGAAGAAAAAAATTTAGAGGAAAGGGGGTACAGAAGTAAAATAAGGAGTAAAACAGTAGAGAAATAAAAAAACAAGTTGGGCTTAACTAGATCCAGTGGGCTTAGGAGGTTTGATCTCAACCATTGGATCTAGATCCAAGGGCTAAGAAAATGCATGAATACAATAAAGCTTAAAGGGATATGAGCATAATATCTAAAAAAGGAACTATCACAGGCTGTCAGATCTGAGATCTGACAGCCTAAACTTGTGGACGCATGGAAGCATCATGGATCTGCGCGCACATAATTAATAAAAGAAATAGTATAAATACACTTTTTAACATGAAAAAAGCTCATAAAAAAAATTCTCTTCTCTCTCTATGTTAAACTTAGAGAGAGAAGTTCCTTCATCCCCTTCATTATTTTCTGGAAAAAAAGAAATACAGAAGATGAACATCATCTTCTTCGACCTGCTTCTCTACTCCGGCGCGTTGGCCGGCCACCCTAGGGTGGCGGCGTTGCCGCCGGAGTTCGGCCAAAACGTCCGGTTTTCAAAAAACAAACACATATTTAACATTCCTTTTTTATTTTAAAGACATATCCGGCCTCAAATTTCGAAAAGCACGCAATAGAAGAAGTAGATCTACAAGTAAAGTATTCGAAAAACCAAAGGTAATAAACATATTGTTTCTTCTCTCTCTCTGTTGTTTCCGAAATCGATTTCAAAGAAAAAAAAAGGTAAAGAGACTAGATCTAAATAGTTACGAACGAAAACAAATGGAACGGCTTCTTTCTTACCTTTCTTTTTTTGATTCGTTTTCCGGTTGTTGGATGTGTACTCGGTTTATAGTTGATGCCGAAAATGGAAGATTGTTGTTGTTGATTATTATGAGTTGGTGTTGGATTCGTTCTTGGATATGAATCCGAAATATTACTGAAAAAATGTTTGAATGTTCTTGAAAAAAATTCTTTGAAAAAGGGATTTGATTCTGAATTTTTGTTACTAAAATGGAAATTAGGGTTTGTAGTGGTAATTGGTGCGGCTGCCTTGGGAGATTTGTGGTAAAAAACTTCTAAGCCAATGATTGGGGGGGTTTAAATAGTGACTTTTTTTAGGGTTAATTGAGGGTGTATGGTGCACTTGAAAAGAAGTGTTCACAAACCTAAAATGGTTCCTTGTGAGGGTGTACCATGTGCTGAAACTGAAATGTAGTAAACAGAAAATGGTTCCTCTAATTTGATAGGAATTGACAAAAATTCCCCTGCCTAGGCTTGGACAGCATTGGACAATGGACTAAAGACTTAAAAACAGAATTATGAATAAAGGAATAAATAAAAACAAATCGAAAATATTTAAATAAATAAAAAGAAAAACAACTAATAAAAATGAAATAAAATAAAATAAAAGTAAATAAAAATTAATGAATAATAAAAGGAGAAAAAAAATAATAAAACACTTAAAACAGTTGCTTTTCGGAACTAAAATGAGGTATTTCAAAATACCTCTCTGCCGAAATTTCGTCTGAAACGACGAAACTTCTCAGCCTTAAAATATGAGTAAAAATATTAAAAACGGTCAAAAAAACGGGGTATGACAAACGTCATCACCCGCCACATTGTCAACCATCTCACCCTATGTCTATTGAATAAAAAAATAACAAATAAAAAATAAATAAATTACTTGTGGAACAAACTAACCAAGAACAAAAGTGGGGCAAAAAATTCAAAAAAGTGGTCTACACACAGTAGTGTGACTTAAGCCACACAACACTTACCTCCCGCGTGACTTAAGTCACGCAACCCTTAACCCGTGCGCAAGTTAACTTGCGCAAAGCCCTAAGACCTATGAAAAACAGACGAACCAAGCACAAAAACCAACGAAATGAGATGAGTTTAGATGATACAATACCTGATGTTTGATGCTTGATGAACGTAGAAACTTGCTTCCTGAAGATTTGCAATGATTTGGAATGAAGATTTTGACCCAAAAGTTCGCACTTTTTGGGTTTTTAAAGGTGGAGGGAAATAAAATGGTGCTTGGAGTATGGACTGAATGCCAGGCTTGTGTTATAATCTGATATAATGATCGCCGAAGGTCAGTATTATTGGACTCATCCGGTGCTTGTTCTTCTGGTTCGACTTCAAAAGAATCATCTTCTTTAGACTTCATTTCCATCTCCACTACAGTAGTTTATTTGACAGTGTTGTCATGTTTCTGCTCACTTTGCAGTTCATTTTCAGCAAAGACTGCATCTCTGCTGACAACAAGCTTGCGAGGCGTGGGATCCCACAAGAGATACCCCTTCGCGTTGTTAGCATAACCCAAGAATATACATTTTCTAAACTTTGGATCCAACTTTGTTCTTTCTTGGGAGTTTTACATCGCGTACAAAGTCCATCCGAACACATGTAAGAAAGAATAATCATGTGGCTTTCCGTTCCAAATCTCCATTGGTGTTTTCAAACCAATTGCGGATGATGGAGATCGATTGATCACATAACAGAAAATTTTTACAGCTTCTGCCCAGAAAGACTTGGCCACTCCTGTTGTTCACAAAATGGCTCTTGTTCTATCTAGGATAGTTCTATTCATTCCCTCTGCTACTCCATTCTATTGATGTGTATGTGGAACTGTGAAACGTCTTGCAATACCTTCATGATTGCAGAATGTTAGAAAGTAACCATCTATATATTCTCCTTCATTGTATGTTCTTAAGCACTTTATTCTTTTACCAGTTTCAAGTTCCACTTGTGCTTTGAATTCATTGAATATTGTAAACACATTTGACTTCTTCTTGATTGGGTACACCCATAATCTCCTAGAGTGGTCATCAATAAATGACACAAAATATTTTTCTCCTCCCATGGATATTTGTGGTGACTCCCACACATCATAATGTATCAAGTCATGTATGTATTTGCTTATAGTAGTTACTCTGGAAAACTTCAATTTATGTTGTTTGTTCTTGGCTCGCTACAACAATCAATGCATTAGCATCTTGCAACATATCCCCCACAAGCATGCATAAATTATATGTGAGCTTTTCTGCTTTCATCACCACGAGGTTTCCCTTTACTACTTTTAAGTTTCCACCTTCAGTATGGATCTTGTACCCGAGGTCGTCGAATTTTCCAATAGACAATAAATTCTTCTTCAAGTCCTTTACATGACGTACCCCTTGTATTTTGCGAATAGTACCATCATGTGTCTTTATTTTGACAGTACCATTCCCACCAACTTCAAAAGTGGAGTCATGTGCCATGTGGCACCTGAGTCCACTATCCAATCATTATTGAGGGCATTTCTACCTTTAGAATCGATTTCTGCTCGATATACAAGATTTCTCCATTATCTGAGGTACTTGCGACACAACCTTGAGATGCTTCTGATGTCTTCTCTCCATTCCTTTTGTTTTTCTAACACTCCCTCTTCAAGTGACTTCTCATACCACAATTGTAGCATTTGAGATTCTTCTTTCTCTGAGATTTTGATCTACCACGATTTTGACTCCCACTAGATCCTCGCTCCGTTGATCGGCCTCTCGTCATCACTAAAGTCTCTGCTTGCTTTTCTAATATTTCTTCCTTATTCTTGCGTCTAGATTATTCTTTAATAATTGCACCAGAAACATCATCAAATTGAAGAGATTCATCAATATTGTTATTTATAATGTTGATGATGAGTTGATCATATGAATCAGGTAAACTCTGAAGTAGAAGTTCTGCACGTTCATTTTTAGCTATCGTGGAATCTGACATTGTGAGCTAAGCAAATAGTGTATTCACGGTGTTTGCGTGATTTGTTATTGATATGGATTCATTCATTCGGAGAGTGTAGAGCCTCCTTTTTATGAAATTTTTTGTGTGAAGTGACTTAACCACATACAATTTAATAAGAACATCCTAGATCTCCCTTGAAAACCTTTTCTCTCCAATACTTGACAATATCAAGTCTGCCATTGCTAAGTGCAAATTGGCAATAGCGTTGTCATCCATCTCTTTCCAATTTTGATTAGTGATATCTGCAAGCCTGCCATCAATTGCGTCTAGACAATTGTCTTTTCTTAGAACATCCCTTATCTTTAATTTTCACAGCGAGAAATTACTCCCATTAACCTTCTCAATCTTAAATTTTATTGTCATGATTTTGAACCGGATTACACTATTTCACCGTGAATAGTACATTATACATAAGCAATATTGTATGTTTTATCGTATACTTGAACAAATCTAGTATATGTTAACAATCATTACAAAAGTATACAACCACACGTGAGAAATGTAACCACGAACAATAATTAATTGATTAGTGATAACGAACCAAAAGCTCTGATACCATTGTTAGGTATCAGAATAACATAATATTATTACGCAACTAAAATAAAGATGAGAAAATTTAATTTATTGTTGTATATTTCTATCTATGTTGTTTACATTATGAATACACAGTAGACTCTATATATATATAACAATTGTTACTTTTCTATTTTTAGTTTCAAGAGAAGCTTAATCTCTTCCTTAGAATTCCTAAGGTAAAAATTTACCACCTTTTATTTAGTAAAAAACTTTTATGGTGTTGACCATTTTCATAACTTAAACGTAACTTTACATCTTCACAATTTTTAAGCTCAATATTTACACATACTTATCATAACACATACATTATATATTATAAGATTGGAATAAATTGATGTCTTATTGGAATTCTATCAAACTTTCCTATAATGTATGTGTTACGATAAATATGTGTAAAAATTGATCTTAAATATAAATTATTAATTTGAAATTTTTAAAACATATACGAATGAAGTTTTATACATTTAAAAGGATTATAATAAAGACCTATTTGATAATTACATTATATAATTGGATAAAGAAAGATATTTGAAATTAGTAGTTTCAAATGTTTTTTTTAGAAGGTTTTAAATGTTATTTTAAATTATGTAAATTTAACTTTGACAAAGCAATATATAAAATCTCTTCACTTTAAACATTTCTCATATATCATTCCAACAATGAATTTTACATATAAAAAATATTTCTCATATATCCCTTCACATTTCCTTTTCCATCCCTTATTCTAAACACAATGTAAGAGCTGCATTGCCTTAAGTTGACCTATATATAATAATAATAGGATAGAGATTAGAGAGGCAAGGTAAGAGATAAAGAAAATAAAATGGCATTGGCTTTTGAAGCACGAAGTGGCTTGACTTTCTCCTTCTTCTTTTTCTTGCTACTATGCTCAGCTACTGCTCGGAACCCTATTATTTTTTCAAGTTAGTTTCCTTTTCATCTTCACCTTATTCTTTATTAGTTACGTCAATTTTTCTTTTACAAAAATATATTTACTGTTATATGTTAAGAAGATTTTGATTAGTTTTATGGTTCAAGATCCCTGTACTTGTTAGTCAGTTTAATGAAAAGTGATCTCATTGAATTATCCTTTCAAATGATCTTAAAGAAATACGAATCCTAATTAATTTCTAAAGCAGTTCAATAGATTGAACTTTTAAGTGTTAACCAAGTCTATCTGCAATTTGGTTATTTCAATAGGGTTTTGTCCGAAGAATTTAAAATAGTTGAACTATGATTCGGAGGTCACCTAATGTTCGACTCTATTTTTTAAATATTTGTATTAACAACACAAAATTTTCTCCGATATTGGCTTAAGACCTTGGAGTGTGCTTCTCGTCTCATGTTCGATTCCTTCAATGTTGATTTCGATGAGCTAATTCATATAGAACTTTGTTCTGCCTTTCAATTGGACCCCTTGAATTTGTCGATCCTTGGCTCAATTACTGAGTTAAAAAAAAAAAAAACACACACACACACAATTTTTCCCATGTTTATTTATTTATTTCCTTTTGCAATTTTGGTCGAGTTCCCCTATTAAACAATCCATACAATACTACAGTAATCTTTAAATTTGAAATTGTGTGTATTAAAAGGATTGATTTAAATGTTTATTTTATGAATTGAACAATACAGTATGAAGTTTGGGATGCGGAAAAGAAAAGTTGAATCCAAAACCAAGACTGAAAAAGGAATTTCTTAATATTTACGTTTATTTTGATTTATTATAGTAGTGATGTTTAATTAAAGATGAAATCAAAAGACAGGCTGTTATTACGAGTTCAAGCTGTCTTGAGAGCTGGACTAGCTTCGTGTTGCTGCATTTCATGCATCTAGCTCTCTTTTCCAAGTCAATTTGCCAAGTGATGAAAGCTTATAACATGCATGTATTTTAATATGGACCGTGGAATCTTTAATTAAAAAAAATGTTTCTTTGAGTTGGGTTATTTGAGTTGGGTTAAGAGAAGGGTACAGAGAATCATCCATATTGATCCAAGAACAGCCACGTAAGTGAGCTAAATACTGCATCTTAATCCAAAATCTAAAATATTGAGTTTATAACTTCTCTCATCTATAAAACGATCAACCTCCACTTTTTTAAGCAGCATGGTCTAAGGATGGAGCTACATGTTTAGCTTAGGGGGACCGAGTTGAAAGTATAATTTAATAAAGAAAAAATAATTTTCAAATGCACACTATATACAAGTTATTTAAGAAATTACAATATATATTCAATATTAATAGATCTCCTAAATTATAAGAAAACTTTGATATAAGAAAGTTGAGTACCTTGAGGTTTGACAAAGAATGACGTGACTATAACGATTTTGAATAGCACAGAAAGAAAATATGAAATAACAAAAATGCAAACGTAGAGGGTGCAATCGTGACTAGTGAATTGTTGATAGTTGTTGAGAGTATACGTACAAAATTACAGGTAGTGATTTGATATTTCTAAGCGAAATTGCAGTGAGTAATCAAAAACTGGAACTTTAGTTAAAGATTAGAATTCTTCTATAAATTGTAGAAAAAAACTCTACTTTGTTTTTAGGTCTTAAAAGATTTTAGTTAATAATTAGTGCAATTAAGCCTATAAACTTGGGTGTTTAAGACTCAATATATTGAGTAAAAAAAAAGGTCAATATACAATGTCGTTTAAAGTTGACAAAAAATAAAAAATTGATCCAAAAAATATCATACCATAGAAGTATTTTTTTTTTTAAATAAAAAATGGTTTGAGATGATTGTGACCTATGGTGGTCTCCCTTCTATCTCTATGTATTTTCCTCCATAAAAATGCACAAATCGAACAAACCAAAACTCTTGATACATTTTGTTGAGAAAAAAAAACAGACTCAACTGTCTATAATACATAATAATTTTCCCACACCTATGCAATTAAACAGACAACCATACAAAACTAATTCCAATGCAAAATAACAATGACAAATTATTAATATCAGACATATAATAACGTGAAAAACGTTCCTCAACGTGAGAGGCTTTTTTTTTTTTTGAGCAACTCAACGTGAGAGGCTTAACACCACCAAACATTGTCCAAAAATGTGATTAATTAAAGAACAAATTATTTATGGACTTTTGAAGTTATAGGGACCACATTGTCCATTTTTAACTATTGTTAGACACCTAATTATCTCTTTTGTGACCGAGGTAGGACTAAGTTGTCATAGATTAAAAGTTGATCTTTGGTCTGAGTTTTTTCCATGGATTTAAATGGATCTTCATAATTAAAATTTTCAATGTATTACCTGTTTTAATAACACCCAACTAAATCATGTTGTTGGTTCGTGAGGAGAGCCCCGGGAGTCATCATATTATTGGGTTAAGAACAACCACACAAACAACGTTAGACTCCACAACTTTACCCAAAATTTTAAGGGATTGAGTTAAGATGTTGTATCAATCTCACTGATGTGGTTTCTCTTGACCCAATATGAATGATCTTCTGGCCTTCTCTCTCGAGCCAATAGTCGTATCTTTCTAACAATGATGGTTAGACAATGTGTCCCGTTGAACCAGAGGCAACGGCAATGCAAGTGTATGTGGATGAAAAATATTTCGCTTAAGAAAAAGCATAATGAATTGATGGACTCGCATGTAATGGTGATATGAATAACCTTTTGTTTGTTGTCCTACATTGTTTTATAGATGTGTTTTTCCATCTAAACCTATTCTCAACCTTGAGACAGGAGTTGTTGCCCTAACTTTGTTAGCCTAAAGACTTTGAAAGTAGTATTTTCAAGAAGAAAGTAACACCGGCCCGCCGGCCCGCCCATTAAACCTAGTTTGAAGAGAACACAAGATATTCCTTACCCTAGTTCCATTGATGAGAGCGAAATGAACAGATATTTTAATTTGCATCCTCCTTTGGAGAATCTAGAACGTAGGAATAACAGTGTGTGGGAGAATACTCATGAAAACTCTTCTTTAAGGCGCAATAGGAAGCTCTTAGATGACTGGGCATAGAGACAAGCTTGCGTGCCAGTAGTAAGGTAGTGGAATGGAAACCACATAGTTGGTACAAACACGGCCAAGAGTAAATTGAATGTCTCATTTTCATTCCTTCAAATGGTGTTGGTACTTGTATGCCCTTTTGGGATGAGTAATGATATTTGTACAACGTTAATGACATCTTATGTGACAACCCTTTTTTTTCTTTTCTTATTTGTCAAAAACAATAGAGAGGAAAACAAAGAGAGAATAAGAAATAATGTGAGTATGAGAGAGAAAGTTGTCCAAAAATTCTCATAAAATGGTTGTTCAAATATCATTTTTCTTTGAAATGATACCAAAAGTTTTGTGCCTGCTAAAACATAATGGCTTTCTCCAATTTGTGGACCTTAAATTAGACCCGAAACACTTTGTATATATATGTGTTCAATTCTATAAACAAGGTTGCATGACCTTTCTTATCATTTTTTAAAAAACTCAAATATCGAGTTCGTAAAGAGACTAAGCCAACAAGATGGCTGATGTTATAAATTGATCTGCCATCTCTAGCTATTTTCTATATCTTTAACGAGAATTAATCCCACTTGTATTGACGGGATTGTTGCTAATGAAATGTCATATTATATGTTCCTAAATATGAAATCTTAATGAAAATATTGATCCTTGATTATATGATTATATATATTTACTTCCATGCTTTCCTGTTTTTTCATCTTTTTTAAGTATAATATATTTTGTGATTATACACACAACTACAGGTTATGAGGCTTTAAGCATGGTTGGGAGGTCATTGAAGGTAATAAATCTTGACGACTATGGTGGACCAACTGCAAATCGTGGGCACGATCCTACATGGAACAGGCCGGTAATCGGGAGAGGTCATCGTGTAGGGAGAAAAGGATGAGAAAATTGGAAATTTTATCTATCATATACATTATATATTATTTTTCAAATAATATATAATCTACTCATTGCAAAACTTAACCTTTATATTATATATACAAAATAAATGATGCACACAATGGTTGGTCCAATTATGCAATTAATATTTACAAAAATTCAAGTTCAAATTCCATTGTTGATATGAAAACTTTATCGGTAGATAAGTGTCTCTTTAGCTTTGAGCTCTGCATTATTCTTACTGATCGTATATGAGATCCAACTCGCTTAATTTTTATTTTTTTTTAACTCGCTTAAATATTTTGCTTCAATAGAAAATGATATACATGCATGTGTACATGTCCAATCCAATATTATATTATATGACAAAGGGAAATGTTAACCTGTGCCATCAAAGCACAAATTAATGATTCAAATATAAAAATAATTTATTGAAATGTGTGCATTGCATTTACTCTTTAACTTTTTAATTAATTAAATGCACAAAATTTTAAGAAATATTTATTCTTTTGGATTTCTTAACATATATCCTAAGGGCAAAAGTTAACACTACCCTGTAACAAAACACAACAACACATACAATAATTTTTCCACCATCGCTCAAAAGAAAAAAAAAATTCCACCTACTCAAACGAGGCAGGCACTTAGCTTACACTTAAGTTTAATTATTTATTATTTTTTTTAGGAAACTTAAGTTTAATTTTGTTTTGTTGCTACCTAAGGACGACGAGCAACTTGCTAATACTATTATTAAATTGGCACGATACAAGACGTGGTGAACTGTTTCCTGAATGGCATCCCACATTTGTACGTTCCTATCTTCCATGCTAGGCTAGCGACAAACTTTATCAACTTCTCTTTGTTAAGCCGTTGTCAAACATTCAAAAAATTCAGCATCATATATAATATTTCCTCGCATGACACACAAATTTGATTTACACCAACACTGAATGTGGGGTCGCATTGACAAAAAATGTGCCAACTGATTATGTAGTGGCATCAAAACAAACCCTAGATGAATGTCAATCAACGCTTTTATTCCTTAACCGTAGCTATGTGTTAGGGATTTGTGTCTCGTGAATCTAGCCTTGCTTGGAAAGTGGTGTTGGAGGCTACAAGCTAGTTTCACGAACACCTACAAGGATATCATGTGTATGTTGCGATATTAATTACGTTTTGTCGGTTCGTGGTGGGTGTGGTGGTAACCTAAGTTGTGCCTCTCCTTGGTGGAAGGGCATATGTTACTAAGTTACAAGTTTGGATTCTACCTCGGATTGGTTTTCAGATAGCTAAGTGTGTGGTAAAGGTCACTCTAAATGGTTTGAATACCCCCTTCTAGGATGATATGTGGGGTTGTCAAGTTCCTCTTATGATTTTTTTTTTGTCTACTAGGTTTTTTAAGGTTTTGATTCAACAAGTTTACTCGACTTTTATTTCCCTTTCAGCATCATCACTGTCAACAGACAATTATCATGAAACTAATCCAGATTCGAAGGAAGAATCCATATTGATCAACAAAGAAAAGAACGAAACAGCGAAGAAGGAGAAGGAAGCAGTCAAGAAGGTAGCAGTAGTACTACCTTACTTGTATAAATTTGCATGCATTTTTATGCCAAACACTCTTTTTCTTGTGTTGTGAACATGAACATGACATGCCTAATCATTGTGAATACAAGGCCCGTGAAGCATTCCTCTTGGACAAGTTCGAAGCTTGGTCCAAGAAATATGGCAGAACATACTCCTCAAAGAAAGACGAACGCTTCTGGTTCCTCGTGTTCGAGGACAACTACGAGTCAATGAACACCAAAAAAAATGACCTTCCTCCTAAAGATCTTGTCATGCCTGACTATGCCCGTTATTTTGGTAGCTTTTTGCCTCAGAACTTTGATGAAAACAGACTCACAGACTTTCATCCAAGGTGCACAAATTTACTCTTTGATGCAATGTACATGCCATGCCACACAAAAAACTTGCATAAGATTGATGTTTATCTTCATTGTGAGAGAGATATATGCATTGAATGATATACTCGGTTCTCAGCTATACCTTTTCACCATTTTGCATATTTTTGTTACTATTGAATATTGATGTTCTTAGCTATAATTGCATATTTTTACCTTTCACACCTACTTGTTCACATAAGTACTGTTGTGTGTATACATCATTGTTGTCAAAATCTCGACTTAAATCCTAAAATCTAAGATTTTGCGACTTTCTTCACCTTCAACGACTCAAATCCATAATAGAATCCCAAAATAGGCAAAATCCATTGATTTTGATTGCGATTTTACGATTTCTTATAAACTAAGTCATTTATGACTATATACAATTTATAACATATATTCAGTATTATTTTTTTTGGTAAAATCCATCGATTTTGATTGCGATTTTACAATTTCTTATATCGATTCTACAAACGTAGTTGAGTAAAATCCTTCGATTTTGTTTGCAATTTTAGGATTGTCGATTTTGCTCTTCTCTTTCGACCTGAAGCAAAATCCCGATTTTGACAACCTTGGTATACATGCCTCACCTTTAAAGTGTTCTCATTTGATCTTAACTTTGGTCTTACTTTAGTATGTCTCTGGTGTTTTGTCTTAAAACCATTTTTGATATGAAGAAGTATTGGACAGTTTCTCTACATTCCTTGTTTCTCTTTTTGATTTTTTTTATTCTGCACATGAGGATACCTTCCTATTGTAATTTCTTTTCATGTTTTGTGTTGTGACTTGCAGTCCGAGATAAACCATTTTTGGGCAACTGCAACTTTGTTATCCTGTCAAGGTTATAGTTTATGCAACATTTTGGTGGATGGATATGGATTGATAGCACTGAGCTTTTAGTTTATCAAATTAAAACTTTTAGAATAAATGTTTTAAACCTTTTTAGAATATTTATGAACTTATTGTTGAATCAATTATGTAATTGAGAAGTTGTTTGACTATGATTCAATAATAATATTTAAGCCTATGTTGTTTTTGGCATTCCCCATGTTATAGTATTTACACAGTCTATCTAACTCTCCAAATTACAGCAGAGTCGAGATGAAATCAAATGTTAATACTTAATAGCGTCGACAATATGGTCATTCAAGCAATTCTCCATATTGATAAGATTGTAGAAGCTGCTAAAGCTTCTACGGGACATGACTTGTCCAGTGTAGAGTTGATCAATATCGATCAGTTTGTGGAAAGGGTGATGGAGCTATCTGATTACAGGAGAGAGTTGTATGATTACCTGACCACTAAAATGGACTGTGATATTTCAAAATTGTTGAAGATGTTGTTGGTGCTCCTTTGATTTTCCATGATATAGATAAGTCTGCAGAAATTACAAATGCTGATGGATTTTGTAGATCATATATGAGCTTGTAGGTGATGGTTCCAATGGGGATTCAAGTTAGAAGAAGAAAAATAAATCCAAAAGGAAGGATACTCGATTAAACTATGGTGACAGATTGATGTTTTACCTGTTATACTAGTACTAGTATTTGTTATGTGGAAGTTTTAGATATTGTTGCACAAACTTGTAACACTTGCTGCCCGTGTTGTCGAATATTGGTCAAGGCGGATATCAGTGGCAGATTTTTGGAAAACTACCATGGCCAATTTGTGATAGATGGCAGCGCCCCGGCACAATCTGTTGGATATGGCACACATATATCGGCTGTATGTCGGATTTTTGGCTTACTTATTTAGCTTTCCTAAAAAGAAAAACCACACAAGGAAGTTTTCTTTGTTAAGATATTTTCTTGATGAAATTCCTTATCATACTTTCTGAAATTTGAAAACAGTTGTGTCGCCTTATGTGACCCCTATCTCTATCTCTGATTTAAACGACACCGTATTTGACATCAAAGTTTTGATGTCAAAAAATTATTTTTCTTTTGATAAATCTCAAAAAGACAAGTGTCAATAAAAATGAGCAATACCTTGCTGCTGAAACTAAAGTCCAAAAACTACAAACTCATTAAGCTGGTCCACCTTATATAACTAGAAACATAACTAACCCATCACAAAACCCACATCTTTGGATTTTATTTACTTGGTTCACTTTCCACACCAATCTTTATTTTGTGATGCATATCTTCCATCTCATATATTCAAACACACACCATAAAAAACAGACACACAAAATCCATTAAAAACTCATTTGAAGTTTTAAGACCAAACCATAACTAAAACTAGCATGGCTTGGTTAAGAAACCTCTCAAAATTTTCCAACAACATTAAATCATCATCTCAAAGACCAAATAAAACTGATCCATTTTTCCTTTTACCATCTTTCACTTTTCTCTCCCATTTCAGTTCCCAACCCATTGAGGAAAAGCCTTATGTTAAGCCTATTGATTATCCTTCAGGTTTGGCACCAACAAAGTCTCATGAGAAACCAAGAGTGGTTGTGCTTGGTTCAGGTTGGGCTGGCTGCAGACTCATGAAGGGTTTGGACTCTAATATTTATGACATTGTTTGTGTCTCACCTAGGAACCATATGGTGTTTACACCTCTTTTGGCTTCCACTTGTGTTGGAACTCTTGAGTTTAGATCAGTTGCTGAACCTATTGGAAGAATTCAACCAGCTATTTCTAGGGAACCTGGTTCTTATTTCTTTCTTGCCAATTGCACTGCCATTGATGCACATAACCATACGGTGTGTTATTAAGCGTTACCTTGATATGATTTTTTTTTCCTAGTACTTGTATACATTGTTTTAAATAGCAGTCGCGTCACGATATTTGATTGTTGCTCATACCATGTCAAGTTAACCTATATCTTAAAACCTTTCCTTCAACATATTTTGTCCACCTACTTGTGTGCGACCTATGAAATACTGACACGGCCGGCAATGGAAAATTGACACCAGTAAGAATTTGTGAAAATATAATAGTTGAATCTGATTACTTTTGTTGGTGTCGTGTCGGATACTGACACGTGTCAGAGTCCGGAAACACCTTCAATATTCAGTGTCGGTGCTACATAGTGTGTTACCACTATGAGTGTTGAGGGTGGACTACCTTAAGTGATGGAGAGTATGTTACTCACTAAATTGAACATTTTTGGCCCATTCTTTTTGGAATTTGAACTCAACTATTTTTTTTTCTTTTGCTACTCACTAAAAGAGAGTGTGATACTAATTTGTGTTGGAATGTTGGTACCTGCAGTGTGGCTTATATGGAAAATTTGTATTTGATGTTTGGTTTTGAAGGTGCACTGTGAGACTGTAACTGATGGAGAGCAGACTATAGAACCTTGGAAATTTACAGTCTCATATGATAAGCTAGTAATTGCATTAGGATCACATCCTTCAACTTTTGGAATTCAAGGAGTCAATGAACATGCCATTTTTCTTCGCGAAGTTCATCATGCACAAGAAATTCGTCGGAAGTTGCTCCTTAACTTGATGCTATCTGATGTTCCAGGTTTGCTACAATGTTTTAGGCCATCTTTGGACAATAGACTTAATTAAGTGCTTATGTTATAAACACTTATAATATAACTTCTTATGAATAACCTATTTCTATAATAAAAGATAAAATAAAGTCAAACAGTTTCCATATAAGCTATAAGCTGTTTCAGAAGCTGTCTTGAAGGGCTTACAGAAATAAGCTTAAAACAGCTTATAAATATGTCATATATTGTTTCCATAAGTTCTCTCAAGTAGTCTCACAGGTGCTTATGCTTGTAGATAAGATCAAATAAATCAATCCATTATAGCACAAGTTCTTATCATGATGAGTGCTCATGTCTAAGTTCACATATGCTATTTCTATAGCAAAGGATAAAATGAAGTGTTTTTGTATATGCTATAAGTTTTTTTTTACAAGTATATTAGAGAACTTATGGAAATAAGTTGAAAATGGTATAAGTTGTTTTCGTAAGTTCTCCCAAACAATCTCACGAAACTTATGCCAGTAGATAAGCTCAAATAAGGCAATCCAAACAGGGCCTATGTTGTAGATCACTTTTGTGTATTATTTGGATACAGGGATTCCAGAAGAGGAAAAACAAAGGCTTTTGCATTGTGTTGTTGTGGGAGGTGGTCCTACTGGAGTTGAATTCAGCGGCGAACTTAGTGACTTTATCATGAAGGATGTTCGCCAAAGATATACTCATGTGAAGGATTACATCCATGTTACTTTAATTGAGGTATGTTTAATAGAATAGCATCAGATATATGTAATTAAAACCTATGGATGCCAATTTTTGTTTTGGTAGAATACTATTTAATTGATGCCAAAGATGTCTTCTAAGCTAATCTATGTTGTTAACCAATTTCTTCATGTCCTATTAGGCAAATGAGATATTATCTTCTTTTGATGACCGACTCAGGCTCTATGCTACCAAGCAGTTGACAAAGGTAAGCTATATCTTGATAGGGGGTTTTCTTCATTTGGAATGTTTTCATATGAGTAAATTCATTAACATTATCTTGAGTTGCTTTTGATTGGAAGTATTGTGTTTATAGACATTATGTTTATAGACATTATGATAGTAGTAGTATCTGAATTGACAAGGTAGTTGTTAAAAGTGTTCCATATTAGTTTTATATTTTCCAATATTGTAGTTTATCTCAGTCAGGAGTTCGTCTTGTTCGTGGCATTGTGAAAGATGTTAAAGCTCAGAAGATTATCCTAAATGATGGTACTGAGGTTCCATTTGGTTTGCTGGTATGGTCTACTGGTGTTGGTCCATCACCAATTATTCAATCTTTGGACCTCCCAAAAGCTCCTGGTGGAAGGTTAGTCTCATAAAGTTGCCATTGATTTGTGGATAGAATTAGAATTTTTTATCTGTCATGTAAGGATAGAAGTCTCGAAGCAAATTCTGAATGTTCTTTTCTCACAGGATTGGTGTTGACGAGTGGCTTCGTGTTCCTTCGGTACAAGATGTATTCTCAATAGGTGACTGCAGTGGATTTGTTGAAAGTACTGGAAGACCAACACTTCCAGCATTGGCCCAAGTAAGCGATATTTGAAGTACCGTAAGACCAACACTTTCATTTCATGTTTTCACTTTTTGAAAACATTTTCTGATACCATATAGACCCTTTAGTAGTGTTGCTAGTTTCGACTTTTCCAGAAAGTTTGTTTTCGGAAATTTGATGCATTACCATTTGGATTTCACAGGTGGCAGAGAGACAAGGTAAATATTTAGCAAGTGTGTTGAACAAAATTGGTAAAGCAGGTGCAGGCCATGCAAACAGTGCAAAAGAATTAGAACTTGGGGATCCATTTGTTTACAAGCATCTTGGAAGCATGGCTACTATTGGCAGATACAAGGCTCTTGTTGACCTTAGACAAAGCAAGGTAATTAATATAACATCTTTCATAAGCTACTTCTGATGAAGTTTTAAAGCTCTTAGTCTTATTGTTTCTACCTTACCAAACATGCTTATGCAGGAGGGAAAAGGGCTAGCACTGGCAGGAGTTTTTAGTTTTTTTATTTGGCGCTCAGCGTATATTACACGGGTCGTCAGCTGGAGGAACAGATTCTATGTATTCATCAACTGGATCACAACTCTTATATTCGGCCGTGATATAAGTAGACTATGAACAAAAGAAGTGGAATAAGAAAGAGGTAACTGAGGACATAGCTTGAACCTTGAAGGACAAGGCAATGAAACTTGCATCTCGAAACCAATGGAAATTTCTCTTGTAGCTTCTCATAAATCGGAATTCTGACCCTCGTAAGTCCTTTTGTATATATTGAAAACCAAGAAATCATTGTTCATGTTCATAAACTATTCATGAAATATATGATCACAATGAAATCAATTTATTCACTTCCATGTACATAATCTATTTTTAGCCAATATATTAAAGTTGTCACAAGTTACTCTTGCAACCGATCATGTGTTAGCTAGAACGTATAACTAGGGTAGAATAAGGACAAATCATTATTTAGATAGTATAGAAGTAATCATCTGGTGAATCTGATTACAATTTATTATTCTTCACGAATCAAAATAGCTTGAAGAGGGACGATGACCTTGAAGTCTTCTGACTTCCCAACCAGTGTTGCATATGGACCCCAATAGCATCCAAGTACATGCTACTCCTCCCATGAAAACCTACCACCTTTCCCTCAGTTTTGGTTGAAGTGAAAAATTTCCCTACTTCATCACCAAATGGACCATACTTTCCTCTACTAGTATGGAAAGTCAGTGACTTAATCACTATAGCCTGTTCATCGGTGGCAATCGGACCATGATAGCCTGTTATGCAAGAGAGAACCTCATTTGGATAGTCCAATTTTACCTATAAACACAATAAAGACACTATTAGTAAGACTAAGAATGAACGAGATATTTATTTGTTAGCAATCATGAATCTGCATAAGAATCATATCCATACCCTATGCATGGTGCTTCCTCCGTTACCACCATGCTTCACTGACCATACAGATTGCTTATTTCGATCATACTCAATTTGAATTGAACAAATCCCTTCAGGTGATTTTGTCAAATAAATCTGCTTAACATCAGAAAAGACTCCATCGTCCCAGGGTTTACCTCCATCTCCACCCCATGGACCTGGTCCACATGGAACTGGTTCTTGAGTCACACCACGAGAAACCTATGAAATAGGCGGAAAATTATTTAAAATAAGATACACATGATTGTGATGATAATATAACATAATTTGACTGTTAAATTGGTTATTTTTGTATTCTACAAAATGTTATTAAGTTGTGTGTCTGTTAAAACGACAGATAGTGACATTTGATCCTGTCCTATTATATATATATATATATATATATATATATATATATATATATATATATATATATATATATGACAAGAGTTGTGGTATTTGATCATAAAAATGCAAAGACATCGTGTGTAATACCATAAAGACGATATATGAAAGCATTAGTATAAAATGATTTAAGAAATACCTCTTCGAGTGGTGCTGATTTAGAATGTCCGAGTTTGGCTGGCCTTTGAGCACTTTTTATTTCAGTAATACTTGGTTCTCTTGGGATGATTTCCTTGGAGGGAGATGTTGGCACTGGAACGATTACTTTTCCTTCCATCACATGTACACCAAGAGCATCTAGAAATAAACCTTTTCTACCATGAAGACCAACTATCTGTCCTTCTTTCAGCTTTGTTGTGAAATAAGTTCCAGTTTCATCTCCAAATGGTCCATAAATCCTTTTGGTGGTGTGGAATGTAAGTGACCTTATAATAGAAGGCCCCATGTACATCAGAGATCCATAGTAGCCTGATATATGGGTTAGCACTTCATATGGGAAATCAAAGATCATCTGCAAAATGATGCATAAAAATAATTAGGCCTCGTTTGGATTAACGTCTTATGCAAGCACGGGCACTTGTTTGATTGCCAAGATTATATTATGTAGAAGGCAATTACAACTAGGGCTTATTAGCTCTTAGTTCACCTTTTCATGTTTGAATCCTCCAGCTCCACCATGTTTGTATCCCCATACAGCCTCACCATCAAGATCATACAATGCTCTAATCCACACAATTCCAATGTTACGCGACAAATCAATTTGCCTGATTCCAGTGTAAGGTCCATCATCAAATACATATCCACCATTACCTCCCCAAGGACCATATGGAACCATACCTTCAACTATTGATGGTGCCTTCAACATAGGAACTACCTGAAGTGAATAAAGATATCTCAGTTTCATTTGTTGCAAACACGGAAATATGAAAGTCGAGAAGAACATTAAGGAACATTTTTTTCTTACCTTTTCTTTTGGTTCAATACTGTTAGATTCTTTGAAGGTGAGAATCTTCTTTGTTGGTGAAGCTTTGGAAGAACCGTCTTTCTGTTTTACAGCAACAACAATATCAAAGCCTTGGCTAACACTTCCTTGTATTACAGAATAACCAACAGTGTCGTTAGTGTTTGTTATGTGGTTCTGTGGATAAGACAAAGCTTTCGATGGTTTTGGCTGCTGATAGGATCTCAAATGAACTCCAATGGCATCTATGTGCCAACCATATCTGCCATGGAATCCAACAATTTTGGCTCCAGTCACTGGCAACGAAAAGTATGTTCCTTGTTCAACTCCAAATGGTCCATACATTTTCTTGTTACTCTCAAAACTCAGTGACCTGATGAAGATTGGTCCAAATTGATTCAAGCTACCATAGTATCCATCGACGGATGTTAGGAATTCATTTGGATAATCAAGCTTGATCTGCACCACAATCATAAATTTTCAGTTGATATGATGCACTAGTTTGATTAGTAAAAGCTAGCAACGTGTGCCTTCAATCAGTGTTGTCAATCACTGATAGTGAAAAACAACGGTTTATTCAAACGCCGCTACGCTACAACACTATAGCGCCAGAATAGCCGCTTTTTGGCAACACATTGTACTAAATAGTGTATCGCGTAACAATATAACTACTAGTTCAAGTTCTACTACTCTATAGTGTTATAGTGCCGCTATAGACGCTATTTGATATTACTGCCTTCAACAAGATAAGTTAACGGCAACGAAAAACTCACCGTGTCAATTTTATGGCCTCCACTTCCACCATGCTTAAGTGACCAAACAGAATTCCCTCCTTTGTCATATTCAATCTGGATGGAATCAATTCCTTCTTCATGAACTATCACCAATTGCCTTATTGTTGAATAAACACCATCATCCCAACTGTATCCTCCACTGCCTCCCCACGGTCCAAGTGATACAGGTTTCTCCTCTAAACTCTGCACTCAAAAACATCATTCAATTCAACGGTATTAAAAAATTTGGAAAAAATACAAGCTAGTTGAACTTGAACACATAATTTGCAATTAAAAATGCATTGATTCATAAGTAGCTTTAATCATGCAGTACCATCTTCTTTTTCCTTTGTGATTAGGCTAAGAGAAGTTGAATAAAGAAGGTTGCAGGTGTAAGTGTTAAGATGGCAAGATTGGAAAAGGCTTAAGAGGGTTTTATGGCTGCAAAAAGTGTGGTTTGTGCTTGACAGAAGATTATGAAGATGCTAATTTGGAATCCACTATGGAAGGAATGTGTTTGAAAGATACAGTAGAGGAATCAAGTTCCATGTTGAAATCAGTCTCATGTTTAATATAAGTTTCATTTTCATTCATTTGTGTGTCACTTAGCAAACAGTGTTTTCTTACAATCTTATTCTCCATTTTAAGTATAAGATTCTCTCTAGGAAATGGAATGAACTTTCAATGTTATCTTAAATTCTCCATTTGGAATATAGGAAGGTGCACTCCAACTATGTAGGTTGATCTGGCAAATAAAATTCCTTAGTACATTGAATATTACTAAGCCAATGACTTAAGCTACTCCTAAGAGAACATTGAATATTACTAAACCTAGGGCATCTGATTTATACATTTTTTTGATGAATTGGAAGATATAGTCAAACCACTTATAGAACCTCATTCTTTTCATAAAATGCAAGAAGAATTTTGCATGATACTCAAGAATTAAAATGTTCACAATCTTGATTGCTTTCCTTTTGGCTAATTTCAAAATTCTTTTAAGTTGCTGAAATTGCTGCCACATAAACTTAGTTAAGAATTAAGCTTCAGTGATGCTTGCAATATGAGATTTTTTTTTCGTAAGGATCATCATGCAATTGATCAAACCAAGAGTGAAAAAGAAAAGTTTGTATGAATGTTGTTCTGGACTGGCTAGAACGCAGAATCCCATGAAGCCACGTGGATCCAACCCATCGAAACAAGACATAACGTCCTGAGGGAGCACGCTAGTTCCGGTGTAGAAACCCGTCTTGGAACACACCCTCGCCTCTCCCACGCCGTACATGTGGCCTCCAACGGCTCCCTGATGAGGTGCCGCATTCACGGAAGCCGGACAGATCAAATTTGAACAGAAAAATAAAACAGAATAGCAAAACTAAATTTAGTGTAAACTTACCAATCAAAGGAATTGACATTCAATTGTTCAATGAAGAATTCTCATATCAAAGCTCAAAGAACCACTATTGATTAAGAATTCAGAATTCAGAACTCAATATATCTTAGGGGAGGAAAATTAAGTAAACTCCTAATTATAGGTTAATCTCAAGGTCTAGGATTAATCAAACTAACTAGGAATTAAGCATTGCAAGAAATTTAAAGGTATCATATCACATCATGAGCTGATGTTCAAATATACCTGCAATCCTATTATGTGATTTGAAGACAAGGATGAGAAGATTTCTTATGATAGGAATTGAGAATCTACCTTTATTAGTTAATAATGTATTGTGGTAGCAAATTGAATATGCCACTACCCACATATGTTTCATCAAGCATATTATGAAAGATATGGTTTAAAACTGCATATTATATATCATATACCATAAATCTCCTGCAAAAAGATGCTGCTTAGCATATCATATCACCATTGTAATGTGTATCAAATTGTATAAGCAATACAATTTAAAATTTGATTAAAAAATTTAATTCACTTAGCATTATCATATCACCTATATAATCACTCTTGTAGTTATCATTTCATTCAATAATAATCAATGGTGCTATTCAATAAAAACTTTCATCAATTCTAGTAATAACATAACATTAGCCGTATTTGTTCTCAATTTTTCACAAAATTTTACACTTGCCGAGTTTAAAGCATCATTTTATGACAAATGTAGTACAAGTGTGTCAGACACCGACGTGTGTTGGACATCGTGACACTTTAATCCTAAAGGTGTACATGCTTCATAAATTATAGCTAAAGTAATAGTTGAGTTAAAACAAGTCCAAGTATTGTGAAAAACAATCACATGGCCATTTTCTGTGAGCAGCTAAATAAGTACTTCATAGCTTGGAAGGTCATTTATATTGCACGGGACTTTGAACTTACATCTCCAATGAATTTAACTCTTCCCTTCAACATGTCCAATTCGCAACAGCACCTGTGAGGAAGATAGTCCATTGTACCTTCTGGAGACTAGCTATGTCAAACCCCTAGTTGTTCTACTTAATGAAAAAAAAAATTTAATAATTTGATTTTGTGAAATTGATTTTTGTCAAAAGTGATTTGTTGTAAAGTGTTTTATGTTTGGATATGTCGAGAAAAAATGTGATATTTATCAACTTATGTTTGGATGATTTGGATCGAAATTGTTTTTGAGCGTTTATATGTATTTACCTCTTTAGTGGATGGTTAGCTTCACTTTAAGAATAAGCAAAATTGATTCTTGGGGTCTAGAATTGCTTTTGACATATTTAGGTATTTTAAGTAGAATTGATTTTGCTTTCTAAATCGATTCTAACGTAAAAGGGTAACCCGATTCACTAAAGCTCCCAGGGTCCGGGACGGGGTCCTACCATTTGGTGTATTAAGATGGAATTTTTACTTTTTTACTACAAATGTGAGAAAATCATTTTTGCACTTAAATTAATTGGTCAAATCATGTCTAGGCAAATATATTCGAATATAAATCATTTTACATTCAACTCACTTTCCACTAAAAGCAATTTTACAAAAGCAATTTGTTTAAAATAAATTTGTGTCATCGCCTAACCAGACACGAAATCTAGTAATTTAAGCTTTTAAATAAAGTTTAGGGGGTGTATTGGATTAGGATTTTAAAGGACAATTTTTGCTTAAAAAAGTCTCGAAGATTTTAAAAGACTTTGTAGGATTTTAATGACTTTCATGATTTTAAAAGACTATCAGGATTTACAATTTGGATTTCAATGGATTTTCATCATAAGATTTTAAAGGATTTAAAATGATTTTATGGATTAATAAGATTTCAAAAGATTTTATGAATTTAAGGACTCATTGAAGAGAAATTATTATAACACACTCTCTATCATAATATTCTCATTACAGACTTTCATTTTTTATTTTTTTTATAACATATATATATATATATATATATATATATATATAGAGAGAGAGAGAGAAAAAAGAGATAAGAGAGAGAGAGAGACGAAGAGAGAAGAGAGAGAAGAGAGAGAGAGAGAGAGAGAGAGAGAGAGAAAGAAGGGAGAGAGATAGTAAAATTTTAAAAGAAAATCAATCCCAAGAAATCTCATGTTTTCATGAAAGACTTTTTCTTGCTAAAATTTCACTAGAAAATCCATCAAAATCCAATTTATTAAACAGTCCTTCGAAATTTGAATGATTTTGAATATCACAAGATTTTTTTTAAGTGATGAAAAGTCTTGATTGAATACTTCAAGACTTCTTTAAAATGACAAAGAGTCTTGATTGAATACCACAAGACTTTTTTTAAGTTGCAAAGAGTTTTGATTGAATGTCACAAGACTTTTTCATAATTAAAAAATCTTTTAAAATCTCTTAGAATCTTAATCCAATACATCCCCTTAGCTTAGAGATGGAATTAATTTTAAGACTAGAAGCCAAACATAACTAATTTGTGATTAAGCTACATTTAACCAATCCAAACATGATTTTGGGATGTCTAGTTGTGGAACTAAATATAGTCGAAGTGTATATTTGATTGTGCGGATAATAAAAACATATTTTGAATGAGCTTGATCACACTTTTCACAGAAGCTAGATTTGAGGAGCTTACGAAGAAGACGGTTTAGATATTGAAAAAGGAGCGTGTTTTGTTTGGTCACATTCTTAAATAAAATATTTGGATGCACATATACAAATCAAAACATTAAAAGAGAAAAAGAACTAAATAATAATAAATAATAAAAAATGATGTGACTAGATTATTTCTGTTATAATTGTTTTATTTGCGTGTGTGCGTAAATATGTTTTATTTAATATTGTGAACAAGTAAGGTTTGATGTTGAAGATATTAAAAGTGGATAATCTTTAGGACCGAACTTTGGGGTGTGCAAACCGCTCAATAGAACTGCGCCTCCCGAATGCATGGGTCTAATAGTAATGCTAAGTGTTAGGTGAATGTGTTTTTGGGAGGGTGGTTTGAGGTTTCTCAGATATACGGTAGTGATTTTCACATTTTAGTGTATCGCTTATATACGGCACCTTGTATTTATCTTTTAAAAAATTTAAATAGAACATTGTTCTTTAAAAAATAGTACATTTTTTATTTTATTACGGACCTCTTTTCACCTATAGAACCGAGTCTCCAGATTTGTAGGAACGGCCCAAATAATCTCAACAATGAGCATGCACTTAAACTCAATCAGTCTATTGTAAGAAGCTTGGTTGCAAGCCTTTACACATGGGATGCGAATACAAACATAAGAATGTTTTTTTAACATTTTTTTTTTTTATTAATAACCAAGTTTTTGAAGATGAACAGATTGGAAAGACAAAAACAAAAAAGTAAAGGGTATTTATAGACGGAACACTCAAGAAAAAAATCATACATTTCGTACATAAAACATCAATAAAAAAATCAATAAAACCAAAACCAACACCAAAATTAAAACCCCTCACGCAACCAAATAAACCAAACTTGAGCCGAAACCCTAAACTCCATTGTAAATGACCACAAAAACAAGTATCAAACATATTTCGTCTGTTGCTCACACCAAAACCCCTTAAAAAAATTATCACACTAACCTAAACCTCATATAAATTGCACCTCACCTTCTATTCACCACAACTGAGCAAAATTAAACACCAAAAAATGACTTAATCCAACACTCATTCAAACTCCGCCATCAGTCGGTCCTCGGTCCACCAGAGAAGATGTCATAACATACTGAGAAACTTGAGTCTAAAAACTAACTCTCAAACTCGACGCAAAAGTGATCGATCTGGAAGTGTTCAAAACTGAACCAACCTAATAGAAAAACAGCAAACCAAACCAATTCAAGCTGAAACCACAAAAGACCGCATTTGGTTCAAATGCAATCAGGGCATTTTTATTCAACCTTGTGATTTTGTTAGGTTTGTGGTTTTTACTTTACCAACCGCACCAAATTGCAACCGAAGAGAAACATTAATTAAACATATTTCATCCAATGAGAGATTTTATAAAATGAACATATTTTTTCTGTTGATAAGTTTCTTCCTTATTTTTTAGTTTTTATAGTTGCTTTTTGGACCATATTTTTAATTTGATTTATGTTATTGAGAACATTGTTGGATGAAAATGAAATTGTAAGGTTGGATTAAATTTGAAACATTGATGAAAATAAGTTGTTTTTAACTTTTTAACTTAATTTTAGGGTTAAAAATCAAAAGAATGTAATGTCTCGCAAAAAACCGCAACAACAAAACAAGCATAAACTGCATTTGTTTCGTTCTGTTTTGTTTTTATTTTAAAAGTCATCTGAACCAATCCAAACTACATATTGTTGTTAAGATAATTTTTTATCTCAAAACCGAATCAATCCACACCTCAAACACTCCTAGATTGATCCACTAAATTTCAAAAACAAATTGGGAAAAATTACACTAGGGGTCCTTTAAGTTTGAAGTTTGTAACAGATTAGTCATTTAATTTATTTTGGTCACACATAAGTCTTTTAAGTTTAAGGTTTGTAACATATTGGTCGTTTAAGTTATTTTGGTCACACATAAGTTCTTTAAGTTTGTAAACGTTCTCAATTTAGTCCTTCTGTTAACCAAAACGATGATGTGGCAGAAGGATTAAATTGAAAGCGTTTCCAAATTTAAAGGACTTATGCGTGACCAAAATAACTTAAATGACCAATCTATTACAAATCTCAAACTTAAATGACTTATATGTAACCAAAACTAGTATGTTAACCCGTGCAATGCACGGATAACAGACTAATTTTTAATTTATCTCTTATATTTCTAAAAGAAGTTGTCAGTATTTGTTTAAACCGCAATGACAAATATTTGTTATAAATATTTTTTATTTTTAAAAGAAGTTGTCTGTTTTTTTAAACCTCAATGACAAATATGTGTTATATATATATA
>Ga0228711_1001508_pt1 | contig 34358 bp, 25 predicted proteins | sample MedpolnodulmetaG_2_FD_177996 | JGI IMG/M metagenome (GOLD analysis project Ga0228711, IMG submission 177996) | Root nodule microbial communities from Medicago polymorpha collected in Santa Monica, California, United States - brown nodules | ecosystem: Host-associated > Plants > Roots > Nodule... | reverse complement strand
ATCCAATAGAAATCACGATATCATTTGGACACAAATGATGTTGTTGAGCAATATGTGATAATATCAATTGATAGTTAGAATCCGCAACCCAAATCCGAGAATACGTACGAGTAGGTTGATGAAGTTTAATCCCAGCATATTTACTTCTCTGTTAACTCTCGTCCCGTTTATAAATTCTTAGTTGATAGTTTATGAAACAAAATACCCGACAACCCTAGCTTAGAACGATATTGATTTTGAACGGCTTAGAATACCGCACCAGTCCCTGTGGAGACGATAACATAAATACTTAATTTTGTTGCTACAACAGTGACATACCTAATATTGGTGTATACCTATCTTAATCAGCCCAGTAACTTCATTCTCCTCGAACCTTGGTAAGGTAGACGTTGATATGGTTGCCCGCTACCGAGAGGGAGAGTGTGCTATGCGTTTATAAGATTCAATAGGCGAAGGAACCTTTGGGATACTTTGAATTTAGGAACCCTAATATCTGTCATTGATTCTAATACCTTTTAGAAAGTAAGAACTTACATGCAAACCTTTTGTGCGTAAGTGTATCACTCTATAAGACTAGCAACCCTAAACACTTAAACACATAGGAACTTTGGTGTAATGGTTGCAACTAACAGTTGGAGGGGAATGAACCCATATCTCTGAGAGAGTAAGACCCCACACGTACCTACCTGTGTGATCAGCAGGTGCAACTTGACAGCTGATAGATAGTAAAACCCCATGAACTCATCACTTAGATAGATAACAATTAATAGCATGAATAAGTCTTGATTGTTACGTAATTCCAAAAATTAAATAGAGGAGATTCGAATAATCTTAACCGCCGCAAACATTCTGCAACCAAAACAGGTAAACTTTACTCTGTTGCAAACATATTAAATTACAACACTCTAAACCCTTATCTTTTATTTATTTTATTGTTTCCAAATAAGTAACATGAATTGTTTGGTTGAAACGACAATCCTCGTGGATACGATACTCAACTTATCACCTTTATTACTTGGTAAATGATTTGCTACACTTGTCTAAATCTGACCATCATTGTTCGTTGCTTATATGATGTGGTTAGTTTGGGGAGAGAGGGGATGCGTGGAAGTGGCGGAGCTTGGGGAGGTACTTCTTAATGTGTCTTTGAAGGTTGATTTCGAGGACCGGTGGATTTGGTTGTTAGCTCCAGCAGATGGTTATTTAGTTTGTGATGATTATCGTTTATTCACTACTCAGACTCCGTATCATAATGCAGTTGTGATAGATCTCATATGGCATAAGAATTTTTCTCTAAAGGTGTCTTTATTCGCTTGGCGACTCTTACGTAATAGATTGCCAACAGAGGACAATTTATTCAGATGCCACATTATTCCCCAAGCTTCTTAACTATGTGTTACCGTGTGGGGTATTATGGAATCAGCTCGTCATTTGGTTTTGGATTGCTCCTATTTCGGTTCATTATGGCATCTCGTGCGCGGTTGGCTTGGTTTATGCTCGGTTGATCCCAATGGCATTTCTGATCATCTTGTGCAATTTGTTCACTTAGCAGGTGCTTTTAAATCACGTCGTTCATTGATATTGACAATCTGGTTAGCTTGTTCGTGGCTAATTTAGAAGGAAAGAAACAACAAAATCTATAATCACAAAGAAAGTGCTTGTGGCTCAAGGAAAATTTCATAAATTTTTTGTGCGGTTACCATGCTTGGTGGCGTAGCCCTTTTGTGTGTTTGGGCATTGGCTAAGTATTGTGTTGTTCTTTCTCTCGTGTTTTTGTAATTATATACTTTATAAACTGATTGTTTTTGTTGTATTCTTCTCTAGTACGCCTTGTACTAGGAAGAATGCATCTTGGTGGTAATAAAATTCATTTAGACCTCTTCAAAAAAAAGTGTATTTCTCAAAAATATATAAAGTATTTAGTATTTTATTCTTAATTTTTGCTAAAAAAAAAAAAAAGAAAAATATTTATGATGTACAGTTATAAACACTGGTATATGGTTATACACCTCAGAGATATCTTTCTTGAATCTTGTTTAGGTTATGTTGGCTAACTTTCCATCTCATGTGATTGGTTCACAACATAAAGAGGACCAAGTGATTCAATCACCCCATTCCCTTCAGCTGATTACTTGCAGTGATTAGCTCATGTGGAGATTGATATGGATCAACAATAGAAGAAACTAGACATCTACAATATGATCATTCTCTCAAAGGTAGACATGAATTTCTAAAGAAAAATCTAATTGATTATCGAATTAAAACTAATTGATTAATATCTTAGGAATGTGAAACATTCTGAATAGTGAAGAAGGAATGAACTTAATTGGTTGATTAAATGCATATTTAAGCATTATTATTACACTCACCGCCTCTTATGTTAATCCAAATGACACTCACACCCCCTTAATTTCTCAAAAAACACTTACCTCCCTTATAGAATAACATGTTTAACTATCCATGCATATAAATGGATAAATGAATGACAACATAAATGGAGCATATTTGAACTAGTCAGATTGGGTACTTATTTTCTTCAAGTCACACATGGTTCAATTAATTTATGCATATACTATATCTTTTTGATATATGCATAAAATCTAATGATATTATGTATTTGTGTTATTAGGATAAGAGAGTTTTGATGAATATAGAGAAGTCTTGATTGAATATGAAAATGAAGCATTTGAAAGTTGAAAGTGTTTTGTTCATTTATGAGTTACATTGGAAGGACAATGTACAGAAAATCACCGAAGTTTAGAACACGAACAAAGACGTTTGTGATATACGAAGAAGGTTGATAAGTTATTTTAGGAAATTGAAGACATTAATTAAAACCAAGAGTAAGATTATGTTTTCTCCATTTGTTTTCCATTTTAATTAATTGTGATGTAATGGCCACACAATAGTTACTAAGGAGAGAAATGATGGAGAAGAGAAAAACAAAGTTATGGGTAATTGAGGTGTAAATGAGTGGTTATGGAGATAAAGAAAAGAGAAAGAAAAAAAAAATTTGGCAACGTTTTGTCTTGGTCGAAACTTAAGTTTGAAATTTCATCCTAAAATGTAGACCAATGAATTTGGGTGTTCAAAATAATGAAAACGAACATGTGGTTTGGAGTTATAGAACAAAGATTCAAAAAGTCATATTCTTTTTATTTTTGTGAATTTTTTAGCACTTATTTTAAAAAACTGAGTTATTGTCCGATGACAGGAAATGGGTATCGGAGGTACCAATTTGATAAATTTTGTTTCTCTATGATATTGTGAGTGTTGTCTGATCCAAAGGTTTTGTTAATCGATGTAAACACATAGTAGATTCTATCAAAATGTAGTCATAAAAATTATGTCTATAAGTTTAGAAAAGAATTTGAGAAAAAGTTCCGAACAAAGTGGCTATAAAAATGCTTTTGTAAACGAATAATTTATCATATGTTTTGAGTGTTAACTTTGAAAAATAATAATTGAAAGTGTTAATAGTGTTAAGAAAGGTGGAAAACTTTTGTTTTGGCTAAGTGTCGATAAAAATTTTAATCGAGGTTTTAAAGCCAGAGAGCTAAACTTTGTTTTGGGCATTAGTGGGATAAAACCCTAAGGATTAGGGAGATTAAAATAGAAGTTATGTTATTCACCCAAACTATTTCCACTGATTTACTTAGGAAGTTTGTTGAGATATGAGCACTTTCTAATAATACTATATATGTAACTAAATACACGTTTATTTATATGCATATTTGTGTGTTGAGTTAATGTGTGTTTATCAATATGCTATTATACTTGAGAAATGTGTTCTTTCATATAATTTAGATAAATATATGAATTTTCCGTTCAACTATGATAAATATATGTTTTCATGTGATTTGGCTAAACATATGAACTACATGTGGACTATGACAGTCAATAAGATACCTACAACGAGAATTCATATATTTGTTGTCATGGATTCCACTTGAATTACATTGAACTTGGTGACTTTGTATCTATCTTTCTTTTAACTGATCATTCTTTTGTTAAAATAATTTATTTCATTGCCCCTCAAGAAAGAAAATTATACACTTACTTTAATCATTTACCAATCCACTAAATACAATAATGTGATCAAAAACTTAATGTCATCCAAATATTTTTCAAAATAATCAATGGCAAAGGCGAGGTTCAAAGTTCCACATTTTAAGTCTTTTTTACCCTCACTCTACTTTTCCAACCATTTGGGTGAGAAAAACAAATAAAGAGTAATAGATCAACTTGTTGAGTTTTCAGTGTCATCATAAAGTTGAAAACGTAAACACACGCAAACTCCACTTCTAACAAAGTCTCTCATGTGTCTCCAAAATTCGATTCAATCATTTCATCAAACACCTCGTATGCACAATCAACAACAATAGAAAACCTTCAATCTCGCCGGAAAAAATGGCGTCTCCGGCGCCGGAATCAATCTTCCTCGAAGATTTCGGCCAAACAGTCGACCTTACCCGTCGCATCCGCGAAGTTCTCTTAAACTATCCCGAAGGAACTACCGTTCTCAAGGAGCTTATTCAGAACGCCGATGATGCCGGTGCTACCACCGTTTCTCTCTGTCTTGACCGCCGCTCACACGGCCGTGAGTCGTTGCTGTCGGATTCGTTATCGCAGTGGCAAGGACCTGCGCTTTTGGCTTATAATGATGCTGTTTTCTCTGAAGAGGATTTTGTTAGTATTTCGAAGATCGGTGGGAGTAGTAAGCATGGACAAGCTTCCAAAACTGGTCGATTTGGGTAATTTTCTGTTATTGAGTGTTAATTTGATTCATTAGGTTGATTTATTGATGATTGAACTTAGGAAATTGATGTGAAGTTGTTAGTAGTTGTAATATATGAATCATTGACACAGACACACTGAAGCATCGACACTGATAATAATTTGAGAAAATAAATTATTTGAAAGTAATCATAGTGTTGGACACTACTGGAGACGCCTTTGAACTTTGATCATCAAAGGCGCTGGTGCTATATAGGTTGTAATTGACGATGGCGATAGATTGCAAGTGATATATGGTTGATGTTGTGTACTTGTTTTGTATAGTTAAGTGGTTTCAATGTTGTTGACTTAGGTTGCATTGTATGAGAATCTATGGTAGGAAGTTAATGTTGAGTTGTTAGTAGTTGTAACAAAGCACTGTTACCGACACCACATAGACACCAGACACGACACTGACATGTCGACACTAGTGATAATTTGAGAAGTCGAACTATTTGAAAGTAATCATAGTCGGACATTGGACACACCTTGGATCAGAGGTGTCGGTGCTAGAGAGGTTGTAATTGATAATGTTGATAGAATACAAGTGATATATGGTCGTTGAAAGAGATGTATTGTAGCGTTGTAGTGTTTTGAAGTGTGTATTTGGGCAAAATTGGGTTATGTAGTGCTTACGGTATTTTGTTTTGTTGATTGTTTCTTTTTTGTTCAATATGAACTGTAAGAACAGAAGTTACTCTATTTCTACAGTGCAATGCTGAGCTTCCGATAGTGAGTGGTAGGGCGTGTGAGAAAATCTAGATAAAATTTTAGTTATAAAATTAATGAGATATTGGTTAGTTTTAGTGTTTGTCGTTTATTTTCTGTCGCATGAATGAGTGTGACCTTTTAAGTAGCGGTTCTGGTTGTATCGCGATTCTTGATATTGTGGAGAATGATGTTCAAATGCTGCCGTTGTGGCACAAAAAACCATAATTTCGCGACATCTCAGTCATGAATTATTATTTAAAACCCTGATTGTGTTTACATATATATTTTCAATATTAATATTTTCTCTGTGTGTGCCACTCTTTAAAAACTCTAATCGGGTTTTATCTTTGTTCAATTTGGAACCTGGGTTTTTTCAAATAATATCGTTTTAAGTAATCAATACTCACTTTCCATAATTTATTTTTGTAAATATTTATCATATTTGCCCAGATATCTGGTTTATTTGTATTTCTCCAAATTTTGTATTCATTATTGTTCTGTGTTTTCCAGGGTTGGCTTCAACTCAGTGTACCATTTAACAGATCTTCCTTCATTCGTGAGTGGCAAATACGTGGTATTATTTGACCCTCAAGGTGTTTATCTTCCAAGGGTTTCTGCAGCAAATCCTGGGAAGCGAATTGACTTCACCAGTTCATCTGCTCTCTCCTTTTACAAGGACCAGTTTTTCCCCTTTTGTGCATTTGGTTGTGACATGCAGAGTTCTTTTACTGGAACATTGTTTCGTTTTCCTTTGAGGAATGTAGATCAGGCCGCAAGCAGTAAGCTTTCAAGGCAAGCATATTCACCAGAAGACATTTCCTCCATGTTTGTTCAGCTCTTTGAAGAAGGAATTTTGACCCTGCTCTTTCTAAAGAGTGTGCTGTGCATTGAAATGTATGTGTGGAATGATGGAGAAGCTGAGCCAAAGAAAATTCATTCATGCTCTGTTAGTTCAGTAACTGATGATACAGTTTGGCATCGGCAGGCACTCCTCAGATTGTCCAAGTGTCCGAATACCACAACTGAAATGGATGCATTCCCATTGAACTTTGTAAGCGAAACAGTAAGTGGAGTTGAAACAGAGAGGCAAACAGAGAGATTTTATGTGGTACAAACAATGGCCTCAGCATCCAGTAGGATTGGTTCTTTTGCTACAACTGCGTCAAAAGAATACGACATTCACTTAATGCCATGGGCATCAGTGGCGGCATGCATTTCTGATCAATCACCAAATGTAATTAATTTGCAATATCTTATACTTATGTATTTTGTTGTTACATGGATTTCACTTTCGGTTCTGCACTCATAAGCATGTATCTGGCTATCTTTTTATCATAGTTATGAATATGAATACAGTTGAAAGTAGTGATCTTTTTGCTACATTTTTGTTCATTCAGCTTTGCATTTAATTTGACTGCAGCTTTTGATTAAAAGTTAGGCATACAACTGTTTGAAATCTAAAATCTTTTTGGCCTTTTTTACAAATTTTGAAGAAATTTTATTGCTTTGGTTAGAGTCTTGGAGTGATCAAAAGAGTGAACAGTAAAACAATTCATGCTTTGTTGGTCTTGGTGGTGGGGGCGTGACATTAGAGTCTTAGGAACAAATTCATGCTTTCATGACTGTTACTGGCTTGAATTATTTCTTTTGGCACTTAATTGTGTTCTGATAAAGGTATTTAAGTCAGAGATGTATCTTTGTTAGGCCATTGCAAGGATTTGAGCTGTTTACTGATATGGTATACCTTTTTCTTGTTTTTGAACCTTCACTCTTCATTTTTCTCCTCGTAGGATGTGGTATCTTTCATTGTATGTTTCTAGTTGCAAATTTTTTCTTTATTCATCCTTACAATAGAAAAGGTCTGAAAATTAAAAGTTTTTGAATGATTTTCACATTAAGAAACTGTTGACCCTTGTTTTTGGAAGGATAATTGTACTGTCTATTAAAATTTTCACATTCTTTTGTGAAGGTCTTCTTTGTTGCTATATCTCCATGGTTCATCCCTCATATTGCCATGTATGGTTTTTACAGAACAAAGTTCTTAGGACTGGTCAGGCATTCTGTTTTCTTCCACTGCCTGTTAGAACTGGACTTAGTGTACAAGTCAATGGTTACTTTGAGGTATCATCAAATCGTCGTGGCATTTGGTATGGGGATGACATGGACAGAAGCGGAAAAGTTCGTTCCAACTGGAACAGACTTCTTCTAGAAGATGTTGTGGTTCCTGCTTTTGTGCATATGCTCCATTGCGTAAAAGATTTGTTAGGGCCAACAGACTTTTACTATTCTTTATGGCCTATTGGATCCTTTGAAGAGCCATGGAGCATTTTGGTTCAACAAATATACAAAAGCATTCGTAATGCTCCAGTCATCTATTCAGAACTGAATGGAGGAAGATGGGTGTCACCGAGTGAAGCCTTTCTTCATGATGAAAAATTCACCAAAAGCAAGGACCTTGGTTCAGCTCTCATGCTAATTGGAATGCCTGTTGTGCATTTGCCTGATTCATTGTTTGACATGCTTTTAAAAAATAATTCCAGTAAGGTGGTTACTCCTTGTACAGTACGTCAATTTCTTAGGGAATGTGTAACATCTAATTGTTTGAGCAGATCATACAAGCTTCTATTATTGGAATATTGCCTTGAGGACCTGGTGGATGATGATGTTGGTAAAGAGGCATACAATCTGCCCTTGCTTCCTTTAGCAAATGGCTATTTTGCATCCTTTTTGGAAGCATCAAAAGGAGTTTCTTATTTCATCTGTGATGAATTAGAGTACAAGTTGCTGCAGCCAGTTTCGGACAGAGTGATTGATCAGAGCATTCCTCCCCATATATTGAGCAGACTGTCTAGTATTGCAATGTCCTCAAGTACCAATCTTGCTCTTTTCAATATTCAATATTTTGTTCAGTTATTCCCTGCATTTATGCCAGCTGACTGGAAATTTAAAAGTAAAGTGTTCTGGGATCCAGAATCATGTCAAAAACCAACATTATCATGGTTTTTGCTATTCTGGCAATATCTAGGAAAGCAGACTGAAATATTGCAACTATTTAATGATTGGCCAATTTTACCATCCACATCCGGATTTCTATTAAGACCTTCCAGACAATTGAAAATAATAAATGGAAGCAATCTCTCTGATGCAGTACAGGATGTCCTTGTGAAAATTGGATGTAATATATTGAAGTCAAGTTATGTAGTTGAACATGCGGATTTATTCAATTATGTATGTGATGGAAGTGCATCAGGTGTTCTGCAATCAATTTTTAACATATTCTCAAGTGCTGACATTATGCAAGTTTCTCTTGACAGTCTGGTAGCTGAAGAACGGAATGAACTCCGCAAATTTCTTCTTGACCCTAAATGGTATGTTGGACACTCTATGGATGAACTCAGCTTAAGGTTTTGCAAGAAATTACCTATATATCAAATCTACGGCAGAGAATCTGCTCAAGGTTCCCAATTCTCTGACTTAGAAAATCCTCGGAAGTACTTGCCACCATTGGATGTGCCAGAGTTTATTCTGGTGGACATTGAGTTCATTATCAGATCCTCAAATACTGAAGAGGAGGATATTCTGTCAAGGTATTATGGAGTTGAAAGAATGGGGAAAGCAAAGTTTTACAAGGATCATGTTTTTCATAGAGTTGGGGAGTTGCAAGCTGAGGTTCGTGATAGCATAATGCTGTCTGTTCTACAAAATTTGCCACTTTTGTCTCTTGAGGATGCATCTATCAAGGACTTGTTGAGAAATTTGAAATTTATCCCAACACTCACTGGTGCTCTTAAGTGTCCTTCAGTTTTATACGATCCTACCAATGAGGAACTATATGCATTACTAGAAGACTCAGATAGTTTCCCTTCTGGCGCTTTCCGAGAATATGATATCCTTAATACTCTGCGAGGCCTGGGCCTTAGAACCTCCGTGTCTCCAGAAACTGTTCTAGAAAGTGCTCGATGTATCGAGCATCTGATGCACGAGGATCAACAAAAGGCATATTCAAAAGGGAAAGTACTTTTCTCTTACCTAGAAGTTAATGCATTGAAATGGCTTCCTGATCAAGTTGATGATAACAAAGGAGGCGTTAACTGGATGTTATCACGGGCAGCAACTTCTTTTAGGTCTCGCAACACAAAATCTGATCTTGAAAAATTCTGGAATGACCTCCGACTGATTTCCTGGTGCCCAGTTTTAGCTTCCCCTCCATTTCACTCATTACCATGGCCGGTTGTTTCATCTATGGTTGCTCCTCCAAAACTTGTAAGGCCACCAAATGATTTATGGTTAGTCTCAGCTAGCATGCGGATACTGGATGGTGACTGCTCTTCCACAGCTTTATTATATAGCCTGGGATGGATGTCTCCGCCAGGAGGAGGTGTAATTGCTGCCCAATTACTAGAGCTTGGAAAAAATAATGAGATTGTGACTGATCAAGTTCTTAGGCAGGAATTAGCCATGGCGATGCCAAGGATATACTCAATACTGACAGGAATGATGGCTTCAGATGAGATTGAGATTGTAAAGGCTGTTCTTGAAGGCTGTAGGTGGATTTGGGTAGGAGATGGATTTACAACCTCTGATGAAGTCGTCCTTGATGGTCCTCTTCATTTGGCTCCATATATACGAGTTATACCAGTCGACTTGGCAGTTTTCAAAAACTTGTTTCTAGAACTTGGGATTCGTGAATTCTTGCAACCTTCTGACTATGCTAATATTCTTCATAGGATGGCAAATAGAAAAGGCTCAGCTCCTCTTGACACACAGGAGATTAGGGCTGTCACACTAATAGTGCATCATCTAGCTGAAGTTTACCATCATGAACAAAAAGTTCAGCTCTATCTTCCAGACGTGTCAGGTAGGCTATTTCCTGCTGGCGACTTGGTTTATAACGACGCCCCATGGTTGCTTGGCTCTGAAGATCTTGATGGGTCATTTGGAAATGCATCAACTGTGCCTTGGAATGCAAAGAGTACAGTTCAAAAATTTGTGCATGGAAACATTTCTAATGATGTAGCAGAGAAGTTGGGCGTCTGTTCTCTTCGCAGGATGTTGCTGGCTGAGAGTGCAGATTCAATGAATTTTGGCCTGTCTGGAGCGGCTGAAGCTTTTGGACAGCATGAGGCATTGACAACAAGGCTTAAACATATTCTTGAAATGTATGCTGATGGACCTGGGACTCTGTTTGAGATGGTACAAAATGCAGAAGATGCTGGGGCTTCTGAAGTAATATTTCTTTTGGATAAATCTCAATATGGGACTTCTTCCATTCTTTCTCCTGAAATGGCTGATTGGCAAGGTCCTGCTTTATACTGCTTTAATGACTCAGTTTTTAGTCCACAAGATCTTTATGCAATTTCTCGTATTGGTCAAGAAAGTAAACTTGAGAAGGCTTTTGCAATAGGAAGATTTGGACTGGGATTTAATTGTGTCTATCACTTCACAGACATCCCCATGTTTGTTTCTGGTGAAAATATAGTAATGTTTGACCCTCATGCCAGTAATTTGCCTGGAATATCTCCTTCCCACCCTGGTTTACGAATTAAGTTTGTGGGACGGCAGATTTTGGAGCAATTTCCTGATCAATTTTCTTCAATGCTGCATTTTGGCTGTGACTTGCAAGAGCCCTTTCCTGGCACACTATTCCGATTCCCTCTTAGAACTGCAGGTGTTGCCTCCCGGAGTCAAATTAAAAAGGAAGTTTATACACCTGAAGATGTCAGATCTCTCTTTGCTGCTTTTTCTGAGGTTGTTTCTGAAACATTACTTTACTTGCATAATGTGAAATCTATCTCAATTTTTACGAAGGAAGGAGCAGGAGAGGAAATGCACCTACTGCACCGTGTACGCAGAACCTGTATTGGTGAGCCTGAAATTGGATCTACTGAAGCCCAGGATGTGTTCAATTTTTTCAAGGAAAATAGACACGTTGGAATGAATAGAGTTCAGTTTCTGAAGAAACTAAGCCAATCCATTGGCCGAGATTTGCCTTATAAATGTCAAAAAATCCTGATCACGGAGCAAAGCATAACTGGTCACCATTTGCACTATTGGATAACCACAGAATGTTTAGGCGGTGGGAATGTTCGAAAAGGCACATCCGAGGCATCCAACAGTAACCGTTACAATTTTGTTCCTTGGGCATGTGTTGCTGCATATTTGAATTCTGTTAAGCTTGCTGGGGACCTGCTTGATAGTTCAGAGGTGGGGGATGATTGTGCAGTTTCTCCTGATCTTTTTCAAATTTCTAGTTTGCCTACACATCCACTGGAAAATTTTGAAGGTCGTGCATTCTGTTTTTTACCTTTACCGATCAGTACTGGTCTTCCTGCTCATGTAAATGCATACTTTGAATTATCATCAAATCGCAGGGATATCTGGTTTGGTTCTGATATGGCAGGGGATGGAAGAAAGCGCTCAGACTGGAATATATACCTCCTTGAAAATGTTGTTGCTCCTGCCTATGGTCGTTTGCTTGAGAAGGTAGCATTGGAAATTGGCCCTTGCAATTTATTCTTTTCATTATGGCCAACAACATTGGGCTTAGAACCTTGGGCATCAGTAGTACGGAAATTATACCAATTTGTTGCTGAATTTGATCTCCGTTTATTATATACTGAAGCTAGAGGGGGTCAGTGGATTTCAACCAAATATGCTATTTTTCCCGATTTTACTTTCCCCAAGGCAGCTGAACTTATAAAAGCATTGTCTGGTGCTTCTCTACCTGTCGTTACACTTCCACAGTCACTTTCAGAAAAGTTTATGGAAATATGTCCATCATTGCATTTTCTGAAACCTAAGCTATTAAGGACTTTGTTAATCAAAAGGAAGCGTGAATTTAGGGACAGGGATGCAATGATGTTGACGCTTGAATATTGCTTACATGACTTACAAGAATCCATGCAGTTTGATACTCTCTTTGGCTTGCCCCTGTTACCACTCGCAGATGGTTCCTTTACCTCAGTTGATATGAAGGGGGTCGGAGAAAGAGTTTACATTGCACGTGGTGATGAATATGGCCTTCTCAAAGATTCCATTCCTCATCAACTTGTGATTAATGTTATTCCCGAAGAAGTTCATAGAAAACTTTGTTACATTGCACAAGCAGATAGCACAAATATTTCTTTCTTGTCATGCCAATTGCTTGAGAAACTTCTAGTGAAATTACTTCCTGTAGAATGGCAACATGCTTCACAAGTAAGTTGGACTCCTGGTATTCATGGCCAACCAAGTTTAGAATGGCTGCAACTGCTATGGAATTATCTGAAAGAATATTGTGAGGATCTTTTAATTTTTTCTAAGTGGCCTATATTGCCTGTTGGCGATGATTGCTTGATGCAGTTAACACCAAATTCAAATGTGATAAAAAATGATGGTTGGAGTGAGAAAATGTCTTCTTTGTTGTTGAAGGTTGGATGTTTATTCTTGAGGCAAGACCTGCAACTAGACCACCCTGAATTGGAATGCTTTGTCCAATCACCTACAGCAAGAGGTGTATTAAATGCGTTTCTGGCTATTGCTGGGGAGCCACAGAAGATTGAAGGGATTTTTACACATGTATCTGAAGGAGAGCTTCACGAACTTCGGAGTTATATTCTCCAGTCAAAATGGTTTTCTGAAGAGCAAATCGATAGCACACATATTGAAATCATCAAACGCCTTCCTATATTTGTGTCATACCAAAGCAGAAAACTGGTAAATTTGATTAATCCTATCAAATGGCTTGGTCCTACTGGTGTTCGTGAAGTTCTTTTAAGTGATAGCTTCATAAGAACTGAATCAGAAATGGAAGGGGTCATTATGAGAAGGTATTTAGGGATAAAAGAACCAACAAAAATGGAATTCTTCAAAGATCACATATTCAATCATATGTCAGAATTCCTGTTGAACCAGGAAGTTGTTTCATCCATCCTGAATGACGTTCAGGATTTGATCAAAGAGGATATCTCTCTCAAGTCTTCACTTTCTGCTTTACCATTTGTTCTGGCAGCCAATGGATCTTGGCAACAACCATCTAGGTAACAGTTCTTCTTCTTCTAACATAGTCTCTTAAATAAGATGCCTTTCTTTAATATATAAAAACATATTTTCTGTGATATTGCTGCAAAATACTATCAGTTCCAGCAAGAAAGCAAACTGTTTGCAATGGTGTACTAGAAACAACATCATTAATTACTGTGGGAGCAAAGTGAGCAATATTAAAACTGAGTTTTTAATATTTGAGCAGGGCCTTCAATTTAATTGGGACAGGCCTGTGAGCACAACACTTATCATGCTAGTAGTACTGAGAACAACATCATTAAATGCAAGTTTGCAGTAAAACATGCTATAATTTCTTAAATTTGGAGTTTAAATGGTTTCAACGAAGAAAGCAAACATCATATGTGTGTGTGTTGTGTGTGTGTGTGTGCGAGCGCGTATGTGTATATGTATAATGTTGGAGGCATCTTGCATATCTGCTGGGTTTGTTTCCTGATTCTCTATTAGAAGGCTGTTTGTTATGGTTGAGTTTCATTAACTACTTTAGGAATATTTTCTGATGTCATTCATCTGGTTCAGACACAAATTTCACTACAGATTTATGTGATATATATTTCCATGACGCACCAGTTTCGTTTTCCTAGCAGTTGTTTGTGTTGGAAACAGAACCACATTAATGTTCCACCTTCCTAGTAGTTTTCAGTATATAGTGTTGGAATTAATATTAGTATTAAAAGTTGTAGCTATTATATTAGAGTTCATGTACATAGCTAGCCTTGAATCTAGAGTATCATACACGTGGTTAGGAAGTAGCTATGCTATTAATCTCCTTGTAAATTTAAATTGTATTTATTACCGAAGTGTGTATAAATAGAAGATCTGCTGAGTGCAACCTACTCAAGCACATTCAAAAAATTCTCATCCTATTTTTCACATGGTATTAGAGCTTCTAATCTAGGGGATTCTGCATCCGCATACAACTTTATCAAATAACTTGACTGGATACCAGCTTTATCAAATAACTTGACTTGATACCTTGTGCTGTAACTGCTGTTAGAGATAGGTTAAACTTGACTGAGCATCTTGTGCTGTCAAGACCACCATTGGTCAACACTCGCCAAAGTCGGTCAACTCTGGTAAACACTTGTAGTTGTCAGTGGCCTATGTTCAAAGAATCTACACTTATAGTTATACAAAGAATGTATTTTTTGACGTTTTGGGATTTTGGATAAAAGGAAAAGAAAAAAGAGTAAGAACCTTGACTGCTATTGATAATAACTTGATACTGACCTGATAGAAAAGTCTGAACACTAATCCCTATTTATAGGTATACAGAGACTCAATTCTAAATAAATAGGAAATAAAAAACAAATCGTAATAATAACTGTAAATTCTAATCCTAAGAAATAATATAAGATACTCTAAGATGTAAACATTGAATTTCTGGTTCGTGATATCATCTATTGATATTTATCCTTAAAGGATTAAGTTTCTTGATTACGTAATTAAATTGCTTAAAAACTGACATTTGGATTGCTGACTGGGAATGTTATTGCAGGCTTTATGATCCTCGGGTTCCTCTGCTTAAAAAGATGCTGCATGGGGATGCTTTTTTCCCCTCTGACAAATTTTTAGATCCAGAAATTTTGGATACTTTAGTTAACCTTGGACTTAGGACAACTATGGGATTGTCTGGTTTACTTGATTGTGCTAGATCAGTCAGCTTGTTGCACGATTCTGGGGACACTGAAGCCTCTAAGCATGGTAGAGAGTTATTGGGTATTTTAGATACATTATCGCTTAAGCTCTCAAATAAAGGAGAAAGTAAGAATGGTGATGAGTGGAGCAGCATGGCTGTGGGAAGCAGCAACATGATCGATGATGCTGTTCAATGTGATGGCTTTTGTGAAGATGAAACAAATGATACTGATTCATTTGTCAGCAGCTCTATTCTTGACATGCCAGAAGAAGAATTTTGGTCTGAATTGAAGCTAATCTCTTGGTGTCCAGTTATTTTTGATCCACCTGTTAGGGGACTTCCTTGGTCACAATCCAGTAACCAAGTAGCATCCCCCGCAATTGTGAGGCCTAAATCACAGATGTGGATGGTATCTTCTTCAATGCTCATATTAGATGGTGAATGTGACAAGACATATCTACAAACAAAACTTGGGTGGACGGATTGCCCAAGTGTAAGTGTTTTATCAACACAATTAATTGAGCTATCTAAGTCCTATAAGCAGATGAAGACACATTCATTACTGGATCCTGATTTTGATGCTCAGTTGCAAAAGGAAATACCTTGCCTTTATTCCCAATTGCATGAATATATTAATACTGATGACTTCATTGAACTGAAAGCAAGGTTAGATGGTGTTTCATGGGTCTGGATTGGTGATGATTTTGTATCACCAAATGCACTTGCATTTGATTCACCAGTAAAATTTACTCCCTATTTATATGTGGTTCCATCTGAGCTGTCAGAGTATAAGGATTTGATGATAAAGTTAGGAGTCAGATTGAGTTTTGGTATTTCGGATTATCTTCATGTACTACAGAAGTTGCAGAATGATGTGCATGGAGTTCCACTTTCAGTAGATCAGTTAAATTTTGTCTGCTGTGTTCTTGAAGCTATACAAGAATGTTTCCTGGAGAATCCACATTTTGATGCTTTTGACAGTCCTTTGTTGATTCCTGATGCTTTTGGAGTTCTGATGTCTGCAGGAGATCTTGTATACAACGATGCACCTTGGATGGAAAACAGTTCTCTTGTTGGGAGACATTTTGTGCATCCAAGTATCAGCAATGATTTGGCAGAAAGGCTGGGAGTACAGTCAGTTCGCTGCCTCTCTTTAGTCAGTGAAGATATGACTAAAGATCTGCCCTGCATGGACTACAAAAAAATAAAGGAACTTTTGGCTTTGTATGGAAACAGTGAATTTTTGTTATTTGACCTTCTTGAGTTGGCAGATTGTTGCAATGCCAAGAAATTACACCTAATTTATGATAAGAGGGAACATCCTCGCCAGTCTTTGCTTCAGCACAATTTAGGTGAGATATTTTTTTTTCTAAAATTTATTTCGTTTTGCTATTTTTAATGAACTTGCCAAATTTCTTTTAAGAGTAAATTCATTCAACAGACGATGTGGTAAATAAGAAGCTCAAGTTAAGCATTACCCCACTAAGAAATGGAAGATTTTGTAGAGTCGTGACAGTGTAATGTGGGGCTTTTGGTTTGTTGCTGATGCCTTCAAACACCAAACTATGTTGCTTCATACTTGATGGTTAAATTGGTGCAGTGCACTGCCTCTCTCCCCCTCTGAATGAGGACAGGGAAGGAGTTCTAGGTTTTTTGCGTGTGTGTAGGTGGGATTGAGGTTCTTTTTTATTTTCTTTTATTCTATATGCTTTTAGAGTATATCGCATTGTTCTAAGTGTCAAGGGTTGTCCTAGGTTTTTTAACCCTAGTGGTGCCATAAGGCTATGGAAAATGGCTGTATCTGTGCTGGATTGGATTGGTAAATCCACCATACTAGCCAGCCCACTCCAAGTTGGAACTTGTGGGTTTGGCTCTATGATCTAAGAAAAGGTACAGGCCTTATAGAAAAACACAAAGGCAGAATTGGACCAATGTAATGAACGGCCTAAATAGAAAGAACACCATTGTTGAGGAGACAGTAAATTTGATATTATTTCTATTCAAAAAGAAATTACACATGTAATATTAAAGCATATAAAAAAATTCTTGGTTGAGAAGGGGGAATCTCCCTGTGAGGTCAATCAAATACTTGCCTAGTGAGCTTATCTGCTTGAACAATAAGCACTTATGTGGCCATAAAAGACTTGACCTCTCTGGTGGGGTATGCCTTCATCAAGGGTTCTAAGTGTATTCCTTACATTTTTCATTCAGTGGTTATCTTGTTGCCTTTCGACTTGGTGGCCACAGGTTCTAGTTATCGAAACAGCTTTCTCTTGTACCTTTCTCACTCATGCACACAGCTGCCCTTTTCTTGCATAATTGTTCCAAAGATCATTGTATGCCAAAGTGGTGGCACGGAATTATTTTGCAGGAAGGGTGCTTCAAAGCTTAAGCTCGTGTGCTGTTTACTTGTTGTGAAATGACCATGCTTTGTTTAACTGTTTTTGATAACTGTTCTTAATTGCTCATAACATGGCATGATTTATTCATACAGGCGAATTCCAAGGACCTTCTCTGGTAGCAATTTTTGAAGGTGCTTGCTTGAGTCGAGAGGAATTCAGTAATTTCCAGCTCCTTCCTCCGTGGAGGTTACGTGGCAACACAATTAATTATGGTTTGGGATTGGTTTCTTGCTATTCAATATGTGACCTTCTCTCAGTCGTATCTGGTGGCTACTTCTATATGTTTGATCCTCGTGGTTTGGTACTTGCTGCACTTTCAACTAATGCCCCATCGGCAAAGATGTTTTCTTTGATAGGTATAGTGTGATCGTCTATATTAATGTAAAATAGTTTTTTATATTTTTCCTTCTCTGTCGCATTGATGATTGTTTACTGCACAATTAACTTATTTTACTGTACAGTAAGTACTTTAGGTCGACACATATTTTACAGTGTCAGATGGTAGGGGCTGTTGGCTCTGAGAATAATAGGCATTGGTCTTTTCAGCATTTGTACTGAATTTTAAACAAGTGCAGTTGTAAAGCAACTGGTACAATATGTGCCCTATAATGCTCATAACAAAGACAGGGAAATACTCTTACTGTAATTATTCACTGAAATATTTTTCTTTCCGCATATCTTTTTCTTCAAATTTATCAAACTACACAAAATTGTACTTTGTTATTTTCTTTGAAACTTAAAGAAGACAACTACTTAGTAATTTCTTGTTTTTTTCAAGTTATTTTCTTTGTAATTATTCACTCTATTGATTAATTATTCTCATATATAAAGAGTGGTTAGTGAGCAACCACATACTAACATATTAGCCGTTTAAGTTGTTTATTATTCTTAAGCACGAAAATTCAGTTTTGGAGTAACTAATCACTCGATTGGTTAACGATATATAAAGAGTGGTTAATGAGCAACCAGTTATTGACAATGACATAATAAATTTTCAGGAAATTCATTCATATATACATATATTTTGTAATTTTATTCTTTGACGTCTTTTATGCTAATCAGTTAATGATTGTTTCAAAGGTATGGCCTTAGGCATGCTACAAAATTATAAGGCCTGCGGGTGTTTTCTCTTTACTTTCATGTATATTCGTTGTGTTACTGATTCTTGCTCGTCATCTTATACTTCTATGTTTTGTTCTCATATTGATATTTTTGTTTTAATGAAATAAGAGAATATTGTTGTTCATTTATTTTCTTTTAAAATCTGAAAACATATATTTCATCAATTTTGATATTCAATTTTAAAATCTGAGTTGTTTATTTTTGAGGTTTTCAGGTACTGATCTGAAACAACGATTTCACGATCAGTTTAGTCCAATGCTCATTGATCAGAATGACCTATGGTCATTATCTGATTCTACCATTATTCGGATGCCTCTATCCTCTGATTGCTTGAAGGTTGGATCTGATTTAGGGACAAACCGAATAAAGAATATTACTGACATATTTATGGAGCATGGATCTAGAGCACTCTTATTTCTGAAGTCAGTATTGGAGGTAATTTGTAACTGTTCTGTTGTAGGAATTAAAGTTATTGGAGAAAGATAGGTTTCAAAGTAATAGCCTGATCCTCTGAGGGTTACAGGGTCATGAGCAGTGCATTCTAGCTTTAGATTTTGTGTCCAATTTTTGCAAGAAATGTGTAGGGATTTAATTTGTTGTATGCCTGATGCTTTATTCTTGGTAGATGATATTGGGTTGTTGATGATACTAGGAAAATTGTGGTCAAAGATGGTATATTACTGAAAATTGGGAAGATATTGGGAGACTTAGACATGGCAAGGCTCAAAATCAAATTCTCGATATCATTAATAATGGTGAGCTAACGAGAAAGTAAAAGGAAATAAGGGACAACAGTTGGGAATTTTAGAGAGAGAATGATAACAAAGAGAGTTTCTGGAAATCGGAATATGATTGCCATCACTGAAACCTAGACTCAGATTAATCGACATCACTGAATCTGAACAGTTTACATTTTCATAGTGCCAGCTAGGATTCAGATTAATTGCAAATCTGTTGAGGCAGATGCAACTTATATGAGCTATTATAATAGACTCTTGTAAGTGAATGCAAGAGAATTTAGATGCAGTTGTTACTATTGATATTAATGGATTATATTAATCTCTTACACAGAAAGTAAACATCACACACACCTGCCAGCTAGGGTTTTCCACATAAATTTCTTTGTTTAATGCCTATCCTTTTGTAGTGGGTTACGTAGCATAAGAAAACACTTGAACACATACTTTGTCTTGTTTGGTATTGGACTACTTGCTGCTTCATAAGAAAATTCTTGTTGGAATGTTTTCATTAATCTATGTTGAACTAGAGTAAAATTGTCGTTCCATACAGGTATCAATATCAACATGGGAGGAAGGACAGTCACATCCATGCAAGAACTTTTCAATTAGCATTGATCCATCGTCTTCAATTATGAGGAATCCATTTTCAGAAAAGAAATGGAGAAAGTTCCAGTTATCAAGATTATTTAGCAGCTCTAATGCTGCAATAAAGATGCATGTAATAGACGTGAATCTATGTTCAGAAGGAACTACATTCATTGATCGATGGCTTCTTGTACTCACCCTGGGTTCAGGGCAAACAAGAAATATGGCACTGGATAGGTATGTTCTTTCATATAAAATGTAGTGGATAATGTGTCTAATACTTTGGACAAATTGCATGGATATCAATAATCCATGTTGATATCTTGCAACTAATTGATGGCTGTTCGCCATTTGTTAACCTGAAACCTTTTCACTTATTGATGGATCATTTTTGGGAAGCATAAAGCTCTTTCTTAAACTAAAAGTTAAAATTGTCATGAATAAGAAAACTAGAAACTGAGAAGTTTATGGATGTGTGTTGTATTTTCCATAGTTTGGCTTATTTCTTGGAAAATATTCTTTTCAATTGGGCATTCTTCCTTTTTCTTGATCTTAGCAACAGTACACACTTCTCTCCACAGACGTCTGTGTTTGTTACACGAGAAGCTCATGTAGCTGCAAATGATTCAGCTCATTGGTTTTTCCAAGATAATTTTTCTAGGATGTATGTTGGGTATTTTAATGTTCTTTATTGTGGTGAAGAATTTTAGATCTAAATTATAATCAGTGAACAATTTTATTTTTTTTGGGGGGAGGTTTCCTTGATTGCAGCGGTTTATCAGTATTGAAAGTTGTTATTCACTTCTTGCCTCGGTTTTGGTATTTAATTTAGACTTTCTTTTTCCTTTATTCCTCTTTAAAAGATATGCTGTCTTCTGTATTATATGCTTTGTTAAACAAGTTCTTTTTTCTTGTTTTAAATTTTGAAATTGCTTTTAGTTAACATAATTAAAGTTTCATATTTCATATTTACTTCTCAGACGGTATCTGGCCTACAACTTGACTCCTATTGCCGGAATAGCAGCACTTATATCAAGAAATGGCAATCATATGAATATATACTCAACAAGCTCAATTATGACTCCTCTTCCTTTGTCTGGTCATGTAAAATTACCTGTTACTGTCTTTGGTTGTTTCCTTGTGTGTCACAACAGAGGCCGCTATCTCTTTAAATACCAAGACAAAGGGGCTTCAGCCGAGGGAAACTTTGATGCTGGAAATCAGTTAATTGAATCATGGAACAGAGAGCTTATGTCTTGCATATGTGATTCCTATGTTGAAATGGTTTTGGAAATTCAAAAGTTGAGAAGGGACGCTTCGAGTTCTGTAATTGATTCTAGTACCCGTACCGCAATCAATCTTTCTCTGAAGGCTTCTGGAGATCAAATATACTCCTTCTGGCCACGTTCTTCTGAGAGGGAAGTTCTAAATGATCAAATTGATCATAATAGCACCCCTTCAAGTTCAACAGCAGTTCTTAAAGCTGACTGGGATTGCTTTAAAGAACGGGTAATACATCCATTCTATTCTCGTACTGTTGATCTTCCAGTATGGCAGCTGTACTCAGGAAATTTAGTCAAGGCTGAAGAAGGCATGTTTCTTTCACAGCCTGGGAATGGGATAGTTGATAATTTACTTCCAGCTACAGTTTGCAGCTTTGTAAAAGAGCATTATCCTGTATTTTCAGTACCATGGGAATTGGTAACTGAAATTCAAGCTGTGGGTTTTCGAGTGCGTGAGATTAGACCTAAAATGGTCCGGGATCTGCTAAAAGTTTCTTCAAAATCAATCAATCTTCGATCAGTTGACATGTATATAGATGTTCTTGAGTACTGCTTATCAGATTTTCGGCATACAGGGTCATCCAGTTTGCCCAGAGATAATGTACCAGTTGATCTTGCTAGTACCAATGTTTTGGTCCCAGAAACTTCTGTCAGAACCACTTCTTCTCAGCTAGAGTCTAACACCCACAGCTCCACTGGCATAGCCACTCAGGGTGCAGCCAGTTCTGGAGATGCATTGGAAATGGTGACAAGTTTAGGGAAGGCTTTATTCGATTTTGGACGGGGCGTTGTTGATGATATTGGTAGAGGAGCACCCTCCGCTTATAGGAACTCTTTGACAGGTATAGGTCAAACTAGGGACCCCCACCTAATGTCAATTGCTGCGGAACTCAAAGGTTTACCATGTCCGACTGCAACTGGCCATTTAAAGAAATTGGGCGTTTCTGAACTTTGGATTGGGAATAAGGAGCAACAATCATTAATGATTCCCCTGGGAGAAAAATTTGTTCATCCTAAAGTGTTAGACCGACAGCTCTTGGGTGAAATTTTTTCTAACTCATCACTTCAAGCACTATTGAAACTGCAGAACTTCTCTCTTAATCTGCTGGCCCATCATATGAAGTTAATTTTCCATGAAGATTGGGTGAATCATGTAATGGGGCCAAATATGGCTCCGTGGCTTTCATGGGAGAAACTGCCTGGTTCTGGCAGTCAAGGGGGTCCTTCCTCTGAATGGGTTAGAATATTCTGGAAAAATTTTAAGGGCTCTCAGGAAGAATTGTCTCTTTTCTCTGATTGGCCCCTAATTCCAGCTTTTCTTGGCAGGCCAGTCTTATGCCGTGTAAGAGAACGGCATTTGGTCTTCATTCCTCCTCCTTTGGAACATCCGACGTCCACTTCCCGGATTTTAGAAACAGAATCCACTGAAAGTTATGCGGGTGGGGTTAGGATATCTAGTGATAATAGTTCAGAAGCCGAGTTAGCTGAGTCCTACAGTTCAGCTTTTGAAAGACTCAAAATTAGTTACCCTTGGTTGTTGCCAATGTTAAACCAGTGTAACATACCCATATTTGATGAGGCATTTATAGATTGTGCTGCTTCGAGCAATTGCTTTTCTACTCCTGAGCGATCACTAGGACAGGTTATTGCATCCAAACTTGTTGCAGTAAAGCAAGCTGGATATTTCACTGAACCTACTGATTTCTCAACTTCAAACTGTGATGCACTTTTTTCACTTTTTTCTGGTGAATTCTATTCCAATAGTGTTCGTTATGCACAGGAAGAAATTGAAGTTTTGCGCTCTCTCCCCATATATAAAACAGTTATTGGTTCTTATACTAAGTTACAAGGTCAAGATCAGTGTATGATCCCTTCAAATTCATTTTTTAAACCATATGATGAGCATTGTCTTTCTTATGCCACTGATTCAAATGAAAGTTCATTTGTTCGAGCCCTTGGGATACTGGAGTTGCATGATCAACAGATCTTGGTACGGTTTGGCTTGCCTGGCTTTGAAAGGAAGCCTCAGAATGTGCAGGAGGAAATATTAGTATATATTTTTAAAAACTGGCATGATCTTCAATCAGATCAATCTGTGGTTGATGCTTTGAAAGAGACTAAATTTGTTAGAAATTCTGATGAATTTTCAACAGATCTGTTGAAGCCCATGGAACTATTTGATCCCGGTGATGCTTTATTGATATCTATTTTCTTTGGTGAAAGGAAAAAGTTTCCTGGGGAAAGGTTTAGCACTGAAGGTTGGATTCGAATATTAAGGAAACTTGGCCTTAGAACTGCTATTGAAGTAGATGTAATAATTGAATGTGCCAAAAGAGTTGAGTTTCTTGGAATTGAGTGCATGAAATCAAGTGATTTGGATGATTTTGAGGCAGACACAATCAATTCTCGTCCTGAAGTTTCACCCGAAGTGTGGGCATTAGGAGGATCTGTAGTTGAATTTGTTTTCTCCAACTTCGCTCTTTTTTTTAGTAACAACTTCTGTGATCTTCTTGGAAAGATTGCATGTGTACCTGCTGAACTGGGGTTTCCAAGTATTGGTTGCAAGAGGGTGCTTGCTTCATATAGTGAAGTTATTTTATCTAAAGATTGGCCTCTGGCTTGGAGCTGTGCTCCCATTCTATGCAAACAACATACTATGCCTCCAGAGTATTCTTGGGGAGCTCTCCATCTGCGTAGCCCTCCAGCTTTTCCCACAGTTTTGAAGCACTTGCAAGTAAAATTGATACTTCTGATTTACTTATTCTATCTGTGTGACTTGCTTATATCAGTTTCATTCTAACCTTGTTTTATCCTAGGTGATTGGGAAAAATGGAGGTGAAGATACTCTTGCTCATTGGCCCATTGTTTCAGGATTGGACATTGAGAAATGTACCTGTGAGATTTTAAAATATTTGGAAAAAATATGGGGTTCCCTTTCTCCTTCAGGTGCTTCACTACTCTCACCTTATTGCATTTGGGCCTATAGCGACCTGACATGTATAGAAGCGTAGCAATGATATATACAGAATGTCATCGATTTTCTAATTGCTTTTTCTTTGACAGATGTGGCAGAGCTAAAGGGGGTGGCTTTTCTTCCTGCTGCAAATGGAACACGCTTAGTGACCGCCGATGCTCTTTTTGCACGTTTGATGATTAATTTGTCTCCATTTGCTTTTGAACTTCCTGCAGTATATCTCCCCTTTGCAAAGATTCTTAAAGATTTGGGACTTCAGGATGTTCTAACTCTGTCTGCTGCAAAAGATCTTCTCTTAAATCTTCAGAAAGCTTGTGGGTATCAGCATTTAAATCCCAATGAGCTCCGTGCTGTGATGGAAATTTTGAATTTCATTTGTGATCAAATTGGCGAGGGAAACACATTTGGTCGTTATGATTGGAAATCAGAAGTCATAGTTCCTGACGATGGCTGCAGACTTGTTCATTCCACATCCTGTGTCTATGTTGATTCTGATGGCTCTCGATATGTCAAATGTATCGATACTTCCAGAATTAGATTTGTCCATGCAGATCTTCCTGAGCGAGTATGTATTGTTCTGGGTATAAAAAAATTGTCTGATGTCGTCATTGAGGTAATAAGATTTCAGATATATTTCCTATGTAATGTTTTCTTATTTTTCCATTGGCTACGCTTTTACTCACTGAAAGGTTTCTATGTGTTTTTAGGAACTAGATGAGAATCATAATTTAGAGACTTTGGGATCTGTGGGGTCTGTTTCACTAGTGACCATCAAGCAGAAGTTATCAAGCAAATCTCTTCATAGTGCTGTATGGACTGTTGTTAATAGCATGGGCAGTTACATTCCTGCATTGAAAAGCTTTTCATTGGAAGCAATAGAAAGCTTATTGAACTCTACTGCCAAAAAGCTGCAATTTGTTAAGTACCTTAAAACAAGGTTTTTGCTCTTGCCGAATTTAATTGATGTTACACGTGCAGCCAAAGACTTCACCATCCCTGAGTGGGAGAATGAATCTTCACATCAAACTCTCTATTATATGAATCAATCAAGATCCTGTATTCTAATTGCTGAACCACCAACATATATTTCCCTTTTCGATCTCATTTCTATAATTGTCAGCCAGGTATTAGGCTCTCCTATCATATTGCCTATTGGATCCTTATTTGATTGTCCAGAAGGATATGAGATTGCAGTTGTTAATGTTTTAAAACTTTGCTCGGACAAGAAAGAAGTTGAACCTATGAATGGAATTAGCAATATAGTTGGCAAAGAACTATTGCCACAAGATGCTCGTCTTGTGCAGTTCCATCCGTTGAGGCCTTTTTATTCCGGGGAAATAGTTGCATGGCGATCTCAACATGGAGAAAAACTGAAATATGGCAGGGTGTCTGAGGATGTCAGACCACCAGCAGGTCAAGCAGCTCTGTATAGATTTAATATTGAAGTTGCACCAGGGGTTACACAAGCTTTCCTTTCATCACAAGTATTTTCATTTAAAAGTGTATCAGCAAGTAGCCCCCTGAAAGAAACATTGGTGCATGATAGCCCCATAAGTAACAGATCCCGTGTTGAGTTCCCAGAAAGTTCAGGAAGGGGAGAGACCAACTCTCAGGTTCAGCGCTTTGACTTTTTCTATTTAGAGAAATATTTAATTGATGTGCTATATGCTTTAAACTTTTCCCACCTTTTCTTGTCATGTAAGTAGGAAAGAGGATTTTTCTTACCTTAAATATCAAGTCATTACAGGCATTGCAATTCATGACCCATCCCATGCTTTCCAATAACAGACATGAATAATATTTATCTGCACATATGAGAGTGGAGATACTTTTTTAGTTGTGTTGGTTCTGATGAAACATTAATTATTTTCGGGAAGATGTGAGAGAAACAATAAGCATATTAAATATTTTCAACTGCTAAGTATATTGTTGAAAGCAGTATCTTCCTATAACCACTGTTGCCCATAATCTTTCCTGTAAAACGTATTATTCTTTGTGTGACATCGTTTGTATTGCTTATAGATTTTTTTTTTGTGCTTAAACTGAACGAGACTTTTCTGTGTGAGCAGGTGCCATCTTTGAGAGAGCAGTCTGGCAAAGTTTCAGCTGCAGAACTGGTGCATGCTGTAAATGAAATACTCTCTGCTGCTGGTATCAATATGGATGCGGAAAAGCAAGCTCTACTTCAGAAAACAATAGATTTACAAGAAAATCTAAAAGAATCTCAGGCATCACTACTGTTGGAGCAGGTTGGTAATTTCTAATTTAGGACTATAATAACTACCGAGTGACCTTTATGTTACTGACTTATTGGCTTATACTTTATCTTGTATTCTTTTATCTGTATGGATATTTCAATACCATATGCTAAATCCATGGATATTCCTTGAACTAAAATTCTACTATGGTTCATCCTTTTATTTTCCATTTTGTAAACCAAAAAGGTCTTAATATATTTTCTCTATGGTGAGGAGTTTGGTATATGGGGTTTCTAATTTTCCGATAGTTTGAATTGTAATTTGTTTGAGTTAGGCCAATTCTAATATGGGCTTTTGTCTGCATTTCATGTTCAAATATCTTATTTATATGTTTCTGATTGGGAAATTTGGATTTCGACTTACCATATACCGTCTGATGTTTTTATGGAAACAGTTTTGATATATAGAAGAGTTTTTTTTCTAGGGGTGATATTTAGAAGAGTTGGTTCAGTCGAATACTAGCTAGATGGGGTGTAAGCCAACAGCTTTCATTTATCAATTGGAAAAAATTGCATCTATATTTTAAGTAATTATTCAAGACTTTGTAGGCCGTTTTATAGTGTAGAGATAAATAATATGATTGAACAACAAAGTAGTTTCCTAGATTCTTTATGATGCATTTATGTGGTAGTGTGAAATTATGTAAGTTTAAAATGACATTCCACATTGTAATGAATTGTCCAGGAAAAGGTTGAACGATCAACAAGAGAGGCTGATACAGCAAAAGCTGCATGGACTTGTCGGGTTTGCCTGAGTTCCGAGGTTGATATAACAATAGTTCCTTGTGGTCATGTGTTATGTCGGAAATGTTCTTCTGCAGTATCAAAGTGTCCCTTTTGTCGGCTTCAAGTTACAAAAGCTATAAGAATTTTTCGTCCATAGTATCTCCACTGATTTGATAAGCATTCTGACAATGTCTCTAAGTTCCATTTGGCAATGGTGGCTAACTTCTTATGTGTAAATATCTCTGCAATAGGTTGATCAGATAAAAATTAGCCAGCCGCATGTAGATTCTTGTGTATATCATATTCATATGTGATTAAAGCCCAAATATATGGATGCTTTTGTTGTTTTGCAGTCCTCTCTGTGTGGAAAGTCTTATTATGAATTCTGCTCTTCTCCCAGCACATTTTGCTCGCACCCAACATGATTTCCAGGTATACCCCTGCATGAGTTAAGTCACGCTGCGTGACTTAACTCACGCACCTTATAAGCTCTGCGTGACTTAAGTCACGCACCACTAGCCTGTGCGCGAGTTAACTCACGCAAGTTGGCCAGTGGTTAGAGCTCAAGAACACACGTTTTTTGGACTTTGGTCAATGCATTTTAATTGGTTTTGCACGTTTTTGTTAAGTTTTTTCACGTTTTTTGACTATATTTATGGTAGATATAACCTATGTTACAATCTCCCCCTATAAAGACACCTCTAAACTTCCCCATTTCCTCACATCATCTCTCCTCCTCACTCTCTCCCCCTATGAATCTCCTTCTTTTCCTTCTTTTTTTCCTTCGTTATTTTGGTGTAACAAGATAAATAGGCCAATTCTGGTGATAAAATGATGAGTAGCAAGCAGCTTTCTTGGGAGAAAAAAGAACCAGATTGGGTAAAACTAAATGTGCAGATTTAGTTTTACCCCAGGAAGACTGGTTTTCTTGTGGATGATTTTAGTTTTACCATCGGAAACTAGGTTTTCTGATGGTTTTTTTTTTAGTTTTACCACTGGAAGCTAGGTTTTCTGGTGGTTTTTTTTTAGTTTTACCACTGGAAACTAGGTTTTCTGGTGTTTTTTTCTTCTTCGCATATTTAGTTTTACCCCGTTGTAAATGTAATAAGAATTATATTAATAAAATGATATTTTATATCTATTATTTTTGTTTCTTTATTTTTGTTAATTTTTGCATTTATTTTATGATTGCGTATTGAATTAATAAATTTGAATAAAGTAAATAAATGAATTATAATAAATTCAGCGTAAATTCGACACTTGCGTGAGTTAACTAACGCAGAGGTATTTTCGGTAAGGCAGCTGTGCGCGAGCAAAAAGTGATGGGAGAAGAGCAGTATTCTCTTATTATTACATCTGATGAAACTGTAACATGATCCATATCAGCCACAGCTCTAAGGGGTCTGAATTGAGAAAAAGAAAATGTTTTTATCTCAGAAATCCATGATTTGTTATGATGGGTCTCACTCACCACATAAATCCATTATTTGTTTTAATGTTTCTCAAAAACCTATGATTTGTTATGATGTGTCTCTAAATCAATTAAACTCAATCAATGATATTTGTTTTTTTAGCATAAACAAACTATATTTTTCCCAAATACTTAAATCAATTTGTCACTACTTTCTCAGAGAATATTAGTTAAAGAAAATTTAATCTCAAATACTCCCTCTGTTCCCTTTTAAGTGTCTTTTTAGGGTTGATTTTCCGTTCCTGATTAACCGACTTTTGGTATTTTAAAGGTACAATTTATCAATTATACTCTTTGTCAATTACCTTTATCTTTTTTAATAAAACTAATTAATGTTATCTATTTGAAAAACTTAAGTTTTTTTTTAAATAAATTTTGTTTCTTGTTATCTTCAAATTTAAACAAAATCATGTTACAAACAATGGTTCCAAGAAGAGTTAAAATTCTATAAATACGATGAGTAGCAATTGTTAAAAATTTCAAGTGCAAAGTAAAAGAACATATTTGAGAGAAGAGAAATAAAAGACTTCATGAATGTTCAAAATGAAGAAAAAGTGGAAGATTCATTGGAACTGTTGATGAGAGGTGGAGATGGAGAAATAATTGAAGACTCATTTGACAAGATAACAATGAAGAAGAAGTTTCATCAAAAGTACCGAGGGATTTTGATTTAAATGAAGATGGAGATTATGAATTTGATTTGAACAAATATTCAGAAGAAGAAGGAGAAGAATCTTCCCAACATATTGAGTTTCGACCAGTGATCAGAAAGATGTTAAAATCTTTCTTCCTAAATATTATTGAAAATTTTGTTACTTTTTATTTTGGATTTAAAGAACAACTTTAAATCAATGATTGCAACTTTGAATTAACAATGGCATTAGAAAGGCGAGATACTAATATTTGCTTATTGGGGAAACTTGTTTGGGACATGGTTCAATCTTCAAAAAAGTTGTGGGTTGATATTCTTTCTGATAGATATGTGGCCGATCCTAATATCATGCATGCTCCTACTCGCTCCAGTGACTCTGTTACTTGGTCATCTATTCTCCGTGCCAGAAATATTCCAGAGGACGGCTTTCACTTGGCATGATGGGTCGGGTTCTTCCTCTTTCTGGTTTTTCAATTGGAGTTCTCTTGGCTTTATAGGGTCCCTTGCACCCATCATTGACATCCATGATGTGTTTAGGAAATGAGAACTGGTCCAACGCTCAATTATCCTTCAACATTCAAGGTATGATTGCTACTCTCAAAGCTTGTTACCCTTGCAACTCTAATAGTACTGAGGAAAATAATCTTGTCAAATGGAACAACAATAACAACTCTTGTGTCATCCTTAATGTTGACGGAAGTTGCTTGGGCTCTCCTACAAGAGCTGGTTATGGAGGTGTTTTAAGAAATTATGCAGGATTCTCTGGCTACATCCAAAATGCTTCTGATATTTTGTTTGTTGAACTCTATGCCATATATCAGGGCCTTTTGCTGGCCAAGAACATGGGTATTTCTGATTTAGTTTGCTACTCTGATTCTCTTCATTGTATCAACATCCTTAATGGTCCCCCATGAGGTTTCATGTTTATGCTGTTTTGATTCAAGATATAAAAGAGCTATTGAAGCAAGGAAATGTTATGATGAATCACACCCTCCGGGAAGGGAATCAATGTGCGGACATTTTGGCCAAGCTTGATGCCTCATCAAACTTTGAGTTTCTTTGTCACGAGTCTCCTCCAGCGGATCTTTTGAATTTTCTTCGGAATGATGCAGCTGGATCTTGAGTTTCCTGTAATTTCTTTTGTTTTCCTTTTTCTCTTTTGCTTTAGCTTTGTACAACCAAAAAAAACAATTGTGTCCAGCACTGCATTAATTTACATGAATTACATATTTTGCTTAGCGTTAACTTTGCATATATCCTTAACCTGGCTTTACATATTTTTCACTTCTTTGATTAGTTTTTTTTTTCAAATAGATTGCTTTACATATTTTTTTACAATATTCCTTAGATGAATTACAATATTGTGTAAAGAAGCTTCAATGTTTTGGCTTTTTTTTTTGTCTAGTTTTACTTCGGCTTGTTTCTTCTTCTTTTTTTTCGTTCGATAAGTATAAACAAAATTTAGTAATGGTAATCTGCAGAAATATTATAGTTGTGATGTACACAAGATGCAAGCAATATAAATGATTCATCGATTGGTTTGAGTTATCGTTAATTAAACCTTTTTAGATGGAAAGAGCAGCACTTGTTTGTTCACTATAGCCAGCCATTAACATTTGGAGCTTTGAAAAGAAAAGAAAAAAAAAACTAATAACATCGATAAGCATCCTATTTTTACATAATGATTGATAGACTAAATTTAATTTTACGTTGAAAAATTCAATATGTTTGTCACAACATATATTGATATTATATGCGGTGCATTCTAATCTTGTTCAATAACATGAATATAATCCTTAAAAAAAAAACATGAATATAATTCTTGTTACCGCACATGAACTTTTAAGAAACTCAAAGCTTGAAAAATTAAAAGGTGACTACAACCCAGTCACAATAAGTAGTATTACTCGATGTTTAAGTAATCAGAGACTTCTTGTATTAACACTGAATCACACTTAGTTTGAATGGTCTTGCAACTTTGTTAACACTTGTCCTTTTAGCTAGTTCCTGGATAACAAACGGAAATATACCGATGTTACCAGGGAATATTTTATTTCCTTCCGAGTCAAATAATGGTCGAGTTACAGAAGTTAAAAACATAACTTTGGGAATGAAACTTTTGCTTTACAAGTACGATGTGGCTCATTCTTGTCTGGCAGCAAATAATAGTTCTCTAAATGTTTAGTCATGTAAAACCATTTTTCATCGATGTGAATGATGTTGTGCGTGCTTTTAGACATGGGATCATGTGGTCTACCTTCGACAAACAAAACTCCAACCTTAATCTTTTGTTTTCTTCTTTCAACTATGGCTTTATGGCATTTGAACAACGCAATATAACCCCTGATTTAACAAGCCTAAACAGTGAAGTTGGATTTGTTTTCAATGCAAAAGCTAAAGATCGGACGCTTGTTCTTTGACGTAGAGGAACTTCACGAATTTTTGCTTCATCAATTGTAATTCTCTTATGCCCATAATTTTGTCTTCCTATGAGACACATCATGTGTTTCACTTTCTTTTCCTCTTTTCCAAATATGTTGAATAGTTTTCAACGGAACTGAAGATGATAAAGCCACCTCCTTTGTAGCATATTTACGTAATTTCCCATCAACACTTTCTCCATATGATTCTGCTTCTTCAACATTATCTTGGCTTAGAGGTTCTTGCATTAATAAAAAATCAATGATTAGATGTTTAAATATAAATTTATTTAAACCAATAAAAAAATTTACTGTAACCTACCATTATCATTATCATGTTCAATACTTCTAAATCATGTGCAGAGTCCATATTTATATTATAAATAACAATACACACCACCCAAAAAAAAAAACATATAAATTACTCCAAAATCATAGTCATAAATCCTCACATGAAAGTTATACAACAATGAAACAAACAAGTCTAATAACAGAATGATAGACCAAGGCATGAGCAGATTATGTTAATTCATTTAATCATTGAACGATAGACAAAGTTCCCTCAAAAAAAAAAAATTGAACGATAGACAAAGTGTAATGATAGGTCATAAAAATAATTGTCTCTAAATAACGTCAATAAATTTTAAATTTGGGCCCCTAATAAAAAAACACAATAAATTTTGTTTATATAAATTATAAATAACGTCAATTCAATGTTTTGTGTATTAAGATTATAACGTTTTGAGGAATTCTAGCAACACATATTTTAACACACACTTTTCAACACACTCTCTTTGATTGGTAAAAATTCACATGGGACCTACCAAATCATGTGGGTCCCATATACATTTGGTGGGTCCCATGTGAATATTAACCAATCAAAGAGAGTGTGTTGATAAGTGTGTGTTAGAATGTGTGTTGCTAGCATTTCTCTACCGTTTTTGATCTTCAAGGATGGAATTTTTTTTAGTTAAGAGCATGTGTTTGTTTTAGGATAATTATATGATGAACCAAAAAAAAATATTGGGAGCCCAAAAAACCTGAATAAGGGGGAAAAAATTGACTAACATGATATTATTATGGGAAAATTACAATGACCTCTCCTGGGGTCTCTTTCAATGACACAAACATTCCCTCTAATTTTATAATAGACACAAACCTCCTTTAAAGTCTCTTAAATAGATAAACACATCCCTTTTCAATTTAACACTATTAACTATTCTGTTAAAAGTAAATCCCCTACCTTTTTGTTTCTATTGATGATGATAATCTTCATCTACTAAACAAATATTTCTGCCATTTTTGTAAGCTTTTCTTTATTTCAATTATTCCAAATTTCAATTGTCTTAGTTCACTGCTTTCATTGAAGAATACTTCAAAAAAAGTCATAGGTCGTTAACTCTTGTATGAACAATGTATTTATTTAGTTTTTTAATTTTGCACAACAATTCTGCCCACAAAATGTTTGTTATTCTGTATGAACAGTGTCTAACGCAATGAAGCAAATCAACGCCAACCCCGATTGAAGCCATTGTATTACATATGTTGTTGAATTCAATCAATTGTTGCTGAAATCAAAAGGCAATACCAAATAAACGCAAATATATTATAAATACACACACGTGACCAACATATCTCGAAAATTGGAGATTCAAAGAGAAAGACATTGATTCATGTCTTTTGTGTTGCTTCCATGGATGAATTAGGTGTTGATTGCAGGGAAGTTAAATTTAGATCAATGAGAGGCACTCAGGCAGCGTTAGTTTTCTTCTTTTGTTGATAAAAATATTTTGACATAATCTAAACGGTGTCAAACATCATGGGAGGTCAATGCTAAATAAGAAAATAGAGGGGATGTTTGTGTCATTTAAAGAGACCTGAAGGGAGGTGAATGTATTTTTCCCTATTATTATTATAAAAAAAAAAAATAAGCATGCCAGGTGTTAAACCAAGGACCTCAACTCAAAATAAAAGAGACTTTACGTTGGAACATTGCAGCACATTCTTAATATAAGTTAACGGAGCTTGCTTTTTTGACTTTCAATGTTTCTTACAAAAACATGAAAATGACTAAAAAAACTCAGCGGTAGTTAACTATAGCTGGGGTATTTAAGTATTTTTCATGTGTTATTAGGAAGTTTGTGATGTCAAAAAAGCAATTTTCCAAGTTAACTTGCAAATATATAACATATCTTTGAGATTTACTTTTCTCACCCTATGGCTTTCCTCGCGTGCCCTATTTTTTAAAAAAATACCCCTTGTCCAGATTTAGTTTTCTGAATGACATTGTTAGGATTTTCCGGATTTTAAAATCCGGAATACTCTTTTTCCAGAATTTTTTGATTTCAGCCTTTCAAATTCATAAAATAAAATGCAAATAAACATAAAAACAGAATTAAAAAGAACATAGATAAAAAGAAACAATTTTATTAATATATGAATAATTACAATAATGTTGAAGCTTTTTAAGCTTATTACATAAGAACCTAAAACTATTTCTAATCTCCTAAGAGCCTAAAACAACATAAAAGTAGAAAGAAAGAAGAAGAAAAAAATCAGA
>Ga0228711_1001507_pt1 | contig 34364 bp, 11 predicted proteins | sample MedpolnodulmetaG_2_FD_177996 | JGI IMG/M metagenome (GOLD analysis project Ga0228711, IMG submission 177996) | Root nodule microbial communities from Medicago polymorpha collected in Santa Monica, California, United States - brown nodules | ecosystem: Host-associated > Plants > Roots > Nodule... | reverse complement strand
TTTCTAAAAATAAAAGAGTTAATCTTAATCATAAGGTAACTTTTAATACTTTTAATTTTTATTTAATTATATTAAGGTGTTCAATCTTAATTAATTTACACTACAAGAGTAATAACAAATAAAATTTTACATCAAATTTCTTTCATCTGGATGTCCTTAAATTCATCACTTACATTCATAAAATTTCTTCCATAACATCTATTCAAATTTCTTCTTCTTTATTCTTCCCTATTGATCCATTCTTGTTTCTTTTTCATTCTTCTTTCCATTTTGATTGTTGAATTTTGTCGTTCCAAACTGCCGTAGTTTTCAATTATAGTGAGAATTGTCGTTGTTTCTAGAACCGCGTCAGGTATCATGACTTGATTTTTTTTTATTTAAGCAGCCAACCTAATAAAATCTGCTAACACGCATAGACCTGCCTCACTATCAGCCAAAGCATTTAAGTCCAAACAAAAGCCTCTTGACATAACCATTTCAGTAACCGAAAAAAATGCTAGCAAACTCCCACAACATCACAACGATAACACCTGCTAGTAGTCCTCAAAGTACAACGAATGACTTACTCAATTGTTATAATTAACTACCTCACAACAAAGAAAAATCAAATCAAAAAGAAAAATTAAGTCACCATACATGACGTGGTTCTGGAAATAACGGCAATTCTCACGATATTTGGAATCAAACGAACGACGACAATTCTCACGAAAAGTGAAAACTGCGGCAGTTTGGAACGCCAAAATTGAACAATCAAAATGGGAAGAAGAAATTTTATGAATGTAACTGATAAATTTAAGGACATTCAGATGAAAGAAATTTGATGTGAAATTTTAATTGTTCTAAGCCAGTCATGTAGTGTAAATTAATTAAGATTGAACACCTAAATATAATTAAGGCGAGATTACATTAGGGGTCTTTTATCTTATTTATTTGTAACTCTTTGGTCTTTTATCTTTATTTTTTTCCGTTTAGGTCCCTTATCTCTCTTAAAAGCACATATACATCTTTTTTCTCATTTTTTTTTATTAAAAATGAAAAAAAAATCCATAAATATGATGATGTTAATCATCTTCATCTTCTTCCTTTGAATCTTCATCATCTTCTTTAAATCAACAAAAATTCTACTAAAATATATCTCCAAATATCGTGAATTAATGTTATATTCACCTCAAATCTTCTTTTAAACACAAAAATCAAAACCTTAATTTCACAAATATTGCAAGGCGGATGATGGAGGCTTAGTCAGTGGCAAAAGGGTTAGGCTTTACGAAAGTTAAGATTGTTCTGGAAACAACAAAATTAATGTGCAAAGCTGCTCTCAATTTTGGGGTTATTTTTATGCCGGGTTTGAATATTGTGTTAGAAAATAATAATAATAATTATAATAATATACGGTGTGACAATTTATATAACTAAATCTTTTTTTTGATGAAACTAAATCTCTTTCTCTATAGGGTTTTGATTTTTGTGTTTAAAAGAAGATTTGGGGTGAACATGATATTAATTCATGATATTTGGAGATATATTTGTGTAGAATTTTTTTTGATTCAATGAAGATGATGAAGATTCAAAGGAATAAGATGAAGATGATGAACATCTTCATGATATTTATGGATTTTTTTTTATTTTTAATAAAAATATATTTTAAAAATAAAATTATGTATTTTTTTAATAAAAAAAAAGAGAAAAAGGATGTATGTGTGCTTTTATGAGAGATAAAAGACCTAAACGAAAAAAAATAAAGATAAAGGATCAAAGTGTTACAAATAAATAAGATAAATGACCTCTAATGTAATCTTCTCTATAATTAAATAAAAATTAAAAGTATTAAAAGTTACCTTATGATTAAAATTGATTTTTTTTTATAGAAAAAATTGACTCATTTATTTGACATTTAATGTTGTCAATGTATATTACATTTGATTGGTTGATATCCTGAGAGGGTAGATACCCTCTAAACAAGAGAGGGTAATCTAGAAAAAACCGACAAATACACATTTTTATTTTTGTTTTTCAAAGAAGAAAATTTATTACTTTCCTAAACAAATTTTCTAGTTTTGTACACTTTATCCATTCTCTCTAAATCATTGCATTTACATGTTAACTATTAATTTTTCTATCATATGTGTTACTCATACGCCCTATTTTTTTCTCTTTAAAATTACCCTTTGCTTGACAAATATAATCCGAATCATATTTCAGATTTTATAAGCTGAAATCTTATATTCCCAGAACTGCAAGACATCATATAATATTAAAAACACATAATTGAAAATAACCAAAAATTAAAAGTGACAAAAATATAAAGAGACAAAAAAATGTATGAAACTCTCATTTTATTAATAGATCATATCTTTCTTAGTGCATTTACATTAAGATTGAAGTTTATTACACAAAATTATTAAATACCTAGTGCTAAACCTGTGGTGCAAGAAGATGGAGGGGAAGGAGAAAAAAAATGGAGGGAGAATGAGGCTAGGGTAATGTTTGTTTCCTTTATAGGGAAATGAGACTTTGATGATCAACTTTACACCCAAGTAGCTCAACCTTACACCCATATAAATGGTGCAAATTTGCATAGTGGCACGATGTCTTTTTTCCATTCATACAACCACTAAAACACTAGAGTAACATTTATGTGTGAAAGGCCAATGGTGGAAGCACATTGTAGAAGAAAAGAGAAGGAGAGAATGTGAGATGATGAAATGAGAAATTATGAAAGACAAATGGGTATTTATAGGGTGGAATTTGTGAAGGATAGTACATAGAGTGTAACAAACCATTAATTACGGTCAAACAAATGTGGTAAAACGATGTATGTCAGTCAATACCAAAGACAAAGCGCGTTTAATGAGTAACTAATGGTTTCATGACCGTCTTAAATTCGTTATTTATAGGGTGAGAGGAATTTATATTATATAATCTGAACTAGTTCAAAACATGATTTATTTTTGTGGTTCACATTGCACAAACAGTTTCTATGGTCCACGATACACATAAATTTTTATAAATAAACGTGTTTGGTTCATTTGCTGTAAAACCCAACAAAGAACTATGAAAATTATCTAACGGGTCTGAACACCAAAAGGTTGTTTTGAGTTTGATCTCGTTCCCTTAACAATTGAAATATGTTAGTTGAGAAGACAACATGATCAAGCTCAAAAAATCCTCTTAGACCACCTTCCCTTTCATCATTACTTCTCTTATTATGTTGTTTTACATTGTTAAATTACCTCTTTTACTTTTTTTTTTTTTGTGTTATTCACCATGAAAAACCTCCAAAGATGAAGGTTAAACACAATATGAGACATTTTGGATTATACAAACCTAAATGTTAGAGAGGAGTTTGACATATATAATACAAACTATCCCAGACTATGGACAATTTGTGGTGTGTTAAATGAGTTTAAAATGGTAAACAAGTTTCCTTTGAACGGTTTATAGTCTTGGGACATTTTATGGTTATAAATAGCCTTTCATCCTTCAACATTTTCATATGTTGTTCACTTATCATCCATTCTTAATTTTTTTTAGTTTTGAGTGGTTTATGATATCATAGTTACTGCTGCCCATTCATACAATCCCTGTAGTTGCTTTGCAGTTTATGTGGACATTGTATGATAGTCAACAAAGACCTTTGATATCAATCTGTTGTGATGTCCTTCAATTATGAGAATATAACGTTTCAGCTTATATATGATCTTAAATATTGTTCAGATCGTATTTGTTGAACAAAGGGTAATTTTGAAGAAAAAAAATATACGATTTTTTTTTTAATAACACCAACAATATACGAAAATTTGTTTAAGGGTATAATTGAAATAACAAAAAAATCAACCTAAAATCACCCCAAAAGGGCTATTTTCTTTATATCTACTAGCGAAAAGACGGACACTTACGTTTCCGTCTTTCCGCTCTTTTTATTGTTCTAACGTTTGAAAACTATGAACGGTGTTTTTTTTTATGAAATTTTAATTTTGATTAAATGTAGAATTATAATTGTTTTTTGCTTTCAAATTATAACAAATCAAACTAATCATGATTATATATTTCAATGTAACCAACAATATAACAAAAATATATAATCTAAATTTTTATTTTTTTAATGACACCAACAACAATCTTTTTAATATAAAAAGTTGTTGTTTAAGGGTATAATTTATACTATATATAAAGAAAACAAACGATTTCAGCTCTTTTGGGCTGACTTTTTCTATTTCCAAAAATACCCTTAACTTTCAATACAAATAACACATGTAACAAATAGATAAGAGTAAATTCAATTATTTTTTTGACAAAAGCGTAAATTCAAATATTAAAATAAAAGTGTAACAAACACTATATAAGTATATATATGTCCATTTTTTTTCCGCTTTATCATTTAAAAAGTGTAACAAATTAGATCACTCACTATACTTATATTTACTTTTTTGTTATACCAATTATACATTTAAACAAATTTTTCTATAATAAAGATTGTTGTTGGTGTCGTTAAAAAAAATAGATTTTTTTGTTATATTGTTGGTGTCATTAAAATAGATAACTATGATTAAATTGATTTTTTATAACTTAAAAACAATAAACATTTATGTTTTTAGTTTTAATTAAAATCAAAATTTAATAAAATACACCATTAAATTAAACGTCTTTTCACTAGTATAATAAAGATAGAGGAGTTTCTACGGTACACCCTTAAATTAAGGTGTACCGGTACACTTGTTTCATAAATCTATAAGTTAACCAAAAAATTTATGTAATAAAGTGATATTTATCGACTTTTATATTTTAGAAAATATTATCCCATAAGAAAAAACATCATTTCATTTTTTATAAGGATTATCCTAAAGTTTTTAACATTTTATTAAAAAAATAATCAATATTTACTATTATGAGTAATAAAAATTAAAAAAATTTGAATTTTGCTTTGCCGACACTTTTGAAAAATAAAATATAACTATTATAATTATAAATGATAGAAAATATTTTTTTTTTTAAAGAAAATAAATCATTAAACTATTCATTTAAATACACGGGTGTATCCGTACACTCAAAATTTTCGAGTGTACCATAGAAAATGCCTAAAGATATAGTATAGATTTTCTTGATACTTTTGTACTTGACAGCTGTTGATTGTCAATGGGCCAAGCCCAAGTAGGAAAGCTACAACCTATTTATAAATACAAATACGACCCCCTCTTGCTGGTATTCGTACGAATCAAATCAAGGTATGTATGTCTCCTTTTTCCACCTCTTTATAGATTCATAACATAGTTTCGTTTATTCAATGAATATATACCTATGATTCAATTATATTAGTACATGTCATGTGATCAGTATTTGTATCAACTTCAAACAAAAACGACAAAGCTTCATATATTTATACGACATCGTCAATTGACCTAATCAGTATAATTAACTTGCTCTTACGAAGTATTGGATGATGTATTTTGCTTTGTGTACTTGTCTCTTTCGTTGGTTTGGAATTATACTTCAACAATAATCAGTTTCATTTGTGGTTTAATGTTAGTATGTTGTATGTTACGTAGAAATTAAAATTCAAGTTCTCTTACGCTAGAAGAAATGTCATCAACTGGGGATGATCGTCCTGATGTGATCAACGATTTACCAGACTGTGTCATCTGTCATATCATCTCTTTTCTCCCAACCAAACAGGCGGTTGCCACTAGTGTCCTTTCGAAGAGATGGACGCATCTCTGGTGCTCTGTGCCCACTCTCAGATTGGATGTGAACTTGAAACACCGAGAAGCCCTTAGTTGCTTTAATGAGTTCGTCTACTCTGTTCTGCTCGCACGTGACATCAATTACAAGAGTTGCATTATGGATATTTGGTATCATAATGATTATCTTTCCCGTCTTGGCTTTCGAAATTTCATCAAATGGATTAATCATGTGGTGCAACGTGGAGTTGAGCACCTTGAAATTTCCACTAACATGCACGATGATCATCCTTTCAAATTCCCTATTAGCATCCTCACTTGCAAGACCCTTGTTCATCTAGATTTCTATAAGTTCATTGTGAAGGATTTTTCTTCCATTACACTCCCCTCCCTCAAGATCCTTCATTTTGAAGAAACTAACTTTTTAAATTATCAAGATTTAATATTGCTTCTAGCAGGATGTCCGAATCTCGAGAATTTACGTGCTACTTTTCTAGAGTTCCACTCTGAAGACTCTCTTACCTATCAAGAGCTACAAAGCTTAAGCTTAAACAAGTTGACGAAAGCAAAATTGTGGGGCACTTATTGCCACTTTCCACTGAAAGCACTTCATAATGTGAAGCTTTTGTTCATAGAAATAAATAAGGTTTGAATTTTATTATGAACATGATGCTACTTGATTTGCAATTTTATTTTTGACCTTATTTTTCACGGTATATCTTTCCATGTTGTTTATTTGTTTAGGTGCATCGAGGTTGTGATGAGATTCCTACCTTTCACAATTTGACAACCCTTGCACTTTACTCTATTAACTCTAACTGGCATTTGTTGGCACAAATGCTCAATCACTGCCCTAACCTTCAAAATGTTGAACTCAGTCAGGTTTGTTTGGTATAGGGATCATATCTGATTTATTATTTCCTAGAATGCCTTTGTGATTCATTTAATTTTTCTATATTAATAGGGAACCTACAATGAGATTATAGAAGGTGTCGAAGAAAATTGGGTGGACCCAATATTTGTTCCTCGTTGTGTGTCATTAAAACTTCAAACTTGCTCAATTTTGAAATTCTTGGGCCAAGAAAGCGAGCTTCTATTGGCAAAATATATTCTAAAGAATGCAAGAGTTTTGCAAACCATGAAAATCAATTGCGGTAAAGAGCTCAAAACACATAGAGAGTTATTATTATGTCCAAGGGCCTCTCCTATATGTGAAGTTGTGATTCATTGCGAGCGAGGTTCTATGTAAGTAGCAGTTCTTCTATTCACTTCTACCTTGCAACTGTTGGGTTTGATGGTTTGAATTGTGAACCTTGATGCTCTTGGAAAAATTATCCTTTAACTTTAGATCTTTCTTTTTTTTTACTTGTTCATGACTTCGACAAAATCCATGTTATCCATTTTTTTGTTAGTTGTATGTTAAATTCTGATTCAATGAATGACCACATGATAGGAGAGTAAAAATGTCTGTGAGAACTGAGAACTGACTTCTAAAATGTCTAATAAGTTTTGAAAAATACTGCAATGAGAATAAGAAAGGAGCTTTTGAACTGTCTTAATGAGTCATTTGGGGAAACTTGTTCAGCTTTTCAATTCAATAGTTCAACCTCCAGTTTAAACTAAATGTAGGAGATAGTTCATAGAGTCAACTTTCAAGACATTAGGGATATAATTTCTTATGCTCTTAAGATTTCACCAATTCATATTGGCAATGTGACATTACAACTTCATGTACTCAAGCAAATTATTTCATAAAAAATAAAAGCCACAAACACCAAGCTCATAAAAACTTAACTTACTTCCATTAAACGAGTAGTTGATCTCTCAAACATTTTTCATCAATTGATTTTTTTGCCCTTTGAATTTGAGTAGTTGTTCATCAATTGATTTTCTAACATGCAACTGCTGGGTTTGGTGGATTGAACTGTGAACCTTATCTTGTACACATGTTAAGAAAATATTATACTTAAAACTCATCAACCACTTTTTGCTTGTTTATGACTTTTTTTGGACTCTCAAATGACTTCAATAAGCCAGATCCATGTTTTTTGTAGTTCTATGCTAACTTATGTTTTCATTTTTGTCATGTGTTGTCTTTTCTCTTTAACACAGAAGCATGGACAAAGATTAAACAAATATTTGATTTCTCAAAGGAATCTGTATTTGTCTTTATTTTAATTGTATTAATGTTTTGATTGTTCCATTACAAAAGGACTTATAGACTAAATGTTTTTTTCCGGAAGATTTGGTTTATTAAGTATGTAAGTAAGTACCACTAGGAAAGGGTGTGATTAAGAACTTAGGAAAAGGTTCTTCAAGAGGAGAAAGGGTAGGAAGTTCTAACATCCTCCAACATATCACCACTATTTTCAAAGAACCTATATTTTCCTGCTCTGATTTGATCCTTGTACCATGCTGAAGTTGTTACAGATTTGGCACTAATATTTTCCTTTTTTGGCTATATCAGATTTCATCGCCAAATGGTTGACCTATGATATCCTTAACATTTTTTCTTTTCCAACTGAAGTTGAAAACTCCTATACGCATTGTGAGTTTTATGATGTGTTCCTCACGTCTTATATCCTTTGGTGGAAGAGCTGATTTATTTTGGTGGAAGGATTATGGTTTCCTGAGCAAATGATAGAGCACTGATTTACGGTTGGCATTAGTTGATTGTGTTCATGATAGATGCTGTAGAAAAGGAAGTATATTGCATTTTTGTTTGTGGAAAACTGGTTTGATGCAACACTGAGCCAATACTACTGTTTGAGGGCCACCTGAGTGAGAATATTTGGGGTTGTTCTTTTTATTAAAATTTGTGGTTGTATCGTCGATGACATTAACCCCATTTCTGAATGAATCTGACAGGACGGTTAGTTTTATTGAAGACAAATCTGATGAAAATAGTGTGTGTTTTTATTCGTAAACAATTTTTTTTTGAAGATTGTCATGATACATTCAAGAGTTTGAGAATGTCCATAGGTGCAGTGTATCCATCGGAAAACAAGTGAAGAAGATGATGTTCATATTTTAGAAGCCAAATAGTTTTTTTTTAATCAAATCAAGCACTGGACCACTGCAAAATAAATTAGTTTTAAAAAATCAAGTATGTTGTTATCCTTAAGTTATTTTCAACCTCAAATAGAGGGCCAACTATCCAAAGAATAAGTGCAAATGCAAAGGGTAGTTTTAATTTTAAAGTTGTCGCCAGTGTGAAATAACCGATCTAGATACAGAGAGTATAACCTTGATATCCTAAGCTTTGCCTCGGTGCACAAGCTTAGGTAAACTTATCCTTAAACTTGTAGAGCTTTTGTTTTAACTTGTTAATAACTAATCTATGTTATCCATTTTTTGGTTAGTTGTATGTGAAATTCTGATTCAATGCATGACCACGAGCTGCTAGTTGTATGGTAGGCGAGTGAAAGTTGTACATCAGTGTTTTCATGTGCTAAATTATGATTTGAATCTTGATGCATGACATATTTGACACAAAAGCATGGACAGATTAATCGAGTAGTTGACTTCTCAAAGGAATTTATGTAAATTAGTTGTAGTTATATTTTAAAGACTACTAATCATAAACTAAGGGAATCATCATGAATAGACCTAACTTCAAATCAAAAGATGAATCTAGCAAGGCTCGTGGTTCTGCTGCAACTTGGATGGCGCTTACGGAGACTTCCGTTCCATGGTGGTTTCATGAATGGAGTGATTATTCAGATTACTAATGACAGGTTTGTATCAACTGCTCCTTGAATACTTAGTATGCCTGTGAGAACCGAGAAACTCACTTCTTATAGGCCTAATAAATTCAAAAAATAATGGAATGAGAATCAAGCTTTTGTGTCTTAACCAGCCATTTGGGGAAGCTTGTTCAGTGTTTTAATTCAATTGTTCAGCCTCCAGTTTAAACTTAAAGTTGGAGATGGTTGATAGATTCAACTTTCAAGACATTAGGGATAACATTTTTTATGCTCTTACTTACGATTTGCCATTTGCAATATCACGTTACGACCATTACAGAAGAATGGACAAAAAGTAAACAAAAATTTGATTTATCAAAGGAATCGAGAAACGTGAGTTACTGGGCAGTTAAGCTATAAGGAATCAGTAATTATACAAGGTAGTTCCCTTTCAAAATTCTACTGCTCCGCGAAATGCAAGATGTATGACTTAGAATTGGGTAGATGCTAGTGATTCAAATAGTCCCTCTGGGATACTGTAAGGGTATGGAAGAACCACTAGGATAGGGAGTGATTAAGTGAAGCTTAAGAAAAGGCTGTTCAAGAAGAGGAAGGGTAGAAAGAAAGTTCTTCTATCAGTCAATAACTCACCTTTTTTTACCTTCAAAATATGAACTTAATATCACGCCCGCAAAATTTGAACTAAACGTTTCTTTCTTCGTACAGGCTGTTGTCAAACTTTGTATCTTGGTTAAACATCTGTAGTATTGATAAAATTTGAACTGACATTTCTTGATGCGGCTATCTTTAAAGAAACTATATTTTTCTGCTTTGATTCCATGAATGATTTCATCCTTTTACAATACTCAAAGTTGACCTATGATATCTTACTTTTTTGTCTTTTCCATCTGAAGTTGAAAACTAAATAAAATTAATGTTTACCTATTTAACCCTAAAATTAACGTTTTTCTTTTCAACTGAAGTTGAACTGAATATTTAGAGGCCATTACCTATGATTTTGTTCTGTACCAAAAAAAAAAGTTATGATTTTGTTTAAGCATAGAACTGTGGACTGCAGAGCTATTAAAATGTAGTACCTAGGGTCCCTAGTTCACAGTTGGATACTGTTGAGCAGAAATGAGGCGCCAAGATCAAATACTTCAAGCAAAATTTGACATAAACAAGAACTTTTCAGGCCAAACAATTACTTAAATTCTCACTTCACTATTGAAAAAGAAAAGAAAATATAGAAACATTTGAAGACCATTGAGAGTTTGTCAACCTCCTCTGCCCTAGTGTGCTAACGTTTTCACAGAATATCCTGCATAACTCCAACTCATTCTTCTCTAACATTTATTTTAGTGCCAATTATCACTACCATGTAGGCATATTATGTTATGGTGCAATTGAGTTCCCCATTATTCCCACCCTACTCATATGTGTTGGTTTTCTACTTCCCACACCTTACCTTGTGGCACAAGGCCTGAAGAGAACCTGTTAGAAGGATTATAAAATAGAGAAATTGAATTTATTGTGTTGTGTTTGTGTTTAAGGTTAGTTTGTTTTAAGGGTGAATCTCAACTGAGTTTTGATGTTAGGAATCACATATCGTGTGCGGTTCTTTTTAAGGATGCTCCCGACTTCAACACCTTTGCCTTTCATCTACTGGTTTTCATCTAGAGCGACAAAGTGAACAAACTTGAGACCAATTATAGTTGAAATGTGTATGATGAAGCCATAAGAATGATCATAGAAAAAAGGGTTGAATTGTGTGTGATGTGTTTCTATTTTCATTTTTATTTCTATAAATTTAGACCATCAATTAAATCTTAAGGTGTATTTTTTCTGCTTCACCGATGAAGGACTTAATTGAGCCGTCACCTTAAAAGCCGTTGTAATTTACATCATGATTTATTAGACTACCTCTCTAGTATTTACTCTTTAAACTTGTTGGGGAATGCCCTTCAATGTTGATATTAGCTCTTGTAATGCTCTCTATTTTATGAAATGTTTTCTTGACAATCTATCGTCCACTCTTTTTATTACAAAAATGCGTATAAATTATAAACTGTATTTTTTTATAAAATTTTTATTAAAATTATTTTGATTTTAATTAAAATTATAGGTATAGATATTTTATATTTTCATATTATAACAAATTATACTTACTTTTTTCAATGTTTAAGATTTGGTGTGAAAATATGAATTTCAATTTGTATAATTAACAAATTTGTGAAAATATGAATTTTTGATCGGTTGATATTGTATAAATTTGTACTCATTGACAAATCCACTTTAAACAAAATTTGAATATAATATTATACATCTCTTGTCTTTCATGTATAATTACAAAGAAACCAACAATATTACATTCTTATAGACAAATTTGAATCAAACGGACGGCAACGATTCTCACGATAATTGGAAACAGCGGCAATTCTTGAACGAGATAATTAAACAATCAAGATGGAAAGAAGAATGAAAAAGAAATTGGAATGAAGATGATGTTTTTGGATTCATGTTTGGAATGAAGGGCACGTTCTGTGTGTTCTAGGTTTTAGAATGGAACAACAAAATTTATAAACGTATATGATGGGTTGAATTTGATGTGAAATTTTAAGTGTTACAAACCCTATGGTGTACATTAATTAAGATTAAATACATACATATAATTAAATAAAAATTAAAAGTTACAGATTAAAATTGATTTTTTTATAGAAAAAAATTGACTCATTTATTTGACATTTAATGTTACATTTATATATTACATTTTGATTGGTTGATATCTTGAAAGGGTAAATACCCCCTAAACAAGAGAGGGTAATCTAGGCCTCACCATTAAAGGATAAAGTTGAAAAGGAAAAGTCCAACTCAAACAAAATAGTGCGTCCTCTTTAAATATTGATATACTTTTCTCACCTTATGTATTTCCTCGCGCGCCCTATTTTTTTTCCCAAAATACCACTTATCCGGATTATATAATCCGAAGCCATTTCGGAATATTAATTCCGGATATATTCGTGGAATTTGGCACTTCATCCACCCTCATGGATGATGATGTCAGTTATGAATAGATGGATTTGGATTATGTAATCCAAAAATTGTAGATAACTTCCGGATTATATAATCCGAAAAGTGTAAATCACCCCGTTGAAAGTCAACAAAAGGGGGTGGTGAACGATGGTTCCAGATTATAGAATCCAGAAAGTGTTAAACCTGTCCGGATTCCATAATCCGGACTGCATCAGTACAGAGGCAGAAGCCATCTGTTTTGGCTGAGCCTCTGCTTTAGAGCATTAGCTTGCTTCTAAACAGACATACCATGTCGGTTACCATATGTTCTAACAGTAAATTCAACTTATCGAAGATAATTTTCAAACATAACATTAATCAAATATAATCAAAAATTATCCAAGATTACTGAACATTAAAAATTATCCAAATGTTACATCACAAAAAATTATCCAAGATGTTCAAACATAAGATAATAAAAATCAACTCCTAATAACTACACCAATACCACCGCCACCTCTGTCACCTCTGGCACCCCTGCTACCGTCAGTAGCTCCCTGACGACGGTAAACTTTCCCATCATGCACCTCTTTCAACGCATCCTCCAAATGATGCCATTCCTCGGTCCCTTTAGGCACCAGACCACTTCTCATCACAACATAGAGGTGGTCTCTGATGCGGCTCATCCTTCCGCTAAGCTGTAAGTACGCAAGGTCTCCATCCTCCTGAGCAGCTCGCGCATCAAGGACCTCACGCTCCGGTGGCCTCGGCACTTATACCGACATGTCAAGAAGAACTATGCGTGGATGAGAATGGCGATAAAACCAATCGATGTAGCCATCTACTGCCTCCACATTATGAATTGCACACTCTCCCAACTGCTGAGGTGTCAGCGCATAATCAAGTGCAGTCTGAAAGCTGTTTGTGATCTCCGCCAAATTAACTTCAATAGGTGCACTCTCAACGGGATGTCTCGGTATGGTCTAAACCCTCCCAAACTGACGAAGCACCCTCTCCGGCAGATATCTCGCCATGCGGTCTCCGAATCTCAGCCATCCAGAGTAAAGGTTGACCCGCTCAAACTAACGTGCCTGATGGTGCTCTCCATATGGGGCCATGACAACCCTCGTCAAATCCAGCGCATCCAGATGGTTTCTGTAGTTGTCCACTGTGCCTAAACCAGACAGTGGTAGAAAAAGCATCGCGCGTGGATAATGATTCTCTTTATATCCTGCCCAGACATCCTTGCTCCCCACACCTGAGAAGTGATGATACACCCAAGCCTGCACCAAAGACAACCATTTATAAATATACAAACCATATACACTTACATTTAGAAAAATAAAACATAGTTTTTATTTTATACCTGCAACAAAGTCAGGTATCCTGCCACCTGACTGCAGTTCCAACGTGCATCATTGTTGAGCTCCTTCCATGTGATGTTTGTCAAGGATTGAAATGTGGTCTGTTTGAGCAAGATTTCACTGATTTTGGTTAGATTTTTTCAGTTCGAATTTTGGGATTAGAGGGAGAGAGAGAGAGAGAGAGAGAGAGAGTAAGTGAAAAGTGAAACTGTAAAAATGGGGGGTGAACGCCCTTTTATACTTCGAATGAGTCCGAAAAATGTAATCCGGATCAGAAGTTAACTTTTCGGAATAGGTTTTCCGGAGGACAATTTAGTAATTTTTGCAGGGCGCGTGAGAAGGGGTAGGAAAAGTAATACTAATATATTGATATAGATGTTATACGGTGCCACAAGCAAACTATGGATTGCATGAACACACGCTTTGTGGCCCTAAAAAAAATGTATAACTTTGGTCTCAATTAGAAAAAATTAACTTTTCAGATTTATTCAATATATGATATATCTAGTCTACATTAGGAACCAGATACATCATTTTTCCACTATAACTAAGATCTGAGAGAATAATGTTTAAGATAACAATTTTTTTCTAGGATAGATTCACCACACACATTTTTCCTACTTTGACCAAACTTATACCAAAACTTCCTCTTTTATTCCATCAACTCTAAAATTTATATCTTACCACCATTTGGCATGTTAGCATTCATGATTTTTAACGACAAATGCTTTTGAACCGTATAGCAGTTCCCCTATTGTTTATAAAAAACATACTTGTTATCGGAGTGTTGTTTGATTTGAACTTGAAAAAATTAGGGATGTGGTTGATTTGAGAGTTTTTGGAGATTTTAGATGTGAAATAAACAAATGAGGAAAAGTTGTTGTCTGATCTTTAAAAGGATATGCAATATGACTTAACTCACGTTGGATTGCAACGTGACTTAAGTCATGCAGGTTGTATTTCAGCGTGACTTAAGTCATATTAGATTTATAACTTAAGTCGCATGGGGGTATTTTGGGAAGTTCAGTTGGGAGTGAGCAAAACTTGATTGGAGAAGAGCAATTTTCCTTTTGTACTTGACAGCTGTATTGTCATTGGGTCAAGCCCAAATAGGGAAGCTACGACCTATATATGTATATAGAAAACGACTCCCTCGTGCGGGTATTCTTGTACGATTCAATTCAACGTATGTAAGTCTCCTTTTTCCATCTCTTCATTCATAATCGATTCATAATATATTTTCGCTTATTGATTGATTAAACTCATGCTTAGGATTCAATTCTTTTGATACATGTCATGTGGTTCGTATTTGTATCAATTTCAAACAAATACGACAAAGCTTCGTATATTTTATACAATGTTGTTTCGCGCTGAATCCTTAATTTACCTAGTCACTATAATTAACTTGCTCTTGTTAAATACTGAATGGTGTATTTGGCTACAATAGTGTGAGTATTTATGCTTGTCTCTTTCATTGGAATTATCACTCCTACGATTGTCAGTTTCCTTTGTGGTCTGATATTCTTTTACTTGTGGTGATCATGTAAAACAATTTGTAGCATAAATTTAATGTATTGACATCATTGCTTTTTGGTCGTTGCATGTTATGCAGAAAATTCAATTTCTCTAACACTAAAAACCTCGACAACTAGTTGTACCAAAATAAGAAGGGATGGTGATGTGATCAGCAGTTTTCCCGACGAAGTCATCTGTCATATTCTCTCTTTTCTCCCAACCAAACATGCGGTTGCCACTAGCGTCCTTTCAAAGAGGTGGACAGATCTCTGGCACTCAGTTCCAGTTCTCAACTTCTCAGACGTGGAGTTGAATGACCAAGAAGCTTGCTTTCGCTTTAATAAGTTCGTCAACTCTGTTTTGCTCTGACTTAATCCCACCAAGTTCAAGAGTTGCATCATTTACATTTTGTGTGATGATGATCTTTCCCATCATGTCTATCCCAATATCATCAAATTGGTCAATCATGTGGTGCAGCGCGGAGTTGAGCATCTTGATATTTGCACCAGCATGCTTAATGATGATCCTTTCATATTCCCTATTAACATCCTCAGTTGCATGACCCTTGTTCGTCTAGATTTCTATAAGTTCATTGTGAAGGATTTTTCTACCATTACACTCCCCTCCCTCAAAATCCTTCATTTTGAAGAAACTGACTTTTGAAACTATCAAGATTTAATATTGCTTCTGGCAGGATGTCCGAATCTTGAGAATTTATGTGCAACTTTTCTAGGGTTCTACTCTGAAAATTCTCTTACCTATCAAGAGCTTCAAAGCTTAAGCTTAAACAAGTTGTCGAAAGCAAAATTGTGGCGCACTTATGGTCACTTTCCATTCAAAGTGCTTCAAAATGTGGAGCTTTTGTTCATAGAAATAAATAAGGTTTGAATTTTATTATGAACATGATGCTACTTGATTTGCAATTTTGTTTTGGGAATTTTGACCTTATTTTTCACGGTATATCTTTCCATGTTGTTTATTTGTTTAGGTGTAGAGGTTGTGATGAGATTCCTACATTTCACAATTTGACAACCCTTGCACTTTACTCTATAAACTCTAATTGGCACTTGTTGGCACAAGTGCTCAAGCACTGCCCTAACCTTCAAAATCTTGAGCTCGGCCAGGTTTGTTAAGTTTAGGGATCTTAACTGATTTACTATTTCCTAGAATGCCTTTGTAATTTATTTTATTTTATCTATATTAATAGGGCACCTACAATGAAAAAATAAAAGGTATCCTAGAAAAATGGGTGGACCCAATATTTGTTCCACAATGCCTTTCATTACAACTTAAAACATGCCGAATTCTGAACTTCTTAGGCCAAGAAAGTGAGCTTCTATTGGCAGGATATATTCTAAAGAATGCAAGAGTTTTGCAAACCTTGAAAATCAATTGCAATGAAGACCTCAAAATTCAAAGAGAGTTATTATTATGCCCAAGGGCCTCTCCTGTATGTACAGTTATGATTGATTGCACAGGAGAATCTCTGTAAGTAGTAGTTCTTCAGTTGGCTTCTAATTTGAAACTGTTGGGTTTGATGGTTTGAAATGTGAACCTTGATGGTCTTGAAATTTATGTCGGTGCACAAGTTTAGGAAAAACTGTCCTTAAACTTGTAGACTTGTCTGTTTAACTTGTTCACGACTTCAACTAAATCTTTGTTATCCTTTTTTTGGTTAGTTGTATGCTAAATTCTGATTCGATGCGTGAAACCATGATAGGAGAGTGAAAGTTGTACATTAGTAATTTTCATGTGCTAAATTATGATTTGAATCTTGATGCATGACCTATTTGACACAAAAGAATGGCCATAGATTAATAGAGTAGTTGTTTTCTCAAAGGAACTGATGTAGTGTTATATTCTAAAGACTACCAAACATAAACTTAGGGAAAAATCATGAATAGACACAACTTAAACTCAAAAGGTGGATCTAGTAAGACTGATTGCTTCGGTGCCGTTTGGATGGCGCTTACGGTGACTTCCGTTCCATGGTGTTTCATGAATAAAGTGATTATCCAGATTACTAATTATAGGTTTGTATCAACTGCTACACTGAATGTATGTAACCACTAACCATTGGACATAGGAATCAAATGCTCCTTCAATACTCAGTATGCCTGTGAGAACTGAGAACTCACTTCTAATAAGTCTAATAAGTTTTGAAAAATACTGCTATGAGAATGATAAGAGAGCTTTTGAACTGTCTTAATGAGTCATTTAGGCAAGCTTGTTCAGCTTTTCAATTGAATTGTTCAACCTTCAATTAAAATACTTCCATGAATCGATTAAAAGCGTGGACAAAAATTAAACTTGTGGTTGATCTCTAATACAATTTTTATCAATTTATTTTTTTCCCTTTGACTTTGGATTGGGTAGAAGCTCATGATTACAAATTAAAATACTACTGTAAGGGTGTGTAAGAAGTAAAAACCACTAGGATAGGGAGTGATTAAGTGAAGCTTATGAAAAGCTTCTTCACTAGGATAACATTTGAAGTTGTGCCTATTTTTAAAGAACCTATATTTTTCTGCTCTGATTTCATGATTTCAATCCTTGTACGATACTAAAGTTGTTACAGATTTGCTACTTATATTTTTCAAAGGAATTACAATTATGGCTACATGTTTTTTTTTTACTTTCTTAAACATACTACTATCTTCCATCATTGATGCATATAGCTTATTGTTTTTCTTCCTTTTTTCTCTTTATCAGGATTTGGCGCCATGGTCGTTCCCTATGATATCCTTACAGATATGATGTATTCCTTACATCTTCTTATATTCTTTGATGGAGAAGTTGATTTATTTTGGCGGAAGGATTATGTTTTCCCGAGCAAGATGCTAGAGTACTGACTTACTGTTGACATTCGTTGGTTGTGTTAATGATAAATCCTGTGGAAAAGGAAGTATATTGTATTCATGTTTGTGATAACAGAATTTAATGCAACATTGAACCAATACCACAGTATTATTTATTCTGTTTGCGCAGCATCCAAACTATAGCTTGTGATTTGATTTAATTTCCTTTACTTCCTTCATTCCTAGGTAAATTGGAAGATCAGTGTTTGTCATGAGTTCCATGACTGTAATTATTATTAGGGTTCTGAAGTAGAAAATTAAAAGGGTGAAAAGCCATTTTGGTCTCTCAATATAAAGTGGTGTCATTATATTATTTGAATGTATCAAAATTGCAAATACATCCCAAGGTCATGCATAGCAATGTCATGTCTCCTAGATCCATGAATGTTGTGTTCACGAGGATTGGTTTTGCCGTTCAAAAAGGTCTAGCGGCGCAGCTTGTTGCCCGCTTGCTTTCTATTCAAGTTTATATATATATAAAAAAAAATGAATGTATGACTTATATTATTTTTCATCAAAAAAAAAATTGAGCACCAAAACACATATTTGATAACTACTAAGTGCTTGTTTGGTTCCGCGTTTAGGAGCCTCAAACGCGAGTTTGCTTTTTGAAACGTGGTTTCAACATAATTTTTGATGTTTGGGTAGTTTCAGAAGCGATTAAGTAAAACGTGAATGTAGTCCCAAACTGACGTTTGTAAGAAGCCACAATTTGAAGCTTTTGCAGTGACTTAACGTGATTTTGAGAATTAATTTTGTCATGACAATTTCGTTTTCCTAATTACCCTTTTTCTTTTTCCCATAGAGTTGTAAATCGTTTCCTTCAATCCAACAAAATGGCCAGCGATGATTTTTTTTCATTGCTCAATTTTGGTTTCATGCTGCTAGAGCTGTCAAAACGGGCCGGCCCGTTTAGCCCGATTAATTATAGGGCTTCGGCCTTAAATATTGAGCCCGAATTTTAATAGGGCTTTTTAGCCCGGCCCTAAAAAGCCCGGTACCCGTTAGGGCTAGCCCGAACGGGCCGCTGGTAACCCGTTAGCCCGCATAACAAAAAAAGATCCTATAAATTATATATATTTTTCAAATAATTTTTTACTTTATTGATTATCAAAGTAAAAAATAAAGGTGAAAATTCAATGAATTAACACAAATATAAATGTAATATAAAATTATATTTACTCGTTTCGTTGTTTATAATTTTAACAATCGAATATATAAATATCTATAACCATAACGTATCTAATTTATTTAAAATTGTTTTCCTCGCCGTTTTAGTTTACGACGTTTGTACGAAAATGTTACAATTTAATTTTGTGCTATACATTATTTAAACATATTAAAAATATTATTTATAAAAAAAATCATAGGAGTATTTTATAGTACTTTTTTTTTAAAAAAATAATTTTTAATACGGGCCAGCCCGTTTAGCCCGCGACCCATGTAGGGCCGGGCTCGGGTAGTATATTTCAAACCTGTTTTTCAACCGGGCTTTTTGGCCCGGCCCGATAAAGCCCGAAGCCCGTCAGGGCCGGCCCTAAACAGGTCGGGCCGTCCGTTTTGATAGCTCTACATGCTGCTGCTTCAAGCTTCAGGTTGCACAGGTTTCATGGTGCTGCAACCTTCAACGCTCTCTCTCTTTCTCTAGGTTAGAGAAGAGGTTGGAATTGGGCTTCAAAAACCCATTACTTTCTTATTTGATTATCGTTCCAGCACATTTTGCTCGCGCCCAACTAAAATATTGAAAATACCCCGCGTGAGTTAACTCACGCTGCCTTAGTTAACTCGGTATTTTACCCCGTGTGAGTTAACTCACGGTAGTTTATTAAGAAAAAGCCATAGCCATAGCCATTTATTAAGAGAAAACAGCACACACAAAGACAGGTTATGATTCTTGAATACTTGTGGTTGAGTGAGAGTGTGTGTTATTCTGTCATGGGCCTCCAATTCGACAGCGGCCATAGCACTAGAATTTTGGAAATTGGAAATTGGAAAGTGTTACGATCATAGAAGAATTGAATATGGAGTTTACAGAAGAGGACTTTGGTAGGTTACTGTTTGCCGAGAACAATCGAAAAGCAGCTGAAGAAAATTGGAAATTGGAAAGATGGGAAATTGGAACACGTTGGCTGAGGCCTGAGGCATTTACCTTCTTGATTATTATGTCATCCTGATGATGATGATGGACTAAAATATTTGCCTGTTTTGCTTGGTTGCTAAACAAAACGTGAGTTTTGGGTTGGGGGATGTGCAACAAACGTATTCCCATTTAGTATGAACTAGTCACGTGAGATAACTCATGCGGCGTTAGTTACCTAATGCATAAATTTACACATGCGTTAGTTAACTAACGCAGAGGTATCTTGGACAGTTTGACTGAATGGGAGCGAAACTTATTGGGAGAAGAGCAGAAATCTTCTTATTTTTGTAAAAGCCCATTAATATTTTGCTTAATCCTTTAAAAAAATGTTTGACACAATTTGGTAATTAATATGAGTAAAAAAATTAATATAACATATCTAACTAAAATTAAACTATCTATAATTTATACAATTTTTTTTAATGGAATATGCTTTTTTTTTAAAATTTTTTTATTTCTTTATGAATAATCAAATTAATAATGCAACAAAATTTAAATAACCATAAAATAGAAATGAATTTAATCTTAAAAAAATTTAATACCCATTTTGGTAATTATGCATTCAAAATCAAATTTGATCCAAGTTATCCAAACATTATGAATTTATGAGAATCACTTTTGCTTTAAAGTATCCAAACATAAATCAATTCACATTCAACTCACTTTTAACCAAAACCAATTCTGTCAAAATCAATTATCTCCACCGCAGAACCAAACACACTAATAAATATGTAGCTTACTTTGGTTTTTTTCTAGATTATCTTTAAAGAATGATGGGTAATTTACCCAGCAACGAATGAATCTAGGTCTGAATAATAGTGCTTCTGCATATATGCATGTTGCTTTCAGTTCCCACTCTCAACTTGAGTTGGATGACCAAGAAGCCTATTTTCGCTTTAATCAGTTAGTGTACTCTGTTTTACTCGCACATAATAATATTCCGATCAAGAGGCTGCTGTACAACGCGGAGTTGAGCGCCTTGAAATTCGCACACACATGCGTGTACTGTGTTTGATGAACTTATTGATGATGTTGACTTTCCTGTTATCCTCCTTTTCTTGACTATATAAGGATTTAGTACCATGGTTGACCTATGGTCTTGTATCTTGTATTCTTTGGTGGAGGAGTTGATTTATTTTGGTAGTAGGATTATGTTTTCCCAAGAAAGATCATAGATTCTGTAGAAAAGGGAGTATAATGTATTCTTCTTTGTCATAACACGGTTTGATGCAACACAGAACTAGTATGACAGTATTATTCTGTTTGCGAAGCATCCAAGCTTTTGATTTAATTTCCTTTACTTCCTTCCTCGGTAAACCGGAAAATCAGTGTTTTCCACGACTGTAATTATTATGGTTCTGAAAATAAAAAATAAAAACGATGGAGGAAAGTTTATTTCACCTGGGTTTTTGCTTTTGTTTCTCTTGTATAATATTTTGTGATCAAAGTAAATTATAAAAAGCTTTTTTTATTGTAAAATAAAAGAGAAACAAGCCAAGAAGACGATGTTTATTTTAGAACAGTTTGTCAAAATGGTTGGTGTGCATTGTTTGTGATCTAGATACCAAGTTCGATTACTACTCGTAAAGAAAAGAAATCGTTACATGTCGAAGTCAAAGAGTGATGCTTCTTTTAATATGAATGAAGTTACAAATAACTGAAATGGTTCTGCTCTAATTATGCGGTTTTATTTATTATTATGAAGCTTGTTAAGAACTAATTAGAAATTAAAAAATCATATTATTTTTTGGGTTAATATATGTTTACCCTAGCTGTTTGTTTCTGTTTCTAGTTTACTTTGTCAAAAATAAAATTGTTTAGATTTCAATCCTGTAATTTAAAGGATATTTGATGTTCGACCTTCATTAATTTTGACCGTACAAAATCAATTATATGATAGAATTGAAATTCTCTTAAATTACATGGAGCGAATTTTTATTTTATTTAAAAAAGACAAATTCTATGGTACATCTCAAAATTTGAGTGTACTAATACACCAAATCGTTAAATTAATAATTAAATGAGTTGTTTTATTAAAGAAAATAATTATTTTCTACAATTATAATAATTAAATCTTATTTACCAAAAGTTTCGACGAAATAAAAAAATTACTTTTTTTGAATTTTTATTACTCATAATAAAAAATATTGATTATTTTTTATGAGAAAATGTTAAAAATTTAATATGATTCTTATAAACAATAAAATGATATTTTTTTTATGAAATGATGTTTTCTGAAATATAAATATTGACAAATAGTTTTTTATTTTATAAAATAATCGTTAATTTACAAAATTATGGAACCACGGTAGAAGTTTCCTTCAAGGAAAATTCTACGATGAGTAAAAACGTTGATAGAAAATTCTATAAAATTAATAAATGTGATTGTTGAGATTAAAAATGAAATTCTGAGTATTGTAAATCAAGTGAAAATTAAATTAGCCAAGCTTGCGTTCCATTTTGTCCTCTTTGGTCTTCCATATGTATATATATATCCTTTGCTGATGAATCCGAGTTAGTCGGGTTTTCATTGATTTAGACAACGTCGTCTTTCCAAGCTGAAAGAGGACCAAAAACAAAAAAACCCCATTGGGATGAATCTAGGTCTGAAGAATAGTGTTTGTACCCCCAACTCACTGGTAAGAGAGACGAAGGTTCATTCTACTCCGAAGTTGGAAGTAACTTAAGAGTAGAGGGTTTAGCAATAATACGGCATTCTTAATTGTCCTTGTGAGTTTCATTAACTTGTTCTCAGTTACCCTTCCATTATGCATAATCTGCATTTTTCATTCCAATTATTTCTAAGGTATCTTTGGTGTTGGAAATGATGGGAGGGTTTATTTTATCATTATTTTTCCTATATCAAGGAAACTAAAATGTTTCTAAAAATTAATTCTGATTGCAAAGTTATAAGATCAGTTATTTACCAAAATATATAGACTTTAAACATTCATGTGTAATCTGCTTAATTTTATTTGTAGTGTTTATATATAAATCAATTTTCAGCACAAATTTAGTGTATTAGTTGTATTTCTTTTATTGGAACTTGGCATTTTAGTTGCTTTATGTTATGCAGGAAATTCAAATTTCACTACTCCAAAAATGTCTTCAATTGCTTAAGCTTAAGCAAGTTGACCAAAGCACGAATGCTTTCCACTTTTTGTCATTTTCCTTTGAAAGCACTTCATAATGTGGCCGAACTGCACATAGAAATAAATAAGGTTTGAAATTTTTTGTTGATATATGAATACACTAATGTGATGGAATAGAATAGAAGAGCATAATGGATTTGTTAGTTTTGTTTTAACTTTATTCTTTTTTTGTTGTTGAGAATTTTGACCTTATTTCTAACAGTATATCTTTCTATGATGTTTTCTTGTTTAGGTGTGTCGAGGTTTTGATGAAATTCTTACCTTTCATAATTTGACAAAGTTGAAACTTCACTCTATTAACTATAATTGGCGTTTGTTAATACAAGTGCTCAATTGTTGCCCTAACCTTAAAAATGTTGAGCTTTGTCAGGTTTGTTAAGTTTAGGGATCACATCTGATTTATTATTATCTCTTAACATCCTTTTTAATTTACTTTATTTTATCTATGTTAACAGGGCACTTTCTGCGGCATTGGGATAAGAGACAGTGACCAGGAAAGTTGGGTGGACCCATTATCCGTTCCGCAGTGCATTTCGTTACAACTTAAAATTTGCACACTTTGGTACTTCAGAGGCCGACAAGGTGAGCTTCAGTTAGCAACGTATATTCTTAATAATGCAAGAGTTTTGCAAACTATGAAAACTTGTTGCTGTGATAGCCTCAAAAAAGAAAGAGAAGTATCCTTATGCTCAAAGGCCTCTCCTACATGTGAACTTATTTTTCATGTGTTCAGGCTACATAAGGAGGAGTCCCTCTCTGATTAACTTCTATAAATTAACTAGTGGGTTTTATGGTTTGAATTTTGAACCTTGATGATCACGAACTTTATCTCGTTGCATAAGTTAAGGATATCTAATATTTCAACTTGTAGACCTGTTTTTATAAGTTGTTTATGACTTCTATTAAATCCTTTTTTGTTCATTTTTCAGTAGTTGTTGTATGCTAAATTCATATTCTCTGTGCATGACCAGTGCAGAAGAGTGAATGTTGTACATTAGTGTTTCTCATGTGCTAATTTATGATTTGATGCATGACCTCTTTGACACAAAAGCATGGACAAAGATTAAATCAGTCGTTGATTTCTCAGAGGAATAGGTGTAAATTAGTAGTAATTAAGAGGTAAATTAGTATTTTATTTCTCAAGTTGTTGGATTCAACTTTCAAGAGGATAACGTTTCATGAGATAGTTGTTAGATTCAACTTTCAAGAGGATAACGTTTCTTTTGCTAACACTTAAGATTTTTTACATTGCACATTTGCACTGTCATATTTCATCTTCATGCTGTCAAGCAAAGAATTTTGTAAAAAATAAAAACCGATAAATATCAAGCTCACTTGAACTTTGCCAAATATCAATCGTTAGCCTTTAGCAAGTAACAGTGTCTGTTTAACATGCAATTCTATCATATTCCATCCAAAACCTACAGCTGCTACTATTGTCATTGGAGGAAAGTTTGTAGTACCCTAACATGTCATGTCCTTTTGGTGGTGATGTTGTATAATTGAATATTGTTGTTGTGTAATGATATTCAAGCTGTGATTTACTTCGAAGTATTTGAGACATGATGTGTTAATTTGTTCGACATAGAGTGGAAATTAGTGAATTACCACATTTGATTTTGAAAGCTAACAATGCTGAAACTTTCTTAAAAATAAGCTTAATTAAATGTTCGCCAATTATCCATTTTCAGGCCTTTTTCCTTTTTGAGAAAGATATGCGTCAAACAGCTAAAATTATCATCAGTTGTAGATAAGTTTCTCTGTTAAGTTACTAAGTTGATGATGAAATGAAATCTCCCTTCTCCATTGTATCTCTGTTTTTATAGCTCCTAGATTATTACTTTGGTTGCTTTCAAAACATAACAGAATTACCAGTTGAAGTATAATCAAGAGGAAAAATGACAAGCAGGAGTGGAATTTAGAAAAGGTTGATGGCTTTGGTGCTGCTGGAATGTCGTTTAAGGTGTTGGTTGATAGATTCAACTTTCAAGAGGATAACATTTCTTATGCTAACACTTATGATTTCTCAATGCACATTTTCACTGTCATGTTGCAACTTGGGGCAGTCGAGCAGACGATTCCATAAAAATTAAAAGCCACAAATATCAAGCTCATTTTAACTAACTGTCATGAATCATCATTTTAGCCTTTAGATACTTTAACATGCAATTCTATCACAGTCAAACTCAAATCCCATAAAATAAATCAATATAACCAAAACACATGAGAACAACACGCATCCAAAACCTACGGCTGCTACTATTATGATTGGAGGAAAGTTTGAAGTACTCTAAGAAAATAATGTCTTTTAAGATAATTGTTTTCTAATATATGCACACCGGGATTGATCCATTGAGATTTGCTCCACAAATTTCTATAAAAACTTACTTTGTAAAGTTCTTTAAGAGTGTCCAATACTAGTTAGCATTTTTAAAAAAAAATATGTTTCGTAAATATGTAAATTCAATAACCTTTCAAACTTTAATATATTTACTTTTTTAATTTTGAATGGTTTAATATACTTATTCATATTTAAAAAAAAAAAAAAAATACATATTCGTATACCCTTTCATAGTAGCACTCGCTCGTGGATTGCTTTGATATGTAACCAGTGTGATGAAGGACCAAAGTTTACCGGTGTAATATAAATTTTACAAAATATTAGATGGATTGAAATTTTATATCATAAGACATTAGCTAGGACTATTTGATATGTTATTGACACTTATCAAAATTAAAGACGTTTAAAACTGTATAAAACTTTGTTGATGTAGGCTAAAATTAGCTGAGACAAATTCCAGAAGTACAAAAACATGTTGGGAGGTTCGGATGAGCGCGAGAGCAATCCACTCCTGACTCAAAATTGTGGTACACTTTTGGTCACTTTCCATGGAAAACACTTCATAATGTGTTGTCGATAGATGTAACTAAAGTTCAAAATTTACTAGGGGTAATAGTCACTTTAGTCCCTGAATATGTAATGATTACTCATTTTAATATTAAGGACTATTTTGACTAACAAAATGCACAATCAGAGACTACTTTGAAGTTTTGATACATTGAAAGACTATTTTGACTAATCATTATAATTTCAGGGACCAAAGTGACTATTACTCCAAATTTACTACGAACATGATGATACATGATTTGGTTTTTATTTCCTTATTATATTTCCTTCAATTTTTCAAACAAGAATTGGTGTTTTTATGTCGATCAATGTTAAATAAATGCGATATTTCAAATGATTAAATTGCAACATCTATAATAGTCACACCATTTTTCAATTGATTTTTTTTGTTTACAAAGCTTTAGCTCTAATCAATATTTTAAAAATTGGATTGGACTGACTAATAGAGCTGGAATCGAACAGAAAATCAGTAAGTTTACAGTTGGGTTGAAGGTTGAATTAGATTGACTAGAGTTGAATAGGACGTTGACAAATTCAACTGCTGCTGTTTCAACCATCATTTTTTATACTATTTTTTATACATTTTTATTTATTAATTGTCTATTAAACTATGGTTGAATCAATTCAACCACACCCTAAAATTAAGCTCCATCGATTTGATCAAAGTTACGATTTTTAACATGCAACGTTAAGACATGGTGGAAATTTAGTGAGACAAAAACAACGTGAAAAAGAATTTGTTTTGGCTTGTCTCATAAAAAAAATTGTTTTGGTTTGACTTCCAAAGTGACGTGTTATCCTGTCAGGGGCATGCAGACTGACAAATTACCTTCGGTGCCACGTGTCTAAACAGTCCAATTGGCTTAACGCAGAATATATACACGTGCTTAAACATTCAGCTTCAACTTCACTGTTTGTTGTTTAAGTTAATGAGAAATAAGAATTATATTATTTGAACAACTATTTTGTTGAAACTAAAGTAAAGTAATAAAGAGATAAAATAAAATAGGCGAATGTTAACTTGTGTCTTTAAGGACACATGTTAAGAAACTCATTATAGAAATATATGTATAAAAAATCGTGCATTTAAGTTCTTAAAAGCTAAAATATTATGATTTCCAATGCAAAATTATTTTTTCTGGATTCTTTAACATGTGTCCTTAGGGTACAAGTTAATATGACCCAATAAAATATAGTATAGATATGAATGAAAAAGTTGTCATTGTTACGATTAGTTGTACAAATATCAAGCAAAAATCAAGCATGCAAACCCGAAACCACATAATGTAATGGCTAGATATCACAAAATAATTTGGCTAATAATATCATTATCTTTATCTGCCCTCAACATCAATTTATAGCATTACGTAGTTTCTTTGCATAATCCCTACCTCCCTTCTAAAAAGATCTCATCTCCAATGATGCTATCACCAAACCCACTTTCTCTTTTATGTGCTATACTTCTATGCTTACCCCTAGCCATTTTTTTCACCACCACAACTACAATCACAATCACAAGTATAACAACCACTTCCTCCTCCACCATTCACATCCCTGATAAAAAATCAAACCCAAACCTCACAACCACTTTCTTAAGTATAAATACTCAACACAACAAATCAATCAAACCAACAACAATAGACGAATACAAAGAAGAGGAAACGTTGTTCATTGTAGCCAACCATACAAAGCGAAAAGCAACATGGCCAAGAAAAATAGCATTCATGTTCTTAACAACAACTCCTCTTCCATTTGCTTCATTATGGGAATCTTACTTCAACCAAATCCCAAAAAATTTGTACAATATCTACATTCATGCTGACCCAACATTCTCTTACGACCCTCCTTTTTCTGGTGTTTTCTCAAACCGTCTCATTCCTTCAAAACCAACAGCTAGATTCTCCCCCACTCTCACCTCAGCGGCGCGTCGATTACTCGCACGTGCTCTCATTGACGATCGTTCAAATTACATTTTCATCCTTCTATCCTCTTCTTGCATCCCTCTTCACTCCTTCAATTTCACTTACAACATTCTCATCAACTCAAGCAAAAGCTTCATCGAAATCCTCAACAACGAACCTAGTTCTTACGACCGATGGGCGGCGCGTGGAGAACACGCAATGCTCCCGACTGTAAAACTTGAGGACCTCCGCATTGGATCACAATTTTGGGCGCTGACACGTAAGCATGCAAGACTAGTTGTCAGCGATAGAAAGATTTGGTCGAAATTCAACAAACCATGCATACGTTTGGATACGTGTTATCCGGAAGAGAATTACTTTTCTACCCTTATTAACATGTGGGACCCGAAGGGTTGTGTGCATGCTACACTCACACACGTGGATTGGAAAGGGAGAGACGATGGACATCCTCGAACTTACGTCGCAGATGAAGTTTGTCCTGAACTAATTTGGTCTTTGAGAAGAGATAGGCCTAGATATGGTGATGACAACGGTGACAGTAAAGGTGGTTGGAGTTGGAGACGGCGTGATCCGTTTTTGTTTGCAAGGAAATTTTCAGCTGAGTGTTTACAACCGTTGATGGAGATAGCTGACGGCGTGATATTTAAGGACTAGAGAGTAGCAATCTCAATGGCAGCTTTCTAGAGTTTTAGGTTGGAGGACCATTGGAGAGGTTTGGCAATAATAAGAATGAAATGGACTAAAAAGGGAATTAGACCCCTGTGGCGCTGTAGGCTTGCTTGGTCTTGTACAAAGAAATTAGGTAAAAAGTGTTATGGTTACGAGGGTAAATGGATAGTGTAAATATCTATAATATTCACTCCTAGATTCTCCACTAATAAACTATGGATCTTGCTAACTAGTGTGCTCATAAAAATGTTTAAGGAAACTATAAATAGAAAATTTGTCTTGAAAATATAAGTTTTAACTTTTAATTAACTAATAATTACATAACTTTTTATAAAAAGTTACTTATTTTGATTGTTTAATGAAGGTACTGTTTAACATTGATTCTAACAATTGCTCATGGCCTCTATTTAGAGAGGGAGCGATTTGATTACAAACACATATAATTATTTTTTACCGTGCACACAGCACAAAACGGAAAAGGGTAGGAAAGAGGCGAGAGAAGAAACACTTAAATAATTCTTTTAGAGTTCAAACGTCAGAACTTACATATATTATAACATATATTATACAATGCTCTTAGCGCATTGTTCGCAAGACTCAAAAATAAATAGTCAATAACAATTTGTTTTTTTGCACATGTTAATACCTAGTTTATTTTGATCAATTAGTCTAGTAAGAATTTTATCATTTAAGGTGAATAAGAGTAGAACTTTGGGTTCAAATCTATCGATCCTTGTAATTCTTAAATTTATCTTATACTTTTTGCCCTTTTATTAATCTAAAATATCTTATTTAAATTTAATTAATATTTTAAAGCATTTTTATCTATATATAGTAGATTGACTTGGTCTTCTTATTAGTCTCAAGACACCTAACAGTGTAAATTAGGCATGCTAATATGCAAGTATTTTCATTAACACGCACAAATCCTATCTATGAAGGTATTGTGTTGACCATCTCAGACGCATAATTATTATGCAAATTCAAAAATTATGATCCGTCTACGATTTGATTTGATGACAAAGGTTAGAGTAGGTGCTACGTGGAAGAATATGGGTGTACTTTACCGGAGTGAGATGATGTATCACTGAATAACACAAGTTTGAGAGAGCTCAAGGGGGTTGTTTGAGGTTTTTTTTTTTAATGAGTGTATTTTATTTATTTATTTTACGATGGAGGACTCTTTATATATGTGGTTAGTTGTCGCCTTAACAAGGCGTTGTTAGGCGGGTTTGTCTTACTTGATGTGTAATATGGGTGATCTTTTAATGATAATCAAATGGTCCTGATAGTCTACGATTACTGCTCTTCGCCCTGTACAAAACGCTCGCACCCAGCTGAAAAGACATTAATGGCCCTGCGTGAGTTAAGTCACGCACCACTGACATGTGTGCGAGTTAACTCACGCACCTTAGCTGGTGGTCAGAGCTGAAGAACACACGGTTTTGCACATTTTTGTTAAGTTTTTTCACGTTTTTTGACTATATTTAAGGTAGATATAACCTATGTTACAGCGTATTGAATAAAGTAAATAAATGAATTAAAATAACTTCAGCGTGAATTCGAATAAAAATTGCGTATTGAATAAATTCAAATAAAGTTACGTATTACAAAAAATCGAAAAAATGCCTAATTAAACTCAACGTGAATTCGAATAAAGTTGCGTATTGAATAAATTCAAATAAAAGTTACATTACATTATATAGACGAGTCATTACATTACATTACATTCGTGAACGTTCCTTCCAACTACAACAATTATCTTACCACTGAATGGGGTAAATTCAAACTTGCTAAACAACAACTCTCAAGCATTCATCCGGAAGTTCTATTGTTTCATTCAAAAGATTAAATTCTTGTTAGCTTGGTTTAGATGATGGTATTCAAGTGCCAAAAGAATGAGGTCCAGTCCTTGACACTTCAATACCTTCATCTAAACCAAACTAACATGAATTTAATCTTTTAAATGAAATAATAACACTTCCAGGCGAATGCTTGGGAACTGTCGTTTAACAAGTTTGAATTACCTCATCCAGAGTAAGATAATTGTTGTAGTTGGGAGGTGCATTCCCTACCTAATCACAATCTTCTGGCGGAATCAGACTGTTGATTATATCTTCTGTTGATCTCAGCAACGTTACTCGCATATCTATCCACTAGAACATGTTGTGCTCCCAAAACATGCTCTTCACGTTTTCGTCGTTGGTTCCACCCAAGTGAACGATATTTTTCCCTCGTCGAGCGTTGGACGTTTATACTGAACGTATTTCACCCTCCTTGTGTCTCTGAGGTCGACTCCTTGGTTGAATTCATTAAGTTGATCCTTGAGACCTCTTAACGTTACACCAAGGCACCGAACGTTCAACCTCTGAGGTTCTCCGTCGTTAATTGTGCATGAACGTCAATCCACCCCGTCATTGCTTCAAATCTACACAGTAAGAAATTAAGAACAATCAATGAAAAACTCATTCAAATATTTCATCAAACACTTGAAGTTCAAATTATACATAAACCGTAAAACTCAAAATTACAACATTAACATACAAACATCTAACCACAATTAAGCAACATAAGTCATTTACATGTAACATTGTATCATTTCTTGCAAGCAAATTCAAAATTTAAACAAACCTTAAATCTAAAAAAAAACTACAACATAAACATGCAAACATCTAAACATTTAAGCAACACAAATCATTATCATGTACACATTGTATGATTTCTTGCCAAAAAAATCAAAATTTAAACAAAACCTATATCTAAAAAAATTCTAAATTAAGAGAAAAAATTTAACATATAAACATAAAAGTTTAATGGTAATTGATTATGAAGACTTACTTGTTATTGGAGTGTTGTTTGATTTGAACTCGAAGGTATTTTGGGTTTTGGTGATTTGAGAGAGATTTTAGATGAGAAATGAGGAAATTAAGTGTTCTGTCTTCTTTAAGACAGCACGTAGCGCCACTTAACTAGCGCAGTGCAAGTTAACTCACACAGCGTTAGTTAAGTGGCGCAACGATTATCACTTGTGCGGCTTAACTAGCGCATGGGCATTTTGGACATGGCTGCAGGGTGCAAGCGTTTTGTGCTGGGGGAAGAGCAATAATCATAATCTACAGGTTCTTTTCCTCTATTTCATGGCCCGATGTTAGCTTTGGCGGTCCAACTCTAGAGTAGGGGCTTTATTGGGCTTTTAATGTTAGAATTTCAACTTAAACTAAACCAAATTATGTTGACATTAACTGTGGAAACAAAAATGAAAGTAAGCACATATCTTTGGTCATTGTTCTTGTTTGAAGATATTAAACACTTTTGAACCTTGCACGATCTCACGGTGATGGTGTAAGTTTTACTTAAAGAAACTTTAAGCTTAAGGGACAAAAGGAAAGGAATTGCATTCCTATTAAGGATAGAAATAGGTTAGGCTGAGCTAGACTTTTCAAGGCTTAAGCCTGGCCTGTCATATTTTTTTAAAGCCTAAGTCTGGCCTGCGGCCTGTCATAGGCCTAATTTTTAGGTTTGAGTCTGGCCTTATAAAAGCCTGATACGACATGCTAGCCTGTTTAAAAGCCTATATCTTATGAACAACTTTAAATAAGCAATGTGATCTAAGTTTAATTGGATTAGCGAACTAATAGTTTAATTAAATTAAGCTCTCTTTTGATAATCAACACGAGGTTTTAGGGAAATCGACTATATATTGTATCATATTTCTATTATAGTTTATAATAATACATTTATATATGCAAAAAATTAATGTATACTAATAAAGCTTAAATTATTGAAAAAGTTTATAAATTTATATTTTAATTCAAATTACAAAATATAATATAATAATAAATAATATTATTCATATTACTTAAATAGGTCGGTCTAATAAGCTTAAAAGGCTTTTTGAGAGGCTTGTGGCCCGACCTTTTAAGCTAAATAGGCTTAATAAAAGCCTAGATCTTCTCTATGTAATAAAAAAGCCTGACCTGACCTGTCGTAGGCTAGGCCGGCCTGGTCTATTCCCATCCATAATTCCTATATATCTTTTGTCCATCACAAAATTATTTAAACATGCAAACAATAATGATCATCATAATGTACACGAGTAATTGTCATTTATTTACCGTAATGTGCAAGTTTTGACTAAACATTTTGAGTCAACTGATCATGTCTTTAAAGAAACGTACCTAATATAGAAATGGTAACTTTAATTAATTTTAGAATTAAAAGGACATTTAAAACTTTCCTTGAAATTCAACATTCAAAGCAAAGTCAACTACAAAAAGAAATATTCTTAATTCCATATGAGGATTCAAATCGCATAACTTTACAAAATAATTTGTCATATCAAAAGTGTGCAGAAGAAGTTTGAAGAAGCCGTTACACTTGAGAGAACTCCAACCATCTGTAATACTAGAAAAAACTTGTAGACGTTTTTTAGGTAGTAGAAGACAATTAATATCCATGCACTTTAGGAGTTAGTTTATTTTAGGAGTTAGTTTATTGTTTAATCTATAAATAATATAATCCATGAGTTCATTCTCATTCCAAAAACTTGCCTGCTACACCTGCCCTCATATGATAATACATTTTACTGGTTGTGATTGTTGATTTAAACGACGTAACTTATTTGTACATGTAATAATAATAAGAAGAACAACAACAACATTTTCTTATACGTTTTCTTTTGATTTCTGCATTTTTACGTTTGTGCGTTCTTTTTGTACATTCTTATTTCGTTTATCAACAATCATGTGTTTCTTGCGCCGCAAACTAATGCTTGTAATCTTAAATCTATCAACTAAAAACCCTTGAGGATGTAACTTGAATCCTTGATTGATCTTTAAACTCATTTGTTGAGATGATAAATTTCCATGTCATAAATCAGACACAATTGTAAAAATTAGACAGGACCATATTGATTTTAACATTTTTTCTATTTTTCTTTCCCCCTAGTCACCGATCATGCCACCAGAGACAACGCAGTATAGCACAATCAATATATTCAGTCTCATTTTAGATGCACAATGGAGATACTAACATCAATTAGATCATCGCTAAAAAAGACGAATATCAACTACTACTGTGATGAACAGGGGTGGGCCCCCCCACCCCATATTTTCAATGAAAAAAATTTATATACCACAACTTTCTATATTAAAATGTTGGGAACTTCTACGATGCACCCGTAAATTGAAGTGTATCGGTACTCTTATTTTTTAAATTTATAAATTAATGATCAATTTTACGAAATAAATACTTATTTGACGACATTTATATTTTAGAAAATATCATTTCATAAGAAAAACACATCATTCATTTTTTATAAGAATCATAGTAAATTTTTTACATATTATCGTATAAAATAATCAAAGTTCTCTATCATGAGCGATAAAAATTCAAAAAAATTCAATTTTATTTCGTTGACGTTTTTGGTGAATAAGATTTAATCATTATAATTATAAATGA
>Ga0228711_1001506_pt1 | contig 34388 bp, 9 predicted proteins | sample MedpolnodulmetaG_2_FD_177996 | JGI IMG/M metagenome (GOLD analysis project Ga0228711, IMG submission 177996) | Root nodule microbial communities from Medicago polymorpha collected in Santa Monica, California, United States - brown nodules | ecosystem: Host-associated > Plants > Roots > Nodule... | reverse complement strand
TCTTTTAAAAAAAAAACTAACATGATACTCCTTCCTTCAAAAAAATAAATAAATAAACCTGATATTGATGCATTCATCATGTATATATTGACGTATTCAGCAACAACAAAAAAAAAAAAAACATTTCATCTAAACACTTAAACAAAACTGTGAGGAAATGCCACTCCCTCGTATCAAAATGAACGAAGGGATTTTGCTTTTACTAATTAATTCAAAACACAATTCCCTCAATTCAAAAATAAAAATTAAATAAAACATTGAACATCAATTCGAAATGTATATCTTCCCTATGTGAACGGAGACGGTAATAAACTGATGTTGGATGAGTTCGTTTAAGGGAGGGACATGAGGGGGAATGAATTATCTCTTGTGTAATTCACACACAAGAGGATAAATTGTGATCCATCTTTACTTTACTTTCTCATTTTCAAATTACACTTAAAGAATCAATCTCCAAACATGATTGTCGATAATATATATATATATATATATATATATATATATAAGAATATTATGGGTGTTTAATTTCCTTCTCTAACATAACACACTAAGCAACTAAATTTTTTTGTTGAAAACAATAATTCATTGCACATAATTAATAAATAGAAATTTTTGAGATAATCGAAAATTACTTTCTCATGTACAAATTACACATGATAGAATAATAATGTCTACACTCTACATACACACACATTAATTATACAGTAGCTAATTCCTTTCCGATTTGATCGATAATAAACTCTTTAATTCCTTCTTTCATACAAATAGAATAAAAAAACGCACACAGTATATATCAAGCTGGCACATGAAGTCCCCACGCCTAGCTGGATTGGATTAGTCTAGACAGAGAGGATATAAACTACGTATAACATGCATCGTCTAGCTAGGCTTATGATATTGATTTCTCATCATATATGGAGTTGAAAGAGAATACTTGATCTTACCGATGGGAAGTAACACATGCATGCCTTAAAGTACAACACTGACCATACATGTATATGAGAAATGATATTTGTACAATCATTTAATGATAACTCTTTTATATTGTCATTTTGTTTTTACTCTCTCTCTTTCTATTTCTTTTTCTATCGTTTTTTTCCAATAAGAACAAAGAAAATGCAAATTATGTCAAAAGTTGGCACAAAATAGTTGTATAAATATCATTGCTCATTAACATATAGATGATTTATGTATTGTAGCGATGCCCAAAAATTACATGATAACCAAAGTTGCCGCCTTTAATAGAAGTTCGCGGCTCTTTACGATTCTTACGATTATAACAAGAACTTAATTGAAAAATGTTTACTGGTGCGCTAATTAGGGCACTTGTTAATAATTTAAATATTAGGGCACTTGTTAATAATCATTTTTTCTAAAGTCTAAAAGGTGTTCTTTTCAACACAATACTTTCTTCTTTTGGTCCATTAAAGAGTGTTATTACGACACTTGTTAATATGACTTTTTCTTTATTGAATTGACATCAATTGAATAATCGTATTAGTTGCCAGGATGATCAATGTGTGAACTCATTTAACATGAGCGACATTAATTGTTATTAGAAATTTTAAAAAAAAATCAAAATATTCATTCATCCTAGATTATATACGAGACACTTTCACATCTAGATGTGGGCCTCACATAAATTAATAAAATTATTCATTCATCTTAGATTATATACGAGACACTTTCACATCTAGATGTCGTCCTCACACAAATTAATAAGATAAAATGATGTGAGCACAAAAAAAAGTGGCGTCACTTGGCGCTACTCTCTTGTGGTTAAAGTTAACTAACAAGGCTATAAGTTGTTGATTTCATTAGGTTTCTCTTAGTTGGCAAAAAGGACAATATCCCACCAGAAGGACTCATATCCTTCACTGAACCAAATTAATGTCGTTGCACATTAGTTAGAAATTTATTTCTAATTATTAATTTATATTTTTATTAATTTCCCCTGCTCATTCCCCTACCATTTGCTTGCCCCATTTGAAGCAATAGGTAAATATACAATTGTCAGATTATCACTGTGTCAATAATGTTATTTTGTCAAACACATCCAAACAAGCACTATAAATAATTTACTCAAAAAAAAAAGCACTAAAAATAATGTGAGCTTTAACCAAACCATACTTCAAAAATAATGTGAACCTCAAATTAACCATACTTCATTCTTATGAGGATCCTAAAGGTTTAAAACATCATTAATAATCTTTGGATTAGTTTGAGGAATTGTTTTATTTCCTCTTATACAAACGAGAACAGGAATAAAAAGCACTTTTGAGGAGACAGAAATAAAAAGCATTAGAAAGCAGATAAAAGAAATGTGTATAAACCAATCTTTTTAAACAAAGAAAAATCAAGATATGAATTAGGAAAAGAAAATGCGAAAGTCAATTGTCATCCTCATTAGTCATTAATGATGGGAAAGTCATAATAACCACTTGTGTTGGTTTGGTGGCATTGGCTTGAGATTCGTGAGTGTACTCCTCCTCAAAATTTCAGGTTCGATTAGCTTATTCAAAAACAAAAAAAAATACTAATAATAATAATTCGTTTAAAATAAAATAAATAATAATAAAAAGCGAAAAAAAGTGTAACCTAATTTTAAAAGGGTCAATGTTATGTTGACACCCTTTTTTCTCCTACCCTCCATTATACACCCCATGTGAAAGGATATTTTAATAATTTCACTCACGTGAAAGAGTGTTAAGTGGCTGGTGATGGTCATATGACCACGTGTCACATATGTGTGTTGTGGTAGAAGAGATGTGTCATCTATGGTGGTCAACGTATCACCACTCATTTTATGCGGTGCGAGTTGGAATGCTTAAAGAATTTGAGAGGGAGGTTTAGGATTTGATGCCCTACTACTAATTCTTTTTTCCTATCAACAAATTAATGATTAAAACTTGTCTATAAAAAGTTGAGATTTCGATATAAAATAAATATATATTTACTTATGCTAAATTAAATAATAAAATAGATAAAATTCATTAACCGTGTGATCCAAATTCAAATTTAGGTTTGTATATATAGTTATTAAAATCCTTCAAAAAGATATAGGTATTAAAGAACATTTATCAAAAGAGGTAAACTATTTAATTAGTTATAATATTTTGAAAAATTAGTCCCTAGTTTTTTAACATGAGATACCAGTCCACCCAAAATAAGTGTACCGTTGTACTCTCTGTTATATATACTATATACAACATGTTCTTTATAGGATGGGTGATGAACTATTCCTTTTGTTAACAAGATATTGAATTTCTAGATACGATAACAGAGAAGACAACAAAGGTACAAAATTTACTTTCAATTTCCTTTCTTAGCCACTCTGTCCAATCCAATGTTCTGGGTTCATGAGTGGATGTACCCCTTTTTACCCTCTTTTTTGCTTTCACTTGCTCCGTAAATGAAGGTGTCTTTATCTCCTCTATCTCTTTCCCTTTCCCATACCCTTACCCTATCAATAAATCTTTGAGCACCAATCAAAACTTCTCCTTTTTTATTCCCCTTACGAGGGAAAGTGGATTTAAAATATGTTTGGATTGCCGATTAGATCGTCAGTATCAGTCATCGTCACAATTTTGACAAAAGCTATAATTTAGAGCTTCCACAAAATTACATGTGTCCGTTGTAATTTTGATAAACATTTCACTTTTAAAAAATGATTAGTTTAGACGTTCTCAAGTAGAATTAATTTATTCTATATGATTGATTTTAACTTGAAGATAAAATTTAAAGTTTTTCTCTATAATTAATTTATAGCCTCCAATATTTTGTTCAACTCAATTTTACAAAATATATCCAAAAATAAACTATTTCACATTCATTTCATTTTTATTTAAATTTCAAAAGTGAAAATAACGATGGGCTTAATTTCAATGCAAATTCTCGTTGAAGTAAATTAGTGTGATATTTTTTCCCAAACTCATTAAATCTGACATTCTCTTTGGAAATCATGCAAGGATGGATTAATGGGAATGAATTATATTGATGTGGTTTCAATCACCATCCCTGACATTAACTGATTTTCAGTGGGATGTCTAGGGAATTTATGTGACACTTTTGATGACAATCATAAATGCAAATTTAGGAAATGGAGGATTTCTTGCCTGAAATGGCTTAGCATTGGGTTACTGTGGTATGACTCCATTGCTCTTGGTTAGATCAAAACCATATCCGTTCATAGATTTCAGTTGTACTGATTGAGATGAGTACAAGAATGCACATGGACTATGCCCTAATCCAACCTATGCATGTGAGCCCCGTATGCCACGTTCATGGTGATTTTTGGGAGTGTAAAGTCATTGGGAACATTATTTTTCAAAAAGTGAATTAACATATCTGATACTCATGAGTGAATGTGGGGTAATTTGCTTCGTTGTGGGATCCAACTCTTTAATATCAGTAGTAGTAAAAGAAAAAAATTGTAAACAGAATACATTATGCAAAATTGTGAAGATTAACATCTCAACATTGTATTCTTGTAAAAAAAATTACAGCTCAAGGCATATTTTACCGATCAAATTACACAAAATCTACTGTTGGATTTTTTTTTTGAGGAAACAAAATCTACTATTGGATTGAAAGTTCATATTTTATAAATCATTCATGTAAAAGTTTGCACATATTATTTCAAGTAAAACTAAAATTATTTCATATGTTATTTTTATTTTATTTTTGACAAAATTAACGATGTTTGATAAAAGCATATATAAAACATTAATTTTGATGAATTTGATTAACATATCAAATGATTTATATTTGCATGAAACTTTTTTATGGATGATCTATATTTTTTTGAGTAAATGGATGATCCATATTTTTCTTTTTTGTATTAATCTTTTTAGTAATTTGTTATTATATAAAGGTTATGGGGGGATTTATATTCTTTCTTTTTTTTTAAAGATTAAGATTTATATTCTTTAAAAAGTTGTTTTTTTAAGAGTTCTTTAAAACGATGTAGAATAGTGTAATTTTACTCAAATGTTACACGATACAATTTTATGACTCCTTTTATAAGTGACAAACTCCTCAAGAGCTTAATACTACTACATTATTAAACTGATATTTGATTGCTGAAATCTTAATTAAATTCAAAGATGCATGTGTCATCTTATTTGTTTTCAATTTTATCCATTTAAATCTCACCTTTTATACATTTTTTGTTCCTTCATTTAACTTTTTGGGCAGTATAGATGAGACAATTAGTTCAACCTTGTTGTCCCCGTTGTACACACAAAAAAACTTATCTCGGTGTCGTTAACTATGAGATCTAATTTAAAGTGAAAAAATAAAGGTATAATGTTAAGAGTTGGATCTATCTTCACTCTCTATATTCATTTATTTTAGTTTTGTCCCTCTATAATGATTTCTTCTCTTCCCCAGCACATTTTGCTCGCGCCCTGCAGCCATGTCCAAAATACTCTGCGCTAGTTAACTAGCGCAAGTATAAAATAATTCGCATGTTAAGTTACGTGGCGTGAGTTAAGTGGCGCATAGTGGCTACTTTTTTTTAATTTATTTACTATTTTCAAATTATTTTATTTACTTTATTCTAAATTATTTGTTTTCTAAATTATTTGTTCACTTTATTCTAAATTATTTATTTGCTATATTCTAATTTATTTATGCACTTAAAATAAATTCGAAATTTGAAAATAAATTCTAATTTATTTATGCACTTAAAGTAAATTCGAAATTAGAAAATAAATTCGATTTTATTCTAATTCAATATTTATTCTAATTTATTTATTCATTAAATACAAAGTTAGAAAATAAATTCGATTTTATTTATTCAATATTTATTTATTCGATACATAATCATAAACATAAAATAAGTGCAAATATAAATACAAATAAAAAACAAAATTAATAAATATAACTCTCGTTTTATTAATATCATTCAAACATTACAATAATTTATTTGAATTCACTAATCTACTTATTATCTTTTTACCCTCTTGGGGTAAAAAGTTATTTATACCCTCTTCGGTATATAGCAATAGCTCTTGGGGAAAATAGTGATTAGTCCTGTTGGGAAAAAAGACATCAAGATCCCTTGAGTTAAATTTAAATTTGGTTCCTTTTAAACCCCCGTGATGATTCTTTTTACCCACAGTAAAAAGGTTTTGGGAGTAAAAGGAACCAAACCTAATTTTACCTCAAGGGATCATGTCTTTTTCTCCAACCCGACTAACCACTATTTCCCCCCAACAGCTATTACTATATACCTAAAGGGATAAAAAGAGCCTAGAGACTATAGAACAAAAAGAAGAAGAGAAAGAGAGGGAGAGAGTGAGGAGGGAGAGAAAGTGATATGGTGTGAGGAATTAGGGAAGTATGGAGGGGTATTTATAGGTGGGAATGGTACTATAGGTTATAAACACCATTAATGTGGTAAAAAAAACGTGTATAATGGGTTAAAAACGTGTAAATTGAATGTTGAAAACTTGACTAAAGTGAGAAAAGCGTTTGTTCTTCAGCTCTGACCACCGGCCAACGTGCGTGAGTTAACTCGCGCACAGGCCAGTGGTGCGTGACTTAAGTCACGCAGAGCTTATAACGTGCGTGAGTTAAGTCACACGGGGGTATAAAAGGAAATCATGTTGGGCGCGAGCAAAAAGTGTTGGGGAAAGAGCAGAAATCCTATATAATTTGGAATTGGACTCGGCCCAACATGAAGCTGGTACTCTTTGGGCTTTTTGAAAGGGGCTGATGTGAGTTTTGAAGAGGAGAAATCCCCCCACCCACCCCTTGCGCGTTCCTCGCTTTCTCAAAAATGTATCTTGATTTTTAAATTTTATAATCTGAAGCATATTTAACTTTCATTTATAAAGGAGAAAATTAGCCACGATTTAACCAAAGCTAACGGTTTTTTTTATAAATATTTTTATACATTTGCATTTTAGAATTTGACTGCGCCATTTACAGGGTTTGAACCCCTATTGTGACAAATGCAATTCCATAATTTTTTTCACATTCGACTAACTATGCAATTTCAAAATGCAATGTTCGGTAAACGGGTTTGGAAACACTTAACAAATTCATGTAACTTAATCATTGGACTTTTTAAAGCTAAATATTTTTGTAGAGGTGGTTTTCTTAAATCAAATACGGGTTATAACCCAAACTACGTTTGAAGAAGTGTTTGGAGTGTAATATTTATTGTTCGTGAAAGTTACAAATGGTGCATAGGTTTAGGCAGTGGCGGAGCCACATGTAAGTGAGGTGATGCAACTGGATCCCTTGGCTTTTAAAATTTGCACGTGATGGCCCTGTTTTATTACTACTTTAACCTCCTGACATTTTAACATTGCACCTGACCCTAAGCTTTTGCACCAATATCCTAAGTTTCCCTCACCCTATGAATGACACGAGTCCCACTTTTATGTTAGCACAAAAGTTTTTAGCCCAACTAAAGATAATTGACTAGCTTTTGATATACTCTCTATTTAATTTTTCCTATTAGCCATGATCCTAAATTTTAACAAAAAAGCTCACTCATTTTTGTCCCAAATTATAAATAAAAGTGAAAATGTTAGCCTATTTAATTATGTTGGTTCCAAAAATAATCTTTACCAAACAAAAACATACTTATTCTCATGAACTCAAATGCAAGTTGTACTCAATTTACCCTCTCTTCCTTTTCTCCGTACCCAATAACCTACAAAAAATTATTGTTACTTCTCCCTTAAAACTAAATCAAGAACACAAAAAGTTATACACCAAATTATTTTGCTTTATAGTTATAAATTTATAATTTACACAAATTCTAACTTTCATTTGATACATTTTGAAATTTATAATATATACAAAAGTTTGGAAAAAATAAATAAACATTTATGCAAAAAATTGGATATTTGATATGAAATTATAAATATATATATTATATCAGGTTAGTTTTTTGAAGAAATATATCAGGTAAATATATATCAAAAATTATAAAAAAAAATATATTAAGTATGTAAATGACGAGACTAAATGGATTTTTGAGTAGCGGAGAAAGAAAATATGAAACGGGGAAAATGTAAAGCTATGAGGATGAATTATAGATGAAAACAAGAGTAACGAATCTTTGATAGTGGTTGAGATCGCACAAACAAAACTGGGAATGATTCAAAATTTCTGAGCAAAATTACAATCATGAATCATAAATTGGCACCCTAGTTAAAGATTAGGGTATTTTATAAATGGTAAAAAAAGAATTACACTTTTTTTTTCGCCGTTAAGGAGTCTAGTTAAGGATTAGTGCAATTAAGTCCAAAAAAACTCAACATATTTAATGTCAACATATTGAATCAAAAACTTGATATATAATATCATATAAAGTTCACGAAAAACAAGCATATAAACCAACAATATATTAGAAAAATTTAAAAACTTCGGAGGAATCATTTCTACCTTTGTCCTTGATCATGTGAATGCTCTTTTCTTTCTTTTTTTATATTTTAATATTTTGAAAACTAACCATTCTTAAAAGGTTTTGATTTTGTGTCGCTTCAAATTTTTCTTTAAGAGGCAATGTCTAATATCAAATAAAAACAAACATTTTTTCAAACTATTCATACATGGAAACACTTAAATCGCTAATCTCTAAAAGCCGACATGGCCAGTGATAATTGATGTTTATTCATGAACTTTGTTACAAGTGTTGGACTATTCTTCAAATTTGTGAAGCAACATGAAGTAAATCAACATTGACAAACTTAATAAAATAATAAAGAATCCAACAATTCATTTGATAGAATAATTACATAAAAACTCATCGATCAAAGTACTTTCACAAATTGGAAAATGCTAATCTTCATATAAAAGCTAATACTATATAGTACTATTTTACAACACCAAAGACAACAGCACCAATTTCAAGTACTAGTAAGCATAGTAAAGAAACAAATAATCCCTTAAATTCATTAAACCATATGGTAGTAATATATAGTATTATTTAAATTTTGACCATGAGACAAAACATGATTACCCAAACAAGTAACAAGTCTTCCAACTCATTGAATCATAAATGCCACAAGAGAAGCAAACATAGAAGAAAATAGGATATCATCCCAGAAATAGGCAAAGCAAATCCAGCTCCAGTCTCCAATTGTGATGTGGGTGCGATCTCTGAATCTTGTGCAACAATGTTTGTCACGCAAAACAAACCTATAACCATTATCACCATTAAAAACTGAAATGCAGAAGCACCAAATGTTGCCATTTCCACAAAATATCTTATGTCACTCTAATGGAAAATAGGACTGAAAAGGTTATATTGGTTGGGAAAATGAATTGTACAATGAGAGAGTCAAGAGTTGAGCTATATATATAGAATTTTGTTAGGTGTACGTTATAAGATCATTATACTGAAGTTGGTAAGTGGTACATACATTAAACATCAATCATGCTTAATGTAATTGTATGGCTTTTGGATTAAGGCTTTTATGTTGGATTATTGCTTTTTAGGGGTAATTTAATTTGGAACGTAATATTTAAATACACGTTTTGTCCGAAATTCCTTATCAAACATCATGTTCATTGCTTATGTTTTTGGTATATTTATTTATTTATTTATTTGAAACCAAGCTTGCTTTATTAACATTTTGATACTCCACAAGACCATTCAAATCTAGTAGGTGCAAGGTGGCATTGTGTACTCAAAGAGCTTCTTACGTTACACTTTAGAGGAACAATCTAGGGCCTATATATTATTACTACTAATAATAATAATAATAAGGATCTTGTTAACCCGTCAGGGCATTGGATAAGGATTCTATAAATATTTTTGTCTTGAAAATATAAAATGTTATTTTTGACAAGTAATGATTACACAACTTTTTCATGAAAACTTGTTTGTTTTGGATGCTTAATCAATGTCTTGGGGCACTGGTTAGCATTCTCCTAATAATAATATGTTTTTATATTGCTATTTTGATGTTTTCATTCCGAAAGCAAATTTGATGTATAAATTTGAGTAAATTATTCAACTTCTCTCAAAAGTTATTTTTTATCGATTCTTGATGTACTTAGTTTTGGATCAAAATCAATCAAAATTGAACATGAGACCTTGAGAAGGAGCGTCTGAAGTCAATACCAGCTGACCAACCCTAAGTGGGTTTAATAATAAAAACAATTAAAATCAAACAGACATAGAATGTATCCTATGGCTTAAATTGTGTTCTTAAATAAACTTTTACTATTTAGCTAGCAATATTAGTAGTCGCTTGTGAGTTAATGGACGTTGTAGAAAAGGAAAAGACACAACTTGGCATGCTATCATTTCTCAATTCATTGTAGCTGGTGAGAAATCACTTTCAGGCTAGCTGAATTACCCTTGTCATAGCAACGGTTCAGAGAAGCTAAGTCTATAGTGTGGTGCAAATATGATGTCTCTGTTGCTTCTTAAGGAGAAGAATTCAAAATTCTAGCTAGCTTCAATTGGCAATTGAGGAGGATGGAATTTAATGATATGATGGATACAAATATCATTACCAACAAGACTGTATTTTGTTGACTCTTGAATACTATATGTACCTATTTTAGGGATGGAACAAGAAGAAAAAAAATATATTTACTTAATATGAACTACATTAGTCAAAATCATGATCAATGTACAGACCCTGTAAATATATATGGAGAGGCTGGTATCTAGTGAATTTAACTTCTTATTGTAGGAAATTTGTTTTGAGAACTAGATAGCTAAATAAAGTAATCAGAGACATCATTTTGACATTGAATGTTGAAGTTATAATGTCACTCCTAAAGATTTGTATTTTCATTTTTTTTATTATCAATAAAGAATGAAATTTTCTTGATTAAAAATAAAAAATGATTTTTTTTTATGATATGACACAAAACTGGTTCGAAATCTTATTTGGAAATTTTAATGTTACAACTTTTTGTTTTTATTTTGAAAATAAAATTAATATTAAAAAGTGAAAATATTTCAAACCAGCTATTTTTATTTTTATTTTGATAAAATAATATTCGAATTGAAACCAGCTATTCTTTATTAGAAAAAATAAAATAAAAAGAGAATAGAGAAACTCAAGATTTTTTTTTTTGACAAGAAATTATGAAACAAAATAAAAATCCTAATTTATGAAGGCATTTGAATGGTTCTAGTTAGTTTAATTACAACTAATCCAAGCATAGCTACCAAGACTTTGTCATTGTTTTTCTGCTACAAATATGTTAAGAGTAACAACACATAAACATATAAATCACACAAAACCTACTAAAAAAAGTCCTGAAACCTTGCAAAACCATACACTTAATTATTCATTCCCAAAATTAGTGGCATTTTCCCAAAAATAAAACAAACCCTCCTCTTTAAAAAGCCCATCACACTATCCCTCATATCACCAAACAAGCAAAGGCAATACAAGAAATAAAAAACCAAACACCTTAAAAAAACAAAACAAATAAATTCATCATGAACATGAGGAAGGTGACTTGTGCTGTTCTTATTGCTGCTGCCTCAATGAGTGCAGCTTTGGCTGCCACAGAGGTTCCTGCCGCTGCCCCTGCCGGCGCTGGCGCTGGCGCTGCTGCTGCCCCTGGTCCAAGCAGTGGTGCCTCAGCTGATATTCCCATTGTTGCCTCCTTGATTGGTGCTTCTGTTGTCTCATTCTTTGCTTTGTTCCACTAAGCTACATATCAAAATGTGACCTATGGGAATAGGGAATGATGAAGAATGATGTAACTGAAGGAAAAAATATATATTTATATTAAAAATATATTGATGATGCAAATTGATTAGATATGTATACCTGTAATATGTATCTCTCTTGAATAAAATATCAATTTGTTTCGTATATTTTTGCAATTGCTTTCACTTTATAATTTTATATATGTTACATTTAAATATTCCTTAAAAAAAATATGTTACATTTAAATATGTTTATCGTTAGTTTTCCACAACGTGACGAACTATGATTCGAAATAACACAAAAAGAGATGTGTGTTTTTTGTTTCCAACGATTCCTCAAACAAGATTCTCTTTGGTAGGAAGATGTGTGGGTTTGCAAGGGAAAAATGAGTTTTTTTTTTCTTCTTAATAAAGGATCAAACTTTTTCATATACAAAACATGAATTCTCAATAATAAAAAAGGATCCCCACTCCTCATTCAATCCCTATGGATAGATAGAGATGAGAATAATGAAGTATTTTACATTAGGCTGTCAAAAAAATATTAGAGTAGGATTGCTATAGGGGAAAAAATCAAAAAGTAAATTAGTCTAAAGATGTAAAGTTAATTTCATTAACAAATTTCTATAGCAACACATGTGAATTCGAGAATTAAGTAACATAAAGAGAGAGATCATCTTTAACTGATAAAAGTTTGATGTAATAAAATATTTGTGATGACTTGGGAGATATTTGATTAAAGATGCAACATTTTTTATCATGTGTTTCTATACATTGTCATCCTTTGTGTTTGAATTCTCGATAGTGTTTTTTTTTTTTGAAGAGAATTCTTGATAGTGTTAAGAATTTATTTTGAGCATTAAATATGATGTATGAGAGCTTTGACATCCATTTCAAATGCGCACAGAGGATATCAATTTACATGAACAAAAGGGAAGAATGTATTTTGTTTCCTATCAAACGTCATTTTAATATAACCATGAATATATGTGGCCTATATAGACTGTATCCAACCTAACAAAAATAATTTAATTAGTATAACCATTTAGCAATAAACAATATGTGGCATGCTATTTCCCATTCTTCAATCATCAACCAAGCAGCAAACTCAAATGAACAAACTTATATGGCATTTGAAATACACATTTCTTACAGTAATGTAAATAAATTAATGATGAGACCCTCTCATAATAAACTAGGTTTCAGGGTTAAACTTTTGAGCAGATATAAGGCTCTTTGTCAACCATATTGCCGTTTCTCTTGATGATACAGCTTCTTTTCCAAATGGTCTCAGCACACCAGCAAGCTCTTCAAGTTTATCTTGTTTAAGTAACTGGGCACATAACTCAAGCAGAGATTCCAATGCATCAGCTCTTTGATGGCACGGACTATCCAACTCATTATTGGTCGTTTCGTCACCATCACCAGAACAATCTGTTGCGGTAACTATACTCAATGAAATGCTATTTGGTGTTACATTGCCATCTTTCTGTGTGGAGCAAATAACCTGTTGTTTTGCTATGTCATCATCCTTAACTGCAAGTCTATCAGTATTATGATTATCATTACTCTCACACAACAGGTCGTTCATATGTGAGCCTTCTTCCGTAAAGGCATCAGGGTTTTCATTTTTTTTCAAGTTGTCTACAGATTTAGTGCCATGTTCAACCCTGAGAGGATGCATAATTAGCGATGAACTTTCCTCGTCAGCGGAATTGTTTTTTTCGGTGCTGCTATTGCTCGCACTGGAAGTAGTAGATTTCCTGAGGTCATCAAGTTTGGCATCTTCCCTGTGTGTTTCAGCATTATCAAAGCCTTTGCTCGAGAAGGTATCTTCAACTTTGGTGGTCTCTACATCAAATCTTTGTTCTTTTTCATGCAGAGAATCTTGTATGCTCTTTGAGGTGATCCCGGTGCTAGCTATTTCCCTTGCTGGTCTAGTTTTATAGTCCTCCTTGCACACACTGCAAGTGGTTGATTCGGATGTTGTTGACCCATCTTTCGAGCCGCTAATACTAGTAGAAGATTCGGCTATGTAGCTCGTAAGATAAACCATCTTGGTCTCAAGATTGTCTTCTGTGCTGGTTGAGATTGTTACCTCACCATTGTTACGAAGATTGCTTGTTTGTACATCACCATTTCCCTCAATTGGATGAACCCGTTCCAAACGATTTACAAATCCCATTTCTCTGTCGTAATGGCACTTGCCACCACTAGATTTGGGAGATCTTTTTGTTTTATCCTTTAAGTTAACTAGGGGATATATTGGAAGAACATTAGATGATGCATTCTGACAGCGAAGAACGTAAGGTTGTAAATGTGGATGTCTTAGCAATTCGGCAGCCTGTCAACGAAGAGAAGCAGCATTAAAATCAATGTTTTCGTCCAAACTAATCACGCAAGACAGGATCAGTTGAACTCACTGTTGGTCTATGTTCTGGACTTTTCCTCAGCATGCTCTTGATAATTTGTTTCCTGTTACAAGTGCATCAACTTTCAGATATATCATATGATGAAATATTAAAAAAGAAAAGGGGGAAATAAGAGGAAATGCTAACATGTGGCCTTAGGGCACTTCTTTAGAAGTCTAAAGAGGAAATTTCGTCTTGGAAATGATGCATTCAACATGTTAAAAGTTTAAAAGGTAACTTTTTCTACATAAAACTTCCATTTTTGAATCCTTAACAAGGCACTTGTTAGCGAGACCCAAAAATAAATTATGAAATTATAAATGAAATTTTTGGGAAGTTTTGTTCGACTTAAATAGTTGTTCTCACTTCGAGGGAAAATACCTAAATCATTGGCCAAAAGCATGCGTTAAAAAAATCATAAAGGCAGTCTGAAAGAGAATGGTTTGGACAGTTACTTACAGTGTAGAAGAATAAACAATTGGCAGCGGAGAAATGGAGGATCTGTTTATTTTATTGATAAGTCCAGCCATGTCCTGTTTAATAAATTCACTCATTTGTTTAATTACTTTTCTAGTTTAAATTGTATTGAAGAATAGGAACTATGTTTCCATTAATAAAACTTAACTTATGCAGATGGTTCAAGATCTTACCGGAGCACGAAATGCTGGTTGATGAGCAGCAATCTCAAACATGCAGCAACCTTTACTCACAAAAAAAGGCCATTCTTAAACATCATATATCATAAGGCTTAGTCAATTGGAATAACATATTCATGGTCCTTACCAAGAGACCATATATCAGATTTATAACCATATGGTATGTCTGCGAGGAGCTCAGGACACATGTAATTTGGAGTTCCAACTACCTAGACAAGGTATTAGAAGAATGAAAGTAAAATCAGGTAATCAAAGTAGCATTGACATTAAAAATAAGAGGTTTAAATTCAAAGAATGAAAATTATAGGACGATAAGCAAAAATATCAGCTTAGTTACTGCAAGCTGAAAAGCATCAATTACTTGGGACAGTTCATTGCAATTGACAAAATACGAAGTTTCATGAAAGAAGCATTAGATAAATGCTAACATATTAAATATATGAACATTACCGAGGAAGTGAGGTCTTCTCCATTAAGTCGCTTTGCAAGACCAAAATCACCTGTATGATCCACACAATAAATACTTTTCTTTAGATAACAAAGCACGTGGAAGCCAAAAGTTTTGAGATTTCATAGGATAATGCTACGTACCGAGCCGAATATTGTTGTCCTTGGTGAGGAATATGTTGGAGCACTGAGAATTTACATTGAAAGTGCATTAAGTAAACATCACATGAAATTTGTATATATTGAGGATAAGAGGATATCCAATACCTTAAGATCCCTGTGGATTACACGGTTAGAGTGCAAGTAGTCGACAGCTATCAACAACTGAGTTAGCCATTTGCAAACCTTCTGCACTTGAAGTTGGCAATCCAGAGTGAGTTAGGAATATTCATAATGAAATATTAAGGAATGGCAGATTAAATTATTAATTACCTCCTCAGGGAAAAATGATCCTCGAGCTTTCTTAATACTATCAGCCCTGCTCCACAGAATGCAGGGTTCCATGATTAGGACTTCATGTCATGTTAATATAGCTCTTTTGTATTTCATCTTTTATCTTTTACAAAACATGTTCAACTCCCAAACTCTTGGATGTATGAGTAGTTCTTCCCAAAATTAGAATGTGATTAAGATTACTAGTGTTATGAAATGCACATATGAATATATTTCTCTATCAAGCTTCTATGTTAGAGAATACCATGGTCATTGCAAACCACTTGACATCAATCAACAAAGACACCTCCCACATTCTCTATAGTATGTGTTAACTACAAAACATGTTTATGACAGACATTCAAAAATGTTTAGGGTTTTCTCAACATCTTAACCTTTTAGGCTAGGGTTCAAGGACATCAACATCTCATTATTTGATCCTAATTAAAAAGCTTAACCTTTGAGATAAACAAATTTAGATGTAGACTGCTAACGAACCTTTTTTTTCCTTATGAGATTAATTAAATACCAAAAGGCTTGAATCCTTTATTCATGCAAGAAAGAACCAGTATTACTAACAAATATTAACTTTACTTACATGTCACCTCCTTCACAATAGCCAGTTATAATGCATACATGATCCTCCTACAAAACATGAAATATCAGAAACATGCCTATGAGAGGGATAAACATCAGGAGAAATTGATAAATAGCTTCTTCTTTTAGCAAGAATTTTTTGTTATATATATATATATATATATATATATCGATAAAGTCATCAAACCTAGTTTTTCATCTCTATATGAATGTACAACTGAAAATTTAAAAAAAAAATAAAGAAAGGGTATGTTCCTACCTTCTCCACCCAAGCATCTCTGTAATCCACAATATATGGGTTATTCAGTTTTGCAATCAGATTCATCTGTAACAGAGACGAACTGTGTCATTTTCATACAAATAGACAGAAATTAATCATTCAAAATCAGCTTAATGTAGCCTCATAGGACTGAGGACTGTGGAATAATGACTCAGAATACCATCTTATTTTTACGAAAAAACTATATTAAGATGGTACTTGGTTCAAACTGAAAATGATGTCTTGTATCGTGTTTACATTTCACAGCATTTCATGAAGATCGTAATATATACATATATACACACACACACTCTTCTATGGTTTGATGAGTACTTTAGACAATAATGAACATCATAGAACCTACCAGATTTTTACTGATTCAATATGACTTTACTAAAGTCATTGGTCATGTTTTTGCAGGCAATGCTGTGAAGTACAAATAGATAGTTAAATTGGACTCATTCATGCAAGCATCATCTATGAGGTAAAAGATTCATTGGTACAACTTATTCTTCTAGAACAAATAAAAAAAATGTAGAAATAAGACTAGTAATGTAAGTAATTTAGGGCTTGTTTAGAAATGCTTATTTGAACTTAACTACTGACATAAGCAATTGTGAGACTGTTTGGGAGAGCTTATGAAAACAACTGGTGACATGTCCATCAGTTGTTTTTAGCTTATTTTCATAAGCTCTCCAGGATAACTTATGAAAACTGTTTATAGTTTGTATGGAAACAGCTTGACTTTCTTTTATCTCTTCTCTTGTTACAGAAATATCTTATACATAAGCTAATATGATAAACACTTATGCTATTACTGTGCTTAATTACTTAATTAAGCTGTTTATCCAAACAGGGCCTTGATCCAAAAGAATTGCATCTCTAATTGTTTGGAGAATATATCAAATAAATAATTGTATAGTAGGCATTTAGTGAAAGGATATGTTACACCAACCTCTTGGTGTGCTGTTCTTTTGAACTTCTCTGTCTGCTTAGCCAACCGAATCTTTTTCAACACATACCTACCAGTGATTAAATTAACTGTATCAAATTTCCAAGCCTTCAATTCCAACAATTAAACATCAAAATCTCAAACTAGAACCAAAAAAAATCAAAAATTAAATTTTTCTTTGTTGGGCTGTCCATTATTCAGCCAAAAAAATCAATAACCAAACACTAAAATCAAAAAAGATTAAATTTTTCTAAATGGGGTTGTCCATTTTCACAAATTTTCTAATGTTGCATGGTTTAAGCAATTAAGGGAAAAAGTTAAAAGTGAAATTGAGTTACCTCTTTTTCTCAGACTTATGAAGAACAAGAAAAGCAGAACCAAATGCTCCTCTACCAATTTGTTCAATCACTTCATACTCTTCCATCTTCTTTGACTTCATCACACTATTCTCTATCTCCATGGAAAATTCCAGAAGCTAGAAAACAAAACAATGAAGCTCTGAAGAAGCAGATCCTAATTAGCTACAAACCCAATTCAGGAAATCAAATGGAGAAAAAGAAAAAATGTTTTTTTATGGTAAAGTATGTGTGAGTGTGAATTTGATTACCAACCCTTTCTACCCAATCTTTTCATATAAATGATGTAATTGAAGAGTACTGTTATAAACTTATGAGCATTAATTTGGGAAAAAAATAAATGTTCGAGGAGTTTGCTATAGGAACATTGAATTGAATGGTTTTCACAAGAAAGATGAGTAAAGTTACATTCCAGAGTTATGACAATAACTACCTCTCAAAGGACTAAATGAGAGAGATAGGACCAAAGTATAATATATCGACATGGGTTCAACTTTTGTTGTCTGTGTAAGACTTTTTTAACCAATAATCTCTAAATATTATATTTTTTTAAAGCTCGTTAATTCTTAAGATTGCTCTGATTCTAGTGAGTCTCGGAATTCAGTTGACATAAACTTTATCTTATTAAAAAAAAAAGTAGAATATATCACTACCAAGAAAATTGAAAGGTGAGTAAAAAAAAAATTTGAAAAGTTGATGACTTACCCAAAAGAAAGTGCAGAGAGAAAGAGGATTAGGAGAATAGAGTTGAATGTGAACAAAACAAAGTCAAATGTGCAAAAGCTAAATAGAAAAGGAAGAATAGTGTCACATTTATAAATACTTTCTATTATACAATTGTTGTAGTGGTGAGTGTATTATCATGAAGAAGATGGGGAATTGAAAGGAGACAGATATGGAAAAACTAAAGCAAAAGTCTTATTTGGTTGCTTGTGTTTACAGATTCACAATAAGGAATGTTCCTAACACCAAGTTGTGATGTCACAGTCCGTGTACCTTAATAAACAAAATCATCAAAATTTGGACATGAGCCAATTGCACCAGCCAATAGGACATAAATATACTCTATCTCCGTGAACCTTCAATCACAATACGTCGAAACCGATAATAATTTGAAGAAAAAAATAAGTAAATAAAAGTGATTGAATGTAATTATGTGTCGGTGATGTGTTGGTGTCGAGCACATCACGCTTATCTCTATCGTACACGAGACTAGCTTTCAATCTGAACTATTGATGCTACATAGTTTTATATCAATATTTAAATAACATAAAATAAAAGTTGTGTGGATTTGTGCTCGTGTGATGAGCTGGCCAACAACCTTACTGGTCCATGGGCAACTTTTTTTAATTTGTTTAACACCTAGAAGACTACAGCATTCTTTGAGGTGAAGGAATTCTTTTTATTGTTTTTGATGTATTGATATGATGATAGGATTGGATCAGCTTTGAGTTAATTTTAAATTGTGAATGTTAAAGATGCTAGTTTATGCTAATCTGATGTGGGTCAACAACCAGGTTGTTGTGATTATGGTACAATAGTACATACATATTTGCACAATTTAGGTGTTATTGTTAATCAGGTTTATTTAATTCTAAATATGTAATAATCATTTCGAAGCATGTGCTCATCAAATGAAATTTCAGGTTAATTACTTAATTTGGTGATCATGGTTTCAAATCAAGAACCTAATTAGTTTGCTTAACCAACCCATGAATGAAAGAGGTGCAATGTCAATGTAGTAAACCGTATGATATAGAGATTTCACAATACAAGATCACAAGAAACTCATTACAATAAGATCCAAAGGATAAGAAAACCGTAAGATTAACATTTGTGTTGCTCAAATAAAGTATATCCATAAATTCAAGGACAAGTTATTGCTGTTGACCCACACATGCAAATGGCTTTTCAGAAATCGAAAATAAGTAAAAAGAACAAAAAGGTCACCTTCTTCTGCTCCCAATAATTACCTTTATTTTTCCTTTCCAAGCTACTCCATATACTTTCCCTCGCATGCAAGCATGCTATTGTTATGTGTAAGAAGTTAACCTATTTGGGTTTTCTGAGAGACGTTAAAGAAGTCAATATAGTTGGTAGGGAAGAGCTCAGTTATTCTCGAGACTTCAGTTACTTCTTCTGAAGTATTGATTTGGACACCACAAACGCAAAAGCAACCATGTAGCAGTTATCATTTTTTAATGCCTTGTGTATTTTTTAACTGATAGTAACTGATAAGAAATCCAAAATTTCATTGAAAAACCTCAACTTTTGACATGATCAGAGATACTTACGGCATAATGTGGATAGATAGATGATATGTATAACAGCAGTGTGCTATAACCCAATCAAAGACAGGCATGCTATACAAACATCACGCTTGACAACTGCCGTTCTAAACAGTCAGTATGTGACTTGGCATCGGAGAACTTTATCTTCTACCTTGTGAATTGATTTATAAAGTAATTACATAATAGATTAAGATCAAGAGACTTGTTAGCAAGACTATAGGTAAAAGTCATTATTAACAGCAGAATAAGATTCCCCTAAAGGCATATTATTCCTTAATTCAAATTATATGGCAATCCTAAAACACCATAGCTCACAAGTGAATATTACTTTATTGTCACACATTTAAGATTAGAATAACCACTCATTTTCGGTAAACATAAAACAACCACCCATGGCAACAGCTGTTTCGAATTTGCTGGGCACATTGAAGACTAGGCAAATGTCAAAGATCTTTCATACTTTTACAAATCCAATGGTGGGAACAGCAAGATTGATACTAAATATTATAAACTATAAACATTCATAATAAATTCATAAAATGATGCCATCAATCACTTACTGTCACAACTCGGAAGTAAAATGGCTGTTTCAACTTTCAAACCAGTCACACTACATTGCACATAAGAAAGAACACCAGAGTAAATCCGCAGAAACGAACAACCATTACGCTAACATTTGATTGCTACATGAAAGGATCTAATGCCATGTTCTCACACTTCACACAAATAAAGTAGCTATACACATAATAGTATGCTTTTTACTTTCGCTTTGATTGCTTTGATTTTTTTGAGGATCTTCCCTTTTCCAGCTTTTTCTGTGCAGCTTCAAATTCCTCTTCGGAGGGTTCTGGCATATCCCTTCCACCATACCTTGATACTAGAGACGCAAACATTGAATCAAACTGACCTTTCCTCTCATTTCGGCGCTGTGATATGATTGCACACAGATCTGTTTCAGACTGCTTATTTGACCTATAAAAAGCAATGGATCAATCCTCCATTAAAGAGTAAATCAATTAATAGAACAAGTAAAACCTGGTTGATCAGCTTACTTTGCCTTCCTCTTTAAAGGACTTGTGGGTGGTTTGGTTTCTGATACTTCCTTAGCCCATTTCTGATAGGCTTTTGTTGCCTTTAGATCTCCTGCATAATTGAGAACATTAAACAAACAATCGTAAAGAAAGATGCTTAACAACCATAGAAAAGTATTTATAATGGACTCTAGAGATTTTGGTACTACTACCCCAGTATTTGTTATTAAAAAGCATGTTACTTTTTATCCTAGTTATAAGAAACATAGACCGATATAAGAGTATTAACTGTTGGAACTCTTTTATATCGTTATCTCTGTTAACTGGACATTTATCTATTCTCTAACGAGTATTGTGCGTATTTTTTGAGGGAAAAATAAATGTTAACTCCTTCAAATGCGTTTACTTAGTCTTGATGATTTGGTCTTTCTTTCTTAGAAAAAGACCAAAGGAATTAATATGCTGATTCTGCGCTACAGCCTAAAAGCAAAATAACTGCAAGGTCTCCCACTATCTACTGACTTGCTTTTCTAGTCTAACAGTTTGTATTCAACATATATCTTCTCCTGCATAGAAACTAAGACCTAGACCAAATATCTGACTAAAACCTTGGTCAGCAAAATCTAGTTAGTGTCCCTTACCAGCAGCTATAGCCTCGTCAAGAATGTCCTTGAATCGGTGTGAGTCAAGTTTCGCATCTGAACAAAGCATTGAACAAAAAAGTCTGCAAAGAGAATTTACTTCAGATAACACATTCAAAGCCTCTTACAAAAATGGCACATGCACACCACAAATTAACAGTGCTGTCTTACCTGTTCATATTCCCCTTGTACTTCTTGTACAGCTCAATCAAATCCTTTTTTTCTGAGTCAGAACCCCTGTAGTTTGCTTCAAACTCCTCAATATCAGCTTCAGTGACCTGTGGTTCATTACAAAATGACGCATCTGAAAACAGGTATACCACAATGCATCAGGAAAAGGGATAGCAAATATTCAACAGATACCTTCTTGTACATTGTTTTGAAAAATGCATGAAGATTCTGAACATCTCCTGCCAGATCCTGATTAACAGAGAAGATAAAAATGAGTCATAGATGTCTGCAACATAGCTAAACTGTTTAAAGTATCCAAAATGCTAATTGTTGGGCATTTACTATACTAGTAACTCAAAAAACATTTGATACTTACATATTTTACATAGTTAAAAGCATTCAACTAGTGTTCTTAAAGAACTCTTCAGCAAGACTTGAAAAATATTATGAGACTAGTGTTAAGTAACCCGTCTGAACGTGTTAAGCGAGACAGAATATGGGTATACATAATTGGAAGGAAAAATAGAAAGGGTCTCATATTACAAAGTGGAAATTGAGAGGAAGAGCCTTGGCCTCTCAATCTAGGGGCTACTGATCTGTACTTATCTTAATTCTCATTTCTAATCTTGTATTCCTATGACACTGACCCAAAAGCTGAGACTTTTAGTCTGTTAACACCATTTTATTCCGATATTTTGATTCAGTAGTATTAGATAATTCCCTCAAATAAAATTTAACAGACCACGAGGACTTACTAAAAACCTAGGCATTCCGAATTATAAATCCAACAAATTATACCGGATTAATTCATCTTGAACAGAAGTATCAATAAATAAAAAACATCAATAGTACTAGTAACCAACAACAACACTCACATCATCATCAATACAGCCAGTCTGATCATAGAGAGCCCGTTTCTCTTCGTCTCCAAGAATGGAAATAACCTTTTGCAATTGCTGGAATTTCTCTTTTGCCTCCTGTATGAACACTAGTAATTATAACTACCAACCCTAAAAGGCCAACAAATAATTTATAAAATATAAACGCATTCCACAGCATAACAATCAGCCTTAAAGAACCACCTCATCACCAGGATTCTTATCCGGATGGAGCCGCAATGCCAATTTGTAATAGGCCTTCTTTATTTCTTGTTGAGAGGCCGTTTTCTCCAAACCAAGAACCTAAAATCAAACCAACAACTGATTTAGCGTGTTTAGATGCACAGTTGAAGATGTCAAAATTTATTTTTGTTAATGATTCAACAAGAGTGGAACAAATACCAACAGCAAGCAAACTAAATGATCTAGCAAAAAAAATATTCAAACAAGAAAAAATCTAGAACCTATGTGCAAGTGCAATTCCAAATATTATCACTCTAGGATTCAATAGAAAAACATTGAATCCTTCCTCGAATGATTCTTAATTACCTAAGGTGGTTACAATGTGTTTCCCGACCCAAATCACTCACAATGTCACTCACAAACGATAAAACCTCTTTTCTGCACGTTCACATTCTGATTCAACATCCTGCAACTTCAGCTTTTATAACAAGGCAAAAAACCAGTTGGGATCCGAATCAACATTAAATAACTTTACTATGATTGGAATCCCCTTATGCAAAAACCTAGGGGTGGACAATCGGTTGGTTAGGTTTGAAATCGGTTTCAAAACTTGAAACCGATTAAACCAACGGTTGCATATTCCTAAACCATTTCCGACCAACTTAGGCATCGGTTTAGTCGGTTCGGTGTAGACAGTTAAGCCAGTCAAATGTGTGGCTTAGTTCGGTTAATTCAGTTTTGTATATATCAATCCTTGTTTAATATATTTTAAAAATTTAACATAATCAAAATTATAAGCTGAAATTTGGGTTTTCAATAAAACCAAGAATAATATTTTGGCTATTCATACTAATCTTTAAGGCCTGTCAATTTTCAGTTTAAGTAAAAATCAAGAGCAATCTTTATGCCATAATATATTACATAGAACTTGTTTGCACCGACACCATTTGTAAACTTGTTTGCAATGACTAACAGCAAACATGCACAACACAGCCAATATTAGTAAATAGCCATAGCAAACCATTGAAGCTGAACCAGATTAACCACTTAACCGCTCGACTCGACCCGTTACGCTTCGGCCCACCTGGTTCGGCCGGTTTGGGCCGGTTTTTAAAATCCTGTCAAGCCCTACAAGAACCATCACGAGACAAAAAACTGAAGCATGATTGGAATCTTCCATGCCAGAAACCATAAAAATCCTGTTTTTAAGGCATATTCGCTACAATTTTGCCTCAATGTCAAACATTTGGTCATATGAATCAAAATTGATTGATTCCAAAGCTCAATTTAACTATAAGCAATTGTCTTCCACTGAAAATTTCACACATCAAAACATAAATCACTTCAATTCAACTCAATTTAAAAGAATCAATTTTACAAAAATCACTGAAAATCTCATTTGATAAATACTTACCCTAACACACACAGACAAATACAAACTTTGTTCAACATGGTCATATATAAAAAAAGAAAAAAACAATCAAATGAAAATTTGATTGTTTAGAACAGAAAACAAACATAAAACACATTCACACTCACACGCCAAGAATAAACTATAAAATATTCTGAGAAAAAAAAAACGAAATGAAAATTTGCAGAAGCAAGATAATAAAGCGTGAATTTAGGATACCTGGTAGAGACTCTTTTGAGATTGATCTTCAGTTTCTTCATCATCGGAAACCCTAGATTTCTTCCTCGGCGCCATTTTTCACAGAGAGAGATTTGTTTGATGGATTTGATAGAGCGTGTTATTGTGTTTGTTTTTAAACTCAATTAATCGATTTTTAAACAAACAAAAAGTTGTGGTTGTTCCCGCTATAATTTACGATTCAGGTTTATTCCTTTATTCTTTTCCCGCCGTTATGTTTTCGTGAGAAACTGTGTCTGTGTGTGGACATAACCCACATTCCACGTAACTCATGGATAATGCCCAAGCCCAACCCATTTTCAGTTAACTCCTACTACATGATTGATGACTTGGAAGGTGTATACATCCAAGAATATGCTTTATATACTTTCAAATAAATTATCTGAGTTTGGTTATTTGGTTATCTTGTCGATCCGTTTTAAAATTAGTGTCATTTTATCAAAATAAAATTGTTTCAAAATGAATGGCATTTTCACTTTTCAGTGTACTATTAATTACTTTTTTTCAATTGTACCCCTTAATTATTATTATGCATGTTACTTCCAAAGTACTATTTTATTAAAAGTGTCATGTCTGTAGACAGCATTATTGCATTTCTTAATATGTTTGTAACAATTTAAACGACGCTCATTTTGAAACGGATGGTGTAGTAAATTTGATGTGGTGTTTGGTATAAGAGAAAGAGAAGAGAGAAAGAGGAGAGAGAAGTGTGTTTAATGTTTGAAATAACAAAACTATCCTTACATAGAAAACCAATGCAAAATTTTACGTTATTACAATTTCAATGAAAATAAATATTTAATTTTGCTTACATCAAAAAATTAAATATATTTGTCTTATTTTTAATTTGATGAAATGATTTTTTTAATAAAATTGAATAATACTATTTGGAAAACAAACTCATGGTACATATGCCAACAGAAAAAGCTCACTATACATACAAAATACATTCAGAGGGTTGTATGTAAATGAAGGGCAATAATGAAAAAAGGAAAAATGCTTCTCTTTTGCACTAAAAAGAGAAGTTGAAAACTTCTCTCCTATCTCTCTCACTCCATCTTCTCTCTCGGCTAACTCTCTTGAAACAAACACAGTGTAAGTGAAGTGAATGTAAAATAGTAAAATACCGCGTGGACGTTTGATATGTTAAGTATGTGTTTAAATATATAATGTCATTTTAGTTTGACAAATTTTAAAGCAGTTTGCACCTTTTTAACCATGTCCTCGTAACATAACACCATTTTAAAAATATTTTCACTTCACGAGAGACTAAATAGAACAATCACTTGTGTATACCTATTTACCAAACAAAAAAAGATCAAAAATTCAGATAATTTTTTCACCATTTTCTTTTCATTGGTACGATTATCTCTTTCTCTTACATGTAAACTTCACCTGTCTCCCCGGTTCTTGAAAATAACCAAATAAAACCCACATACAAGTAGGAACTCAATTGTGTAGTTGATTATATGACTAAACAAGAGCATAAAATAAGGAAAACCGAATATTAGAAGCAAAAGAAGTAATGAAAAATATAGATATCGTGATATACAAGAGTGCCATAATGTATGTCTTGTATTTCATGTATATAACACTGAAGGGGTAATTATACACATGATAGTTATGTTTTGTCAAAACAACTGAGCTAAGCTCATGGAAACTAAATGTATGTGATTTGATATTACCAATACATTACGAGAACCAACATGTCACACACAAAACACAAATAGATGAGAGAAAATAAATAAATAAACAAGACTTGTTTATAAATTTACAACAAATATATGAGTTTGAAATTGTTTCAAAAGATATATTTTGGATTCAAATAAAATCAAAGGCATGTCTTTGAAACTGTTTAAAAAAATGTATTCTAGATTTAAATAAAATCAAATACATGGTTTTGAATTGTTTCAAAAACTGACACGTTTTGGATTCAAAAAAATCAAAGATATGATTTTAAAATTGTTTCAAAAATATATTTTTTGGATTTAAATAAAATCAAATTCATAATTTTGAAATTATTTAAATATATGTGTGTGTGTGTGTGTATTTTATTTAAAAATATCCAATAAGTGCACGTAAATGAGTCTATAAATAGAATGCATAGGGTGTTGAATACCATACAACATTCCATAAACCCTAATTGAAAAGAAACCATGGTCTCTATGAAGCTCGGGTTGATTTGACTAGCAATGGTCATCAGATAAAGTCTAGTCGTGTGGATTGAATAAACACATTGCTACTTTGCTCTGCTAATGATCGAAAGCCTTTCAAAAAAAAATTATGCACTTTAATAGGTAACATTCCTATCATTCGTTCATGACAAATTTCTATTGATCCAAGGATAGGAAAATAAATTTTGATTATCCATTACATTTTATATCATGATCTTTTCTTCATCACCTACCGGTCAAATTAGGCCTCTTTGACCACTACATGTGAAGTGTGAATACCATGCCACAAAAATTTTGGGTTAGGATCCAAAGTCGTATCAACAAACCCATTACTGGATAGTATCAAGCTTCGATGATTCAAAAAACTACAGTATCTTGATTAGTGGACAATCCACACCCTTGCTTCCTTAACATAGTCAAATTGAAATCGTGGAAATCACAAAAATTGACCCATATACTCCTTCATAAATAACTTATCCCATCTAAACCAGTTAAAACCCTTCACATTTTGTTGACTCGACCCCCATCAAAACAAGTTAATATTTTTTGAATTTCTTCACCAATAGATTGGACAACATAAAGGAACTCGTGTAATATGTCACGATGGATTGGGCTACTGATTTTACGAGTACTCTTCTTCATGCTTTTGATAAGAGTTTCCCTCACCAATTTTTATATTTTGTTCCAAATGCATTCTCGACCTTATTTTTTCGTCCAATCGTTGATGGTAGCCTCGTATATTTGTCAAACTGATGTTGACATGTGTCCGAAAATATGCTATATAATAACGTCTTTTGTTGCCTCATCTGCATTCTTGCTAAAAAAAAATATATTCAACTTTAGCAATTTAGCTACATGACAAGATGCTTCTTTACAAGCCGTCAAAGCATTATAGAGGAAATTTATCTCGCTTTATGTTACCCTGTAAAATAGAAAACAATCATCCGCAAATAAAAGATATATTAAGAGAGGTATCTCTCGACACACCTTGATTTTATGAATGTTCCCATGAGCCTCTTATCGCTTGAAAAGAACATACAACTCTACGGACATGCGATAAAAAGGTACAATGATATGGTAGAGTTTGACCCAAAGTTCCTTTTCATATTTATTTTTGGTGCCTATAAATATTTAAAATTTTCGTTTTAGTCCCCCTAAAAATTTTGTTAGACTTTTAGCTCCTCAATAAATTTCATAGCCACTTTTAGTCCCTATTTGTTTAGTCAAATTATGTCTAACCATAATATTTTTTAATAATTTTTTATAGAAATGAGTGGAATATTATGACAATCTCTCAAAAAAATATTAGAACTTTTTTGCACAACATGAATTAAATATGAATTTGTTGCTGAAAATTTCATATTAAATTCATGTTATGTTAAAAAAAAAAAAGGGAAATATTTTCATAATATTCTACACATTTATGAAAAATTTCATTAAAAAACATGAACTCTAGACATGAGTTGGCTATATAGCATGGATCAAAAGTGGTGCTGAAGAATTTTTTAGGACCAAAAAATAATATATTTATAGGGACTAAAAACATATTTAACCCTTTATTTTTTGGGACAAAAACTTGAGAAAAATAAAAGTGTTAAAATATATTTTTGGTCCCTATAAATATTCAAAAAAAATTCGTTTTAGTCCTTCTAAAATTTTCCTTCAACTTTTAATCCTTATAAAATTTTCAACCATTACTTTTGGCTCTATTTTTAAGTTAATTTTTGTATTTTTTTAATGAAATGTGCGGAATATTGTAAAAATCTCTTCAAAAAAAGTTAGAATTTTTTAAGAAAATATAAATTAAATATGAATTTTTAACCGCCAAAAACATAAATTCATATTTAATTCTTTTTTTTTTTGGGAAAGATTTTTATAATATTATAAATTTTATGCAAAATTTTATTCAAAGATGAAGATAGAAAACTTTTTTTTTTGAGGGAAGATAGAAAACTTGTAGAGATGAAAGTTGAAGAAAAAATTTAGAGGAATTAAAATAAAAGGTTGACATATTTATAGAGATAAAAAAAAATATTTAAACCCAAAATAAAGTGGACAAAATTGTAATGTTAAGAAAAAACAACCGACTTGGGCTAAGATGAAATTCAAATATAAACAGAACAAGAGATAGAAACAAAGCGTGCAGAGAGAGAAGAGTCTTTCCAATAGAAATACGACCGAATCAAAACCCTTCTCTCTCTCTCTCTCTCTGTACTTTCGTTTTATTTATCATCCAACTTCTCTTCTCTTCGATTTTATTGTTATTATTATCATAAACTGTTCTCTCTCTTCGTTTTGAGGTTAGGATTGTTCCCTCTCTCTCTGTATAATTCTCTTCTGGGTTTATCTATTTTATAATATTTATTTATAATAGAATTCTTCTACTTGTTACAGAGAACAGTATTAGAGTGTCAGGATCGGTGAACCCTGCCACCCAGGTGAGGGATTTCTATTTCTTCTTTCTGTTTTGCTTGGAAATTTTTATTTCTTTCTGATTCTTCCCTTTTTTTTAAATTTTTATTTAAAAAAGTGTTTTTTTTTTCCACCCTTTTTGTTTTTTCTTGTTTGGTTTTTGAATAGCTTATGGTTTTGTTGAAGTGACTTGAAATATGTTTGTGGGGTTGTTAAAAGTTGTGATTTTTTTTTTTTTGTGATTGGAGATTGTTATGAATTGTCCATTTGTTAGGTTCGGTTGTACATTAGAAATGGATGATGGGTTTGTTTGGCTTTGTTTGCATGCTTGAGATACTGGTCAATGTTGAGTGTTCGTTTTTTCATTGGTTGGAATTCAATGTCCCTATGTGTTTGTCCAATGTTTATATAGAGAAAAGTTTTTTAAAACGGTCAACACAATTCAATTCAAATATGATGGCACTACCTTAATACTAGTTTATGAGGGAGAAGGAATGTTATTAGTTCTCTTTCCAAATATTATAAACATTATCGTGCATATCTTGATACAAGGAGGAAGACCCGGAAAAACTAACCATTCAGAAATATCTAGAGATTAACGTTTTGGATATAAATACGGTATATGAGAACATTATGATGTAAGTTGATCCATGTAGCCAACCCCACTTAGTGGGTAAGACTTGATTGTAGTTGTGTTGTGCATAACTTGATCAAGGATTTAAATTATGGCTATATTTATGGTTGCGTTAAATATGGCTGAAACGGCCACATTGAGTAGAGGCATCAGAAACTTTGATGTTGAGGCCTCAATTGCAGTTGCTTAAAACCTTAGTCACAGTATCTACATGACTTGGTATTGTTATTCATAGAACTCTTGTCGTATCTTGCTGCTAATTTCTAAATGGCTTTGACTATTGTAAGGTTGTTATCGATTTTGTGGCATCTAGTTACTGGTGTTTAAGTACTTGAAAGTGAAAAGGGAAACTTTTTATGCATCTACTCAATTCACAAATTGTAACTTTGCAAGTGTATGTTAAATGTCTGTAGTTGTTTTTGGCGTGTGTTTTTCTTGTGTATGTTTATATCCTTGAGAGGCTGAGGTGTCTTGTCTGCAGGTGGTCGTACTGTCATAGAGTAATGGAGTCTCACGATGAGATGGGATGCCAGGCACCAGAACGTCCAATTCTGTGCATTAATAATTGTGGTTTCTTCGGAAGGGAAGCTACCATGAACATGTGTTCCAAGTGTTACAAGGACACACTGCTGAAGCAGGAGCAGGAAAAGCTTGTTGCGACGTCAGTTGAAAACATCGTGAATGGCAATTCCAGCAGCAATGGAAAGCTGGCTGTGACCGCAAGTGCTGTTGATGTACGAGTTGAAAGTGTGGAGCTCAATACAGTGTCTCCCGAGGTTCCAGAAAATCCAATCTCTAATGAGAGTGTGGAGATGAAAGCCAAGACCGGTCCCAGCAGATGTGCTACTTGCCGGAAACGTGTTGGATTAACTGGTTTCAGCTGCAAATGTGGCAACCTCTTTTGCTCAATGCATCGCTATTCTGATAAACACGATTGCCCTTTTGATTATAGAATTGCTGGTCAGAAGGCCATAGCTGAATCCAACCCAGTAATTAAGGCGGATAAACTCGATAAAATCTAGCCATGAACTAAATGAAGGGTTAATTAATGTACTTCGTCGTTTATCAGCAAGTCCTCATATGTACCGAACTGCCTGGGTTTTAGGTGTCCTTTAGTGTCTAAAATTATCTGTCGTGATATCAAGGTCATCTTTAGGGAAAACCATTCCTTGTTTGTGTTGGTTTTTATTTCATGCTTGGTCTGCATTAAATTTCTTATTCATTGCTTGAAAGATATTTCCTGCATATTCTTGTGTGTTATTTTGCTATTGCATTTCTTAGTGTAGTTTTTCATGTACAGTAATTTTTTTAAGCTGCTGGTAGGACTGTTATTTATATATTTCTAAGCTTATTCTTTTTTATATGAACAAGGTAACAACTATTATGTAGAGGAATCATATTGAATGAGGATTTGAGCAGCAATGCAGAAATTTTTAAGGTGACATGGTACAGATCTAGAAGATATGGGCATCATTTTGCTTCAGTTTTTTCTTCTTCTGATTAATTGAAAGATTTGGTGAAGATATGTTGAGAGCCACCACTTAATTGTTTTCATAGTTCTCCGAATAAATATTTCAAAACAACATAAATAAAGTTGCATCTTTTATCATTCTCCTCAGTGAAAGAGAGAATAAAAGTTTTCTTAAGTTATTTTAAACTTGAGGATTTGGTTGGTGGCCTGAAAAGCCAGATAAGGATAATGTGCTACTATAAAATATGCCATTTTTTATTAGGTGGGGATGGCTATGTGGAATGAATTAGTTGGTGCTACTGCTATACAAGTCTATCTTCTATTATATCCATCTAAACACAATTTGCTTCTATTTTTTTAGTTTGATTTGTTCTCTGCTTTGAACCGTTTGGCTACTTTCTGTATAAGTTTTCTCTGTATAAAAACAACTATATTGAAAAAACTAAACCACACAACTGTGTGAAGTCAAATACAAAAGCTTGCCAACAAGATGGGATTTCTTCAATTTACACATTTATCACTAAAGAATAGGTCTTTCCCGAAAGCCGTTCAACCACAGTCCTGATAATCGAATTTTAATTATAAGACTCCTGCAACAAATCTCACTGCCAAATCGATCAAATTCAATCAGATGGAGAATCGTCGAGGCCTTCACAAATATAGGGTTTTGAACATTGTTCTTCCGCCAGCAAGCTGCCACTACCATCTCGCCGACTGAGTCACGAATCAGCTTAAATCCTAGATGCCATTGTTGTCCGTCGCCATATTGGCTTTGAAGATATTATGGGGCAGCCAAAGCCAAAATTGTGGAGGATTGCAATGAGAGGGCTGCACTTGATGCATGAGGAATTCTTCTCAGCATGGGGTAATCTAAATTCCAAGGAAGATTTCAATTCATTTTAGAACTCATTCTGGCAACGTGATGCATAATTAATAGTTTGATCATATGGAATTTGCTTATCTTCAAAAAATTGATTCCTAGCCCACAAAATATTATTATTATAGATCATGGAAGTATCATACTTAATACTAGTACATCATAGGAGTATGTTGGACCATCTGAACAATCTAAGAATGTATTTTTAAACCGGAGACCTGGGGGAGATCCTAAACCAAATCTTTTTTACCCAATCACATTCTAGTGCAAACATCCCAAACAAAATGTTGTTTCCTCGATTGGTAATGTGAAGTTCTACCATTGATTCTCTTGAAGAATTCGTCTTTTGGTGGAGTCCATTAACTACTTTCCAATTTTCTATGACATCATTTATATATCTCCAGTAACTCGCGTCACTTACAGATGCAACAAAAAAAATAAAACCTTCTATTATCCCACCAACCCACAATTCTATAATTATAATACTACAAGTTCTCCCTGAAAAAAAAATCTCTCCAAAACTCTAATTCTATTAATTATCATTAAATTAAAAAAATAGAAATTTAAATTAAAAAATAGAAAAAATAACTTATATATTCTCCACTAACTCACATCACTTACACATACAACACAATAACCCTTATAGTATCCCCCCCGGATGGATGTGGCACACCCTTTAAAAAAAAATATTAAATAAAGCACTTACAAAGTAATATTAGTATGTGACACATTCTTATTGGCCAATGTTATATAACATTTGTACCTTTATGGTACACAAGTGTTATCCTATGGTACACAAGTGCTATCCATGATTAAATTATTCACAAACAACATCACTGATAAATACACGGCATACATGAGTAAATTCATAATCAGCAAACTATTCGAACAATACTTACTACATACAATTGTTGTAACAATTGCATGTTTACTTTCCTCCTTTCTCGATACATTTATCTTCTTTTTTTGTTTTGTTATTTCCTTCTCTCTTCATGTATCATCCCATCATTCTCTCATTCTCTCTTCCTTGTATTAGAGTTGTTGTATGTTGATTCTTATTTTTTATTTATATTTTAGAAGCAACACTTTTGATGCTTGCACACAACATTTGATGAAAAAGTTCAACAACTTTTTTACTCATTCTTATCCTATGTTATTATTTTCAGGAATAATTTACCCAATAAAATAAAGAGAAGCAATATTTGGTTTTCATTTTACAACATTTGGTTCAATCTTAGTCCATCTTTTTCCTCTTGAGGATTTCATTTTCATTTTTTCATATTCCTTTTGATTTGATTTTAATTTGTTTGATACAATCTTAATCCTACTCTTTTGCATAACTATGAAACTCATTTTTCTATTGTTCTTATTTGTTTTTTTTATCTATACATTAATTACTATGGGATTTTATAAATATGCCATTTTTTTAAACAAAAAAAGCTAGAGATGTCGGAGAAGGCAATTCATCCCTACTATATTGACACCCTACAAGTTCTACAATAACTTTTCCTTCTCTTTCTCTCATTATATTAATTAAATTTAAAAAAAATCATTTTTATTTATAATCATATAGATACCCAACCTCCATAACTCAGTTATTATAATCTCACAAGTTATACCACAACTTTTCTCTTCAAAGCTCTCATTTTATTATTTTAACTTTTTTTTAGTTTTATAATCATATAAATTATCCCATAAATAGAAAATTTTGTGTTAATGTACAATTTAGTTGTGTGTGTGTAATTTTTTCAATCAAGTCATGTGTTCAATAAAGTTATGTTATACTAAAAGATTATTATAATTTGTAATTTATTGTATTATACGTATAGTATATTCTTATTTTCTCATAAAATATAAAATATTAAAATGTTGCATATTTTTAATTATAAAATTTTCTTATCCACATCATCAAGGATTCAAACTAGCTCTACAAATTTCATGATTTACCTTCTACCATTTAAAAAGTTTTGTTTTTATCCTATTTTCATTTCATTGTCCTACCTCTCTTCTACGTCATTTATTATTCATTTAAGAGTGTGAGAGATATTAAATATAAATGGTTTATTTCACTTATCTCTTAATTTTATACCATCTTTATTTTTCGGTATTCAAATAATGCTAATAAAATTATTAAAACAATGAACTTATAATCTTGTTTAAAAAAACTTATTATATATATATATATATATATATATATATATATATATATCTTTTTTATTT
>Ga0228711_1001504_pt1 | contig 34393 bp, 19 predicted proteins | sample MedpolnodulmetaG_2_FD_177996 | JGI IMG/M metagenome (GOLD analysis project Ga0228711, IMG submission 177996) | Root nodule microbial communities from Medicago polymorpha collected in Santa Monica, California, United States - brown nodules | ecosystem: Host-associated > Plants > Roots > Nodule... | reverse complement strand
TTTTATGTTAAACTTACAAATTCACCTTAAAATTGAATATATATTATGTAATGTTCTTATTAATTGATATACATTTCCTCTCTTCGGTCATATTTATAAGCATAAATATACTTTTTAGGTTCATTAAATGTATAATGTATTTGGTTTATATATTGATCAAATACATTGAGTATTGAATAAATCTAAAAAATATTTTTTTGCTTATAAATATGAACGGAAGGAATACATTGAACTATTATTTTTTTATTTATTACATATCGTTTCCAATTCCCAAAATGTTTAGAGAGTTAAGGTTTAAAGTGTTTTTGTCAATTATTTGTGTTTCATTGAGCAAGAAGGGACACCCCGTGATGTTTGATATTATTAAGTGAGGTTGTATATTATTAGGTATATGAATATTAGTTTTCTCTATTTGCTTTTATATTTCAAGAGGATTCACTTATACTTTGTATCTCTCATATGAATGATATGATGGACGGGTTGTAACATAAACTTATATGTGTAATTGGGTTCCTTTCATTTTAAATTGTCTTATTGTTCTTTGAAACATGTTTTAATGTGAGCTTAAGTTTATTCTATAATGCATTCATGATTTTTATCATGTGTATAAGTTAATTTATGTCGTTACTTGTGAGATTTGAAGCCAAATATAAAGTTTTATCTAGACATACATTTTTACATGTATTATCTAAGTTGGCCCTAGGTCGTACAATATTAAAGTTCTATTTTTATTAAAAAAAATAAAAATAAAAAAAATAAAGTTTTGCTAACAAGTGCCCTGCCCTTGTTAAGGATACCAAAATTATTAACTTTGAATTGAATTCGACAAATTTTTAACTTTTAAAAGTCAAATTTATCACTTTTCACCATTTTCCAATACAATATTTCAATTATTATGCCCTTAATCAATGTCATAAGGGCACTCTTTAACATTTTCCAATAAAAAATATTGTCCTTCATTTTTATATTACATATTCTCATTTGAATAACACATAACGTTTGTTTGTGCCATACAGGTAAATGATACGAATCTGCATGTGCATTGTTCTATCAAGTAGTAAAAGATTATCACTCCACAAAGAGTTAAAGTAATTACCAATTTTGTTTTTAGTTTTGATTAGCTAAAAAGATCAAGGTGGTTGGTTTTATAATTGCTTTGTTAAGATTCAGATTAAAAGGCGTCTTGAGATTGTTGGTTTCATCTTAACACCTAATCATAAACATTCCAAATCTATTTCTCTATCTTTAAGTTAAATTCTTTTTTTAAAAGTAAGAATCTCTTAGGTATTTCATGTTTCCTTTCATAATAGATAAATGTATCTCAATAACAACCAAACATATTCTCATGGTTGATTATTATTGAGACCCTTTAAGTGTGACTCTTATTGCCTCAATACTTCATAAAACTATTCATTTGAGGTGTTCCCATCAAGTTTTATGTAGTCTTGTCCAATCTCATTTGTTCCAATATCAAACTTCACCTTTTGGTATTTCGTTTGATGTTTGAAATGATGAAATAACAACCATTAAACTTCACCTTTCGGTCCTTCATTTAACACTTATTACTGAGTTTGAAAGCTATGAGATTGGATTAGAAAATAGAACTTAAACAAGATAAATATTTAGACTTGGTTTGAATAGGATTAAGTCATTAGACTATTCCAACAATCCCAAGACTAAAAGGTTTACTCACTCATGATCACAGTAGACATAAGATTAAAGTAGAAAATAAATTGCATAATTGCAAATGACTGAATGTAAATTGCTGGAATTGTAAAGAACAGAAAAGTAAACATCAAGAATGTAAAAGTGCAGAAAAGGAAAAGAAAATGAACTTATAACAAAATGCAGAACTTTGATCTCACTATATGAAGTTTACAAGCATTCCAAGATGATTACAAGTTTGATGGAGGACCTATTTATAGCCTAAAACCTCAAGACAAGGCATTAAACTCGTTTTTACAGGCTTTAAAACAAAGAAAATCAAAGAGTTTTGTAACAGTTCCAGCTAACAGCAAAAACGCACGGTTTGGGATCAGACCATGCACTTTTCAGCTTCCAAGAGTTAAAAACGCACGATTTGAAAGGAAAAACACATGGTCTGCACTTTCTGGTTCCATGGAGAAACGCACGGCCCGTGCACTTTCTGAGCCAGACCATGTGTTTTGTTTTTCAAGTTTTCCACTCATTTATGTTGCGAATTGAGTTTAGGTGTCTTCCTGAAAGTTGTAGATATGGATGTTAGTTTTCATTGGCCTTTGGTTTGACTCATTCTGACATCTACAACTTAAGTTATGATAAAAATATTACACATGGATCAACATAGACAACACAGACCGTGTGTTTTTCCATCTACTACTCATTTTTCTTGCTTTTCTTCAATTTCTCTGCTCTTACCTCAGCCAAATGTTCTCATTTCTTCGTTACTTGTCCTGAAAAAATCAAAGTATTTGTAGTAAAATAGCTCCAAACTAGGATTTAAACTAACAATACTTTATTGAATTTGAATGCTAAAAACACGACACACTACGACTTATCAGTAAACTCTATTCATGATAAACGACATGAATACTCCAAATATGGAAAAATTCTCATATGCAACCAAAAGAAAAATTTCAAAAACTTAACGCAAATGATAATTGCCCCATAATATAGAACTGGTCATTTTTCATGTCAACACTTCACCAGGCTATGAATGGTTACTTCCAGGATGGGTGGCACAAGAAACCGTGGCTACTTCAAGTAGTGAACTCACCAAAACTGATAGTAAATATGGAGAAACCCAGAACAAAACAACGGCTCTTTCTGCTTTCATCTCCCATTTCAACAAACCCGGAATAATTGTTGAAACAGGAGAAGAAAGCATAATGTGCCACAATTTTGTTATGGGTTTCTCTATCAGTTTGGTGAGTTCGCTACTTCAAATAGCCACGATTTCTTGTGCAACCCATCCTGAAAGTAGTCATTCATAACTTGGTGAAGTATTAACATGAAGAGTGACCAATTCTATATTATGGGATAATTTTCATTTGGATTTTTTTTTTGAAATTGTTCTTTTGGTTGCTTGCACAAAATTTCTATACTTGAAGTATTTATGGAGTTTATTATGTATTGAGTTTACTTGTATCAACAAACAAACACTTATACATGTCATTCAAATATAAATAGGTAATAGAAAAATTAAGGACAAATAATTTTAAAATAAAGTTAGAACATTAATATCACAGGTTCAAGGGTCAAACTCCATGTAAACGTGTATATCTATCAAGATAAAACTTTACATTTAGCTCCAAATCTCGTGTGTAACAAGATAAATTTACTTACATTCATGGTGATATGATACATGCATTATACTTATATAATAAACTTAAGCTCATATAAAAACATGTTTCAAAGCACAATAAGCAGATTTAACATGGAAGGAGCCGAATTACATATACAAGTTTATGTTACATCGCGTCCATCATATGAGAGATATAAAGTATCATGAATCCTCCTCAAATCCAAAACAATATAAATGCACATATAGAAAAGTAATATTCATAGATATGATACACCTAATAATATTCAAAATCATGAGATGTCCCTTCTTGCTCAGCCTATACAACACCCTCGTCATATAGAAAGAAACAACATAGAATATTTTTCTTGTAGATTAAATCTATTTAAAATCAATTGTAATTAAGACATTTTAAGAACTCAAAAAGTCGCATTTAAAGTAGTTCCCTTCTATTATTTGAAATTCTAAAGAATCTTATTAAGAATTGAATGAACAAACACATTTCAGCTTCATGTCGGATAATAATTCATAATATAAAGTCAATAATTCAATCAAAATCATAATTTTGTAAGTTGTTATGGAGTTATACAATGTATGTAGAATCATAATGAAATTTGTCATATTACAAATTTAAAGTCAATAATTCATACAAAATCAGACACTAACTTTCTTAGTATTTTATAAAAGATACGAGCGCAAGAAGATGTAACTTTACAACCTTATTTAAATCTATAATTCTAAACATTGAAATATCCCAAAATTTCAATCAATATTTTACGTCACCCAATCACTAATCAACCAATTTAAGAATTGGTTCATACCATACAAATTTACCCTAAAGAGAAACACGCAACAAGAAACTAATAAACCATAATAAGTTGCTCTATCAAATCCACAATTAATAAACCTTTGAAATCAAGAAGAAAATTGAGTTTTAATGATAAGACATCTATAAAAAAAATTGCATCAGAAGCACCCGAACATCGATTATTGACAATTTTATAAAAACCTCAATTTTTGAAATCCTGAAATCCCAGAAAATAAAACAAGTAGTTAACTCACCAAAAATGGTAGCAAATATGGAGAAACCCAGAACAAAATTGCGGTTCTTTCTTTCTTCTCCCATTTCAACATTTATTTTATTCTTTTCTCCACAAGATCCTATTTTATTCTTTCTTCTATCTATTGTGTGAGAAAGGTGTGGGTAGGGTGAAATAATTTGTCTCAAAATTAATATAGGGGTTATGTAAGCTTGGGACTTTGGTGGGGGTGAGAGAAACATGGTAATGAGTGTGTAAGTGTATGAATTTCGTGAGATTGAGAAACAAGGGTGAATCCACCATAAGGTAGGGTGTGGCTATAGCCACACCAGTCGATACTCTTGAAAACATCACTTTGTAGCTGGGTTGTGTAGAAATTGACACATTAAATTGTGCGGGTTGTGCACAAACAAAGAAGATGAAAACTAAGAGAGTTGGGAAAGATGAAGATGCACTAAGCCAACAACAAGTGAATGAGAATAATTTGTGAGTGTGCGGCGCATATTTAAAAAAATTAGGGTTAATGTCTTCACGGAAAAGTTTTGGGCGTGACTTATACATGATATGCTAGCCCATTACCCTTTACTTGTTTTTTTTTCCTTAAAAAAAGAAGTTTGGTCAAACAATAATGTTTCAAAAAGGCTTTGGTATGGTTTTTCGAATTAAATTTATGTTTTGTGTTAATTTTTTATTTTATTTTTTATTTTTATTTTTGATGTGTTGTGTTAATTTGTGTGTGTGTGTGTAAGTTATTAAGTATTTTGAAATTATATATAAGCTATTAAGTATTTACCTCTCAAAATAAAATAAAAAAATATTTTGGAATGATTATATATAAGTATGTATCATATAAATACTTCGTACAAAACAAAATAAAAGTGAAGGAGGTGCATTTTTTTAGAGCAATAAAAAAAATGAAATGCTAGACGAGGTTAGTTGGTCATTTTATTCCAATTAGCAATTGTTTTGAATACATATGGACTTGGGATACTAAAACTAGCCAAAATAAAACCACTAAAGTTGTTATTTCGGATGAAACAATACACAGTCTTTAATTTCATAGAAATTTTTTTTACACTGCTATTTTAGCCACACCAAAATACTAATCATGGATTTGCCCCTGGTGAGAAATACGAGGTTACATAAAGTACTTTGCGTGCAAAACTCAATTTTATGGAGACACCCTGAACAAAACCCTTGCCCTTTTTGCTTTCTTCTCCTTTTTCAACGGTTATTCTATTCTTTCTTGCACAAGAACCCCCTTTTATCATTTCTTCTATTTATTGTGTGAGAATGATGTGGGTAAGGGTGAACTGGTTTTTGTCCAAAATGTGTAAGCATTTTATTTAATGACTAGTAAGAAATAATATAGATTTTGAGTCATCAATTAGTATCAAGCAGTATTGTCTATCTCGCATTGCGGGACTGAGTCCCCCATCGTGAGAATACGAGGAAAAGCAGTGGGATCGGTAATTGTATATATCATGTTGTGGATTGTGTGATCCGCATCGTGGGATAAAGCGGTCAAAAGATATGTTTTCTACCTACCTCACATCGCAAGGAATAGGCCCGCATCGCGAACCAAATTCCCTAAAACTAAGGAAGATGGACACCTATAAATATTGAACCCTTATGCCAATAGAAAAACACCTTTTGATGAGAAGACAAATGCAAAGACACTGTTTCAAAAGGATCGGAGCGACCAAAGCCATTTAGGAGCCAATGAATCATCAATCGATGATCATTTTCTCATGTTTTTTTATTCATACCTAATCATATGTACTTAGAAGCCATGAGTAGTTAATCATCTCTAGGTTAGGTCATGAAAAAGGAACTCCCTTGTAATTAGTTGTTCATGTAACTTAAAACGATTCTCTGAATATTCAATCGATTACTTTGTCATTTAAATTGGTTAATCTATTCTTAATTCTTTTTATATGATCAATGAGTATTAACCTTAACATTGTTCTATAAATCTATTATTAGGTCACAATGATTAATAACTCTAACTCTGTTGGCTTAACCTAGTTTAACCATTCAATTGTTGGTTAGATTTAGACATAAACTAATAGTGATTGTTAATCACTTTGGCGTTCTTAAACCTTCAATCTGTCAGGGCTCTGACCTACGACATTAGGGAGCAGTAACGGTTGGACAAAGTTAGTCACCAAGATATTGGCCTAACTATTTTGATCAAAGGTATTTAAATCGGTTATTCAATATCATTGTATACAAAGGTTGAACTTACTCAATTAAGTTAGGGAAAAAAATTTGACATGACCTAATCGCTTTCTCACTTTCTCTTAAGGAATTAAAACCAACCCCTTTGCCATGTTCAAACCCCTCCCATTTGTTACTCTTGACCCAATCATAATCGTAGTAGTTACATTGAAGCTAGACAATCCCTATGGAGACGAAATCTTTTGTATAAATATTACTACTTGACGACACTGTGTGCAAAACTTGTTAGTACGCTTGTTAGTTATTTTGTTCATCAATGACAAATGTCAGTAATTAGTTGTTAGATTATTTTGTCTCCTTCGTACAAGTTTGAAAGCATGTGACTTTGGTGATTAGTTTTGTCTCCTTTCGGTCTTTTAAGATATAAAGTAATAAGATGAAAAATAATAACTAAATTGGGAAATAAAAATTATTATTAGTCAATTCTTTATATAAAAGGTAGTTGTCTTCTTAAAAAATAGGGTTAACTATTCAAATTGACCATGTAATATCTGCGAAGTCTGAGAAATGAACTTGTAAAAAAACACATTATACTCTTGTAATTTGATATTCTTTCTATTTTAGCCCTCCTTTTTTTTAATGGCAAAATATATATTATATATATAAGGGGATTAAATCCCAAGTATTACACCAAAAGGAGAAAATAAAAACACCAAAAACCCCCAAAGAAAAACCACCAGCACCCTCAAAATGCTGAATCCCCTAACTATTTTAGCCCTCCTATTTTTCTATGTAGACATAAAGTCCAAAAAAAATGACTTAGAGGTTGATTTTTTTTATGATTATTGTTTAAGACGTTAAAATATGGTTTTCTACATAAAATTAGAATTTATGATAATGGACGGGTCAATTATGAATATTTCAAATGTCAATAACTCAAAAAACAAAATAACATAAACCTCTACCTAGAAAGCGAATTTTGAGTTGATATTTTTGTATGAAAATACATAGAAGGGGTCTAAAAGGTCTCATAGTATTCCAAAAAAGTCTTGATTTATTTTGATTTTTTGAACTAAACGTGCAAAATTGCATTTTGTTCTGAGCAAGTCTATGCTCACGGGTTAAATTGCAATTGTCCAACGTTTTTAATCTAAAATTTATATCTATCTAGTTGTAAAAAATATTAAAATAAAATGTTATATCTTCACTTTTCAAGGAAAAAAAAAGTAGAATCATTTGTACCTTTAAGCATAAACTTTGAGTATGAAATGTAAGCATTTTAGCCTACTCCAATAAAAGAAAATAGATAACAAAGACATGAATGGAGATACTTAAACTATTCATATACTAGATTTTTTTTTTCCTTTATACGGGATTTAGCATGTAGACGTGCTTCTCAAAAAGAATGGAAGGCATATAAAGTAGTAGTTTGAGTAGGATTTTGAAGTTACTTTGTTTATTTAGAAGGGAAAAGTGATTATTATTAATATCGGTGCCTCTTTTAGCATACAACTATTTGACTAAAATGATTTTAGAGTAGCAAGTATCAGCTTATATGAAAACAATGACGAATGCCATTCAAAAAATAAAAAATTGATGAATGCAACTTTCCTCTCCTTATCGTTTTCTACCATTCAACTAATTTAGAACCGTAATATGTGAAAATTAGGCCAACAGAAAGTTAATTTCATCTATTAAAATATTCGTGAAAAGAATTCAACTAATCTATTTGCATAGCTAAATTTTCAATTTGATATGGTTTTAAAGGCTATATATATGCTTTCATGTTCTATGTCTTCCTAAGAGGTCTTGAATGATGAATGTTACATGAAAGAATGATGATTGATCTAACTGTGAATTCTATGTGAAGTTGAACATTTCTTGGCCGTGATATGTTAACCTAGAGGGTAACCTAGAAGGTTGCTTGTATTATTTATAAGTATAATTTTAAGATTAAGTGATTGGATGATAACTTTTATTGTGAGTATTACATTTAATTTCTTGATTATGTTTACATCTCACGAAAAATCATCTCATGTTGAAAAGCTCAATGAGATAATTCATATCTTACCCCTTGTTGATTTCCATTTTTCAAGTATAAACCATTTTAAAGAATCATCAAATGCCAGATCACAGTCAGAGTCTAGTTTCAGAATGTTTTCACATTGTTGTATTTTGTTCAAATTGTTATTTATGTAACTTTGTAGATGTATCTTGTAATTCAAGTTATTTAACACTCAAATTAGGATGTTACAATTGAAGTGACTAAAGAAGTGAATTTATGGGTTTCAAAAGACAGAATGACCTTATTAAAGAAATTCTTCCTTCGGTCTGCAAAAAATTCAAACCATGCCTGTGTACACCAATTCTATTGGAGCAAATGCAACATACCAAAAGCATGGGCAACCAGAATTAAGAACTTGGTCACAATTGGGATATCAAACCTATGGTGCAAGTACAAAGCTACAAAACTAACATTGGTTACAATTTGATAATTGGCTAGCAGAAAATACTTCTAAATATTAACCAAAATCCGGAGTTAAAAATATTGGAAAACATGTAGGGTGCAAAAGATCAAGCAAAGTGTATCAAATACACCGTTACCACCGGAAATGGGTATGAGCTCAACGAAAAGAAATTAAGAAATAAGTCGCAATAAACCATGTATTTTAAAAAAGACAAGATACACACAACAAACAAACCAACAGGCTTTGTTTATTCCACTTTTCCTTGTGGAATTAATCCAGGCCATGATAAACACGGACTAAGGTCGAAGTCGACTATTTGACATTATACTTCAAGACCAAATCATTTAAATACAAGAAAAATGGTTACATACAGAAAATCCTCCGCTAGCTTGTATAAGCAGACCAAAAAATACCTCATCTACAAAAAAATATCACAACTATAGCACAAACCCCCCAACAGAAACTTGAAATTATTTTGATCTAGACCTCCACCTCAATCAGAAGCAAAGAAAGAATACTGCATTAAAATCCCACCGGAAAATTTATGTAAACTCCCAACCTGCCGCCTTGGTCTCCATTTTTAGACTCGAGTTCATTGCTGAACTAACCATGGTCCCTTCCTTGTTCAGTAGCCGCCCATGGGCATGCCAAAAGGAGGCATTGGAGGCATCCCCATTCCGCCACCCATTGGAGGGGGAGGGGCATAGCCTCCTCCCATTCCTCCTCCCATTCCAGGCATTGGTGGTGCAGGCAAAGCAAGTGGCAATAATTGAGCATACATATTCTGCAACATAATATATTTTATTCAATAGGCATTCAGTATTATAAAGCTCAATCTGTAAGAGTGGTGGATGTAAGGGAGATAAAAATGGTAAGTTATTAGCAGGTAACATAAAATATACCTGTTGTGCAATTACTTCCTTCTCTTCTTGTTCTTTAGCCTTCACTTCGTTCTGGGATTCAATTTTGTGCTTAACAAGTTCATCAACTTTGCCAGTGTACTCACGGATAAACTACAATAGCAAAGAGCAGACGGTAAAAAAAAAAAAATTAGTACTAGGTAACATGATGAAAAAGACATGCATATAAACTGTTTTGTACATTAGTGATGCAAGCATAGAAAGATTACAAACCTGTAAGAGATATGGGAAAGCGAAGTCAATCATATTATGCATCCAAGCCAGTTCAAGAGCAACATCTACCCGGATCAAATCATAGCAAACAAACAGACAAGAGGCGAAGCATTCCTTCTTTCCCTGCATAAGCATGTGGAAAGAAATATTTGAATATATTGACCTTACTCAACTGTATGCACATTAATGTATTAAATATTGGAATATCACCATTCTAAAGGTAATATTAAAAGTTATTGGCCTTTCAGCAACTGTTGACAGTAATCTAAAACATGAAGGATAAATAGTCACTAAAAGCTTAACAGAATACTACTAATGCTGGTTGCTTCTGATGGCCTTGGAACTACACATGCTATAAAGGATTGCTCCAAAAGCACCAATATGCAACAGCCAAAACACGATGTAATAAACACATGTTGACCAAGAGCTAAAATCATCATCTAGGCTGGGCCAATATGTGACTTAAAAGGGATTATATACGGTATATGCAGTTCAAACTGAATTTGGTACCTGGTCAATGAAATAAACGAGCAACTCCTCAGCAAGTTCACGTTCACCAGATTGTGATGCTGTTTCCATTGCGTCTTTGTAAAGGTTGTCCTTCTTTGACAAGGCAATGGACTGCTTCCACCTACCTGCCTTCTTGTAAATATAAGCAGCAACACGTCTCATCTCAAGAAGCTCGTGCTTCTCAATCTGCATTATATATTATGGTCATATATCAGGTTACTACACTTAAATCGAAGAATAATCATCATGGAGGATAATGAATTATATATGGTGATATATCAGGTTACTAGAGTTAAATCGAAGAATAGTCATCATGGAGGATAATGCAGCTCACCTTTTGTGCAAGGCCTATTTGATCAAAATTATCATGCAAATCGATTGACTCACGCAATCTATCATAGTCTTCCTCCTCCACATATATCTCATTCAAGGCTTCGTTAACAGCAGACACATTATTACTCTGAACTGCGACCATGTATGGCTTGACCAGACGGAGGTGACCAGCCTATAGTATATCACAGAAAAACATTCATGAGTAATATAGGAAACGGGTTATAAGGTATAAAAAAATATTAATGGAACTTTCGCCAATATTGACACTACCTTTCGCATGATATCAACAACACGTGCATGGTCAACCCGAAGTGCAAGGACATTCAGAACATCATTGATAAGATCTGGATGCTCTTGCAAATAGAAGTGAACAGCCTTGTAATACAACTCCACATTAGCGACTTTGGCAATAACGTCTTTGAATTGCATGTGATCCCATGCTTCAGGCGAATGGTTCATGATGGTTGTTGCAGCATTATCAAACTCATCATATTGGATATACAAATAGGTCAGTTCCTTCCAATGTTGTTGTTCATCACAAGCTCTTATGAGTTTAGGAATATTGAGTCGGGTTGCAAATAGTTTGATATGCTCCATAAGCTTCTCCGGACGGTATCTAGCATACAGAACTCCCAGCTCCGTGAATATGCCCATGTGTGCCCTTTCTAATCCTAAGCCACTCTCCATGAGGGATATTAATTCATTGAAGCAGCCTCTATTTTGGTAATATTCACTTACCTCTTCCAAGTCATCCACCTACAATCATTGACATTTTAAGCATTAGAAAGACTAATAGAATAAGCCTACTAACTGCAGATCAAAGCAACGCAACGATTCAAAAACCTTTCCACCATCTTAAGCTTGCAATACTTTAATGGATATTAATTTCTTATTACATTCTAGAAGCTCAAATTATTCAAAATTTCTAAAATGAAATCAGATCACATCCGAGTAAAAACCAAACAGTACCTGAATGATAATGTTCAGTCCACATATTTGGGCCAAACGGAACTCCTCTTCATCAACACATGCAAAGCAAACTTCCTTCCATGTCTTTGCACTGTTAGCTTTCCTTGCTGCATCAACAGCGCCTTGGAACTGTTTCAACTTCACAAGTGTGACTGCTAATTTAGCCCAGTTAGATATAAAAGCAAATATGATTTTCGCAGCCTCATATAGCTCTTCATCATACAATCTGTCACCAACATTTTGAAGATTGGCTACATTTGGCATGAGAATGAACTCCTCAATATCACTCAGCCTATCAATCTTGGCATATGCATAAATAAGCTCACTGTCCACCTTGGGTTCTTTTGTTTTCTGCCTTACCATCAGCAAGTACCTCACCAAGTCCTGGTAAGCATTGCCATCTTGAGCAGCTCGGATGACATCCAAAAATTGTGTGGCATCATCTGCTCGTATAAATGACTCAATTGCATCACTAACTAGACCTTCCCTAAGTTGAGCCTTGGCCACCTGACTCCAAACAGCATCTTCTTCAACTCGGAAAGCAAACTCCACAGCTCTATCTATGCTATGAATATTATCTAGCAAGACATTAACTGCTTGAACATTTAAGTTAAACTTCTTGAAAATTGCGAACGCTTCCTCATATAACTCAGCCTCAACAGCCACTTCTCCAACTTGAGGACCATCAAAGTTATCCAGTCTATTAACATAATCCATTACTCTGGATGAATCAGCCTTTATCGCTGTCAAAATAAGAAGATTCTGAAGATTAAAGTTCCCGCTGAAAGCAGAATTCTGAAGCACAATCTTCTCGAGAAGCTCAATCAACTCATGAGGTAGATCAGCAGTCATGAAAGCCTTCACTGATGCAGATACTTGTTCAGGGCTCTTGCTTTCAGGAAGAGCGGTAGACACAACTTGATCAATAAGTTGTCTTCTGTAGGTATTATCAGGGTTAAGAACTTTCTCCCAAAGGTCAGCATCCATCCTCTCAACAACATATCTGTAGTGACAACAAAAACATGTAAACATTGGAGTCACAGATAATTATTGTGTGAAAGATACATATACACCACAAACCTTGCTTGTAGTTTGAACAAGGAGTTTTTGTTTGTCACATTGATAAGTTCATCATCACATACTCCACGCCTATAAGCCACAACTGCCAACGTGGGATCCCGTTTTTCACAATATTTGCCCACAACTCGAGAATCATAGTATGGGTTGGTAGTGAGAAAATGTTCTGGGTTGTTGTTACTATCAATGATGATTTTACCCAGTGCATTATGAACATGTACATCCTGGCTTCCTTCACTTACTAGATGTTCCAAAAACTGTGTGAGCAAACGAAGCCGATTCCTGCATTCCAAAAAAATGCACCAGAGGAAAATCAGAAAAATGAGTGCAAAACATTATTTGTTTTAGAGAATGGATACCACCTCTTCTCACATTCAGCCACAAGGGGCTCAACTGGCAGTAATGAACGAACAGAGAGAATTAAGCCTTTGATGAAATCTTCTGGACACTCATCATCTAGCAGCTGCCCAACAACTAAAGGAGCATTCCCTGGGTTCACCTATAAAGCAAGGCACGATGTTATGACTGCAGCAGATAGAGTAGATAGCACTATTGGCATTGCAATATAAAGAGCTGCTGCAATAGAAATGCAAACTACAATACCTTCTGAACATAACCCTCGATGTAGCGAAGCATGTTGCTTGTGTATAGATAGTGTGTTAGATCTGGAACAAATCCGAATCGGTCACAAACATTAATTAGTGGCCGTGCATCTGGAAGCTTAGCTTCCATTAGAAAGTTCTTTGTTTTCTCAGGATCATAGAAACTTGATTCTCTAGTCACACGCTCAACCTCTTTGATTTGTCCAGTCTTTGCTGCTGCCTCAATGTACTTAAAGTGGATGTCGGGATCCTCACTATCCCATATTATTCAGGAAAACAAATATTAGCAGAAGTATATACATAGGACAATTTTCAGTAGAAATAAGATCATATGTCCACTAGTTAAAACAAATCTTTCAAAATGAAAGAATTACCTGGAGCTCAAATATGAACCAAGGAAAAAATACAGTCCTTCATATGACCTGAATTGCTCAAAAATCTTTATGCAAGCATCAACGCCAAGTTGTTCACAGTATTCTTTAGCAACCTGGACAAACATAAGTAAGCTTCAGTTATCAATTCATTATTAATAATTCCTAGTTGTAAGAAAAAAAACCACATTTTCATACCTGTACAATTATCTGTAGGTTGCCTCTAAGATTGACCAGCAATAGATCTTTCATGCACTCCAAAGCCCATTCTTTTGATAGAGTGCCAAAAAATTCAACAAGTGCCTGCAACAACCAAATAATATGACTAGGCATTTTTAAACTATCATGATGTTGAAATAGATAAAAGCAATGGGGAATATAAACCTGTGGCTCAATTGCATGTGTATTTACAATCACACGTTTTATATCTGGCAACTCTGTGTAATGCTGCAACAACAAAAATGCAATCAACAAGAGGGGTGACTTTCAGCTCTAAACTAGTCAAAGAAAGCACCAAGGGAGGAAAAATGCATGGAGGGTCATTACTTGCAACGCTCGCACATAAAGACCAGCTTTTTCACAAAGTTGGGCAATCCGAGGACGGTCATAATGGCTAAACATGCCGTTAGCCAAAATTGCATCAGCAACATTGGGGAAAGTCACAAGATTTATCTCTAACACCTGAACAATTCACAAGACTGAATCAGTGCAAAGAACAAATTACAGGAGTAAAATGCCTTTAACAAATTAGAAATGATGATTGAAACCTTTGTTTGAAGGAACCCGTGTTCTGGTAGGTTTGGCTTCAAAACATCTAGGAGAAAGGCAGTTGCCTCACGGATCAGGTTTCTCTGAGGACAAAAAATAACCATAATACAATAAATGGACTGTTCGGTAACATGTTGCAAAATGAAGGAATATTATATTACTAAAGCCACATAACAGCTTAATTGCAGTAGATAACAACCTGAAGAAACAGATCAGTTATGGTGTTGTAATCAACTGGACAACCACCTTCCATTTGAGACATCATTAATGCAAAATTAACAGCACCCTGCAAATCAAAATGATAGTGGTTAGGTTTAACAACTATAATTTGTCAAATCAAAATAAATAAAAATGTATGATGTACCGTGCAGAAAAAAATAGTCAAGTGACTTCCAACTAACAAGATGGGAGTACTCAAAGAAATAGTTCAACTTAAATAATTGAACAATATGAACAGCAAAGGTTTCTGACATACCTGAGGATCAGTACGGAGTATCGATTGCAAGAGGAAGAGATAGTCGGGTGTATATCCAACCTATAGAAACAAATGAGTAATAAAAATGTTAAGGCATGAACGATTCAAGTAAATGAAAGGCAAGATATAGGTCTTTAGTAATACAGGCGAAGTAAAATACTTTACAGGCCATATGAACATTAAAAAAATTATAAGTGGACAAATCTCATGAATCCAAAATCAATATTCTTTGATAAGAAAACAAGCCCTGTACCTGCTTAGAGTATATCAGAATCTTGTCAAACTCCCTTTTCTCAGCGAAAGCAGCAACAACTTTTGGAGTAGCTCTGGCTTTGATATATATTTTTAAAGCAAGATCATTGTCCACAGTCTACAATGGAGAATACTAATTGACATTAAAAAAATTGTATATCATTTGATAATAAGCAAATCCAACTAGAAATAGCACTAGCATATCATTAAGAAAAAATCAGAAAGAAAAGCAAAAAAATAAAAATAGGGTCATGCTAACAAGTGCCTTGCTAAGGATTCAAAAAAGGAAATAATTTACAAATTTAATGTATGAAAAGTTACTTTTTAAGTTCCAATACACAAATCCCAAGATAAAATTTCATCTTTGGGCATCTTAACAAGTGCCCTAAGGGCACTTGTTAGCATTTCCCATAAAAATACATACACAACAAATTTAAAACTTTCCGAAATTTCAAATGCAATGCAACCCCGACCTTAACAAGATCTCCAAGCTCCTCACTGCACTCAAGCTTGTCCTCTGCCAACCAATTCTCCAACAGATTTTTCTTGTTCTGATTCACAACAAGCCGTGACAGTTCCAGTGATTCAAAGGCATTCAGCTTTCCTCTTGTTAAAAGAGTTCCAAAATACTGCAACAGTGGGGGAGTTTGCCCAGCTTGCACAGGAACACTCTGCAACATGGAACAGATTGTGAAACTGACCACTAGAGTCTAAATGACCAGAAAAATAAGACAGCACAAGACAGTATGAATTCCTTCATCACTCAAAATAAGCAAAGATGATTGTTTACAAAAAAATTGTTGTAGAAAAAGCATGAACAGAATACTCCTATCAAGAAACCTGAAATTTGGCAACTGTATCGGGTGTACGAAGGATTCCTTGCGGAGACTCAGCAGCAAGCTCAGCTGCCTCTTTATACTTTGTTTGAGCAAATAGTTCATGGAAACGTTCTACTACCTGTATTGTCAACAAGAATGTGCTAATAAAAATAGAACCAAAAAAATAACTACAAAAAGAAAGAAAAAAATTGAAAAAAGGCTAATGTATAATCTAAGATAACATTCAATTCCAATTAATTTGCAAATTACCAAAAAATTTAACTAAAGAGGAACCACGGCACAACGATAGGAGTCGCTGCCATGTTGGTCAGCCTCTTATAAATACAATGCAAGGCTGCCTACGATAGATCCATAAGGGGTCTGACCCTTGGACCCCACATGGCGGGAGCTCAATAGCAATAGGTTTACGTTTTACCAAAATTATTAATCAAAACATGCAAATATCGTTAAAAGAAGAAAAATCTTAACTTAAAAAATAAAAAAATAAATAAAAACAGATTGCGGGCAACTTAGCATTCAGTGTGATTGTTTGGATTGGATTTGGCGGCATGTTTGACTAAACCACGGTGGCGCCGTGATTTTGTAGAAGCTCCAAATGTAGCTTTTGACAAAATCGCGGTCGCACAACGTGATTTCTCCAAACTCACTGTCGATCCAAACATACACAGTCTTTCTTGTCACAAGCATCTATATTTTACAAGCATAAAAAATTGTCAAAGTAAAAGGTAGATGCTGCAACGACATACAACAAAAGATCAGTAAGGAAAGGATATTTCTGCATTGATTTTTAATAACCCGCACCACCAAGTATTTATTAAAATATTGAACTTTCTACAGCAACCATGCACCCAAACTTCAAGCAACTTAGCACTTAGAAATGGTATGAAACCCAACCACGATTTCTAGCGACTTTCCTGACCACATCTAGCAAAGCAATATATTTATATATTAACTAGATATCAACATACCAACTTCTCAGCACCAGGAAGATTTCCTCTCTTGGCAAGATTAACTGCTAGCTCCAAATTGTTTAACTGTGATAATAACCAAAATAAATTAGTAACAATGCGTCTTTCTTTCCTCTTCACATTATAGAAGTGATGAAAAGATCAGAAACATACTTGACCACTGACAAAATTCACAATTGTTTGCTCATTAACCGTAGCCAGTAACACCTGGCCTCTCCTGTTAATGGCATAAAAGCCTCCCACTGATGTAGCTTCTGACGTCAAAAATATAGGATCTGGACTGATTCTGTTCCTATACACAGCAGTAGCCGTCTCCAAATCATAGACAAATAGGAGACCAAGTTTGGTAATCACATAAATCAAACTGTATTTGTGGGATATCTGCCAAAGCAACAAACTATGAATCAACTACCGGCACAGTTAACAAAAATGAACAACAAACACTAGCAACCCCCTTACCTGCATGGAAACTGGAAAATCATCAGCAAAATCAGGGGGAAAGAACAGATCTGCTTGTTTCTTTGTAAATGAAGGTTTCCCTGCCAACAAATTTGGAAAGTTAAATCCCAGAAGGATGATCAACTGAATTACAAATTGTAACATTATACAAATGATTTATTATTGAAGCAATATCCCGATCCATCTTTAAATGCCCACACTAATTTCAATAAACTGCTTTATCATTACATTGAAAGCCCACAAGAAGTCAAATTTGTTACAATAAACATTATTCATACGTAAAGTAATCACTGGAGCATGGCCCAGCAACATAAGGTAAGTTATTTCATTAACTAAAACTATTAGCAATGATGAGTAACCTCCTCCATATGTTTAGTCCACTACATGATCACTTCGATTCATCAGTCCACAATTGAGTCTCATAATTGTTCAGAATTGAAGAATTTTAGATTGCAAGAAAAAATTTCTTCTTTGGGACATCTTTCAGAAAAGTTAGCAAGGTAGTTAAAATCGAGATTGTACACAAAATCGAAAAGGGGAAGTAAATTCGTACAATCGTAGTATTATACAAAACTCGTACAATATATATAAAAATAAAATTACATATAAGACAAAGAAAACTTCAAATCACACTTGATACATATGTAAATTCAAATTCATTAGCATGATAGTTTGAGGTTTGGAATCATAAGATTGTACGACTCAAATCGGGAATCCACCCGATTCCACAAAAAATAGGATTATATGTGAACTCCTAATCTTTAAGGGAAAACATGATCGCAAAATCGTAAGATTTTATGATTCAAATCAGGATTTTGACTATCATGAAGGTTAATTTTCCCACATACCTCTACTAAATACAAGCTATGACCAATTTAAAATTTATATTTTCATTTCACAGGGAAAAAAGAATGCTTCGAACTCAACATATGACAGCTAAATTGGCAATACAAGACAGATTTATCTTAAAGCCAAACTACCCATAGATTAATTCATAAAAGGTAAATGTGACAGCAAAAAGTTATACAGACCTGGCTGAGCACCCAGCTCAATGACATGCAACTTGGATATAACTTGACCGGCATTAACTGTCTTGGTGGCAAAAGAAATCAAAGTAGACGGATTTTCATTCCCAGGAACCTGTTGAAAAACAATTCAATATTGTCAGCACGTAATAAAACCATATAGTAGTGTACAGTTATTCAAGTAAATATTTAACAAAAATACATGCACAAAGAGACATACTTTAAATTGAGCAAATGAAGCCGCATGAGCTTCAAGAGCCTGGCTGCGCTGTTGTTCCACGGAGAATAGTTGCATGTTTCCTTTCACCAATTGTGGCCTCTATAATGCAAGAAGATATAAAGAAATAAACCAAACTAGAACAGGCTCATGAAAATTACAGTAGAATAGATCATGATTGTTTTCAAGAACTAACTAATTTAATATATTAATACGTTGGTTTAAGTATAAATAGTTTCATATCTAACATGCCTCCTCATACACAAGTCCATTATTAGATTGCATTAAAATTCAATTTCTTATAGAACAGGTGAAACAAGATCAAGTTCCCCACTAATAAATCACGGAGGCCCTAATACCATTCTAAGAACCATTTGCCCAAAAGCTTATGTTGTTCAGTTTTATATCTAACATATATCGAAAGATTTTACTGAAAATTCAGTCAATCAAAGTAGATGAAAGGCTAGAGGAATGAGCTTAAAGTTGAAACTTGAGGAATATTTCACCATGATAACCAACTTAATATAACAAATACTAGAGATATACCTCAGGGGAACCAGGAGCAATACCAATCAAGACCAACCATTTTTCGGTAGGGTCACATCGATAATTAATTATTTGATTGTTTGCCAAATTTGCTGTTCTCTCAAACATCTTTACAGGTTCAGAGTCGCCTACAAGTTACATATATCGCATACCAGTTAACAATTTGTAGACAAGCTAAAAGTGCACTGAAGAACAATCGACAAACTTGAAAACACATCACAAAACCATATTTAATTAAATTTTAGTTCATGCATATCTTACCTTCAATTGACCAGTGGTATACAGAAGTCTGTGTCACAAGACCCAACAACTTGGGGCTAATCCACTTCCAAAAGACTACCTACACATGAAACAAGGACATTTACAGGATTAACAAAGTTGTATCTATCACTCATTAGTTTACAGTACATGCACAGTTTACAGTACATGCACACAGTATAACTATAGACAAATACCTGCTCAGGCATCTGATACGATTTCATCTTTGCTTTAAGTTCAATATTAAAAATTTGTAAATGATCTTGAGTTGTTCCTTGGAGTTGAGCTTCAAGAGAAAAATGCACCTCATAAGTCAATATATTTCTAATTCCTAAATATACAAATGAGTGCACACAAAGAGAAGCAGATGAAAAAATCAAATAAGAGTAAGACCTTACATTATCTCCAAATGGTTGGAAGAACAGTAGGCTATCTTTAAAAAAATAAAAAATAAAAAAATATGCTATCTTAATTACAATTCTTTCTTTTTTATTACAATAGTTCTCATACACAAATATAAGATATAAAAACAAAAGTTTTGATGTTTTTCTGTTAATATATAATAGTTAAGGGAAATTTCACTCATCTCCCTTGAGATATGTTTAAATGCAACATATCCTCTCTATAACGTAAAAACAGTGTTCCTCTATTCTGCAAAGAGTGTATTTTCAACAAATCTAGAAGAGGTGACTGCAATTTTCCAAGCAAATAAGAGTGGCGAGTATTCGATTAAAAAATGTAAGAGGGGCGTGTGTCATTTAAGCACGCATGACCGAAGTGTAATCTCCCGACATAATTTTGATTTCATACATAGAATTAAAACATAAGAATACAAATCGATTCGTTTTGTCCGTCAAAGATCTATGCTTCACGGGTATGAAACCCTAGCAATCGGGATGCATAAAGCACATATCTAAAAGACTTTCTAGTCCGCTCCTAATTGAAGTCAATCGAATTAAAACTAAGTCGTTTTCGTTTCATAAAATAGTTGCATATATGGAAATAGGGTCTCGCACCAAGGAAACGCGATATAGAAAGTTTTTTCAAAAACACCACTTTCAAATATTTTCCATGTTTGAGTGTAGTGGAAATCACATGCTATGGCAAAAACATCAAAACTTAAATTTTACATCTCCTAAGATATAAATAAAAAATTTAAGCTCCTAATAAATATTGATCTTTGCAACAATATACAAAATTCCAACCGATACCGAAATGTTAACAACTATATAATCCACAACATTACCAGCTACAAACACAACTTACAAGTTCAAAACAAAAACAAAAAAGGAATAGTAGCAAACCTTTCAAAGCAAGAATTCTAGAATTAGGATTCATAAGAGCAGAATCAGCAGTAATAGGTCTCCTCAAAGGCTGATTTGGCATGTTCATATCAACAATAACAACACTATTCTGCGGCGCGGTTTCTCGAACACATATATACTTATCAGATTCCATCGTGACATGGGTGAATGTTATGTGCTGTGGATTAATTCCAATGCTTGGCAACTAGAATCACCACAAAATTCAAATCAAAAACAGATTCAACAACTTCACACTTAAAATCCAAACACTAAGCAACAAAAACAACAAATCATTCAGATCTGAGCAAATTCAACGTAAATTCAGCAGCAAAAAAGTAAAGTAACACAGTAAACGAAATTCATAATCAATTCAAAAATCATAATTGATCAAAGCTTATAAGAAGTAAATAAATTGATATAATCGTGAAAACAAGAGCTGTTAGATTGTTGCTGATGAGTTAACAAATGGAGTAATGAAGAAGAGAGGACTAACAGTGAGAGCTTCACGCATGAGGATCGGAGCGTTGGCGGCAGCCGCCATGGTGAAATGGATCGGAGATTGAGATCTACGGCGGTGGTTGAATCGGAGTTCAAATGAGTACAAGATCTGGAAACAGCTTGGACTCTCGAAAGAGAGAGAAGAGAAATGAAAAAAGAAGGAGAAAAAGAGGTGCAAGTGACACTAATAAAGCGGGGTTTAAGAAAGAGAGTGGATTTTTTAAGGAAAAAGAAAATGATGACAGTGGAGCAAAGATCTCGTTTTATTCACTAATGCGTTAATTAAGTAAATATTTTAGGGGCATAAGTTTAATTTGTTTTCTTGTTGGAAAATAACATAATAACAGACTGGTGTGTGTATTAGCAACGGAGACGTGTGTTATTTGTTGATGGCTTAGTTAGTACGTTTTGATTTTGTGACAGGTGAACTGGGTAATGGTCCAACTTCTGTTAGAAAAAAACATAAGTTGGCTTAGCAAGCAATTATGTTTCTTTGTAAGGTGAAGACAATAGTACTTATGTAGTTTTCTTACTTGTGTTTCAGTTAATCAATGTATATTTACTTTTAGCTTAAATATGTTTTTGGGCACTAAGGTGAGTTTTGGTTTTAGTCCTTCCAAAAAAAATTAAACCCTTGTAAAATTTTCTGTTTTTTAAAAAAGTCTTTGATCAACTTTCCGCTGAGTCTGCAAGTTTCAGTTCATATGGTAGTTGTTGATTGTACAACTTTTGTCACGTGGCAATCCATGTCGTAAAAAAATAAAAATTCTCAAAATTATTTTTTAAAATTAAAAACATTTGAAAACAACTTTTTTTGAAAAAAAGATAATTTTCATGGAAAAAATTGGAAACAAATTTTCGAAAATTAATTTTTTTCAATTTAAAAATTATATAATGAAATTTTTTTTTTAAATACTGACAATTATATTTTCAAAAATTATAAATTTTCAGATTTTATAATTTTTAAAAATTTATTTTCATATTTTAATTTTCAAAAATCTATATCCAGGTTTTTTAAAAAAGTCTAATTTTTTTTCATATTTAATAATCGTACAATCAAAAAAAAATTGAAAATTTATTTTATGATTTTTTAATTTAAAATTTTATTTTTAGTTTTTTTTATTTTTAAAAATATTTTTTCAGTTTTTAATAATGTGGCATACCACGTAATTGCCACGTGGCCAAATCAGCATAAAAGTGGGGTCAATGACTTTTTTAAAAGACATAGATTTTTGCAAGGACCAAAACCAAAACTTGTTATATTTGCAAGGACGAAAAGCATATTTAAGCCTTTACATTTTTATAATTGCAATTTTGATCTTACATTTTTATAAAATTTGATTTCCACATTGCATGTACGTTTTAGGGTGTGTTTTATATGCACAATCAAAACACAAAACACACTTGTTGATCAAAAACATCATTCAACAAGTAGTGATTTATCCAAAAACAATTATCGTTCATATTCAACAACAAAACATCATCATTTATAATTCAATAACATTACGTCCATTCAACATTAGATTAACAACACACAAAGGATTGAAATACGAAAACTGAAACATTACACAATATTACATCAAATAATTTAAAAATCCACAACATGACATCAAATCTACATTGACGATTTGGACATTTGTAGTTTGGACTAACCAAAAGATATAGTTTATTATCTTCAGATACCATTAAGACATGCATGGATACTAAACGTCGTCATCCTTAAGCATCACTTCATGATAAATGCTAGTTCCTTTGTCGTTATCATTCTCCAGATCTATGCATGGTACTTGTACACCAACATGCCATGTGGTTGATTTTCACCAAGATGAACTTAGTATTGATTAGGTTGTATCTTCAACTCATCCAACTTGTCGTTGGGGGTTAAAAAATCGTAATTGTCCTCTTAAAAGCTTCATATCGGACATGACCTTCAACTTTTCCATCATGAGACATGATTCACTTGACATAAGTAGATACCCGAGAAAAAGATAAAATTGACCATATAATATATATGAAGTCTGAAAAACTACTTGTGATAAAAAAAAAAACAAAAAAACAGAGATTCTACTCCTACAATTTAAGATTTTTCTTATTTTTGACCTTATATTTTTTCCTGAATAACATAAAGTCCAGAAAGCAACCTACATATCGAAAAAAAAACATGTTTTCTTTTAAGGCAAACTTATGACGTTAAAATATGATTTTTCATATAAGAGTAGAATTTTTCGACAAATGATAGGTTAATTGTAAATTTTTAAAGCGCCAAAAACTTAAAAATACACACCGATTTTTTTTTCATGTTTTCTTTTAAGGCAAATTTAAAATATGAATTTCCACATAAAAGTATAATTTTTCGACAAATGATAGGTTAATTATAAATTTTTAAAGCGCCAAAAACTTTATAAAAAAAAAAAAAACAACAACAAAAACAACGGGAATATCAACCTAGAAATCAAATTTTGAGTTTGTCTTTTGCAGACATATCTATAAGAATACATAGAAAGGATCTCCAAAGTCTAGTAGCATTTCGACTACGTTTCAATTTATTTTGATTTTCAACTAAAACGTGTAAAATTGTAATTTTGTTTCGAGTAAGCACATGCTCACGAATCAAATTATGTTTCTGACTTTTGTAGACAAGAATAAAATATCATAACAGTCTTCACCACAAGATTTTGAAGTTTTCAAACGAGAGATGAATGAATTAATTAAGAAATTCATAAAAAAAGTACTTCTAAAAAACTATGTATTTTAAATATATGGCGTCAAACTTTATATGTTAAAAATGATATTTTTGATCATTTTTCTTAAAAAAAATAAACAATAATTCTTCCTTAAAAAAAATAACAATATTTATGATCACTCAGAGGGCGTACAAGAGTTTAGGTAGATGATAATTTAATTTATCGAAAGAAATAAAATTCTAGTACAAGATAGGAACCCTTTAGAATGAAAGTATAAATAAGAATAAAGACAAGTTAGGATTTGTTTTATAACTTGAGGGTAAAATTGAGTTTTGCATGCAAAACACTTTATGTAAACTCATATCTCTCACCCTCGCTAAATTCACACATTTACGCACTCATAAGGCCATAACCTTGTTTCTTTCACCACGTCAAAGTCATATGTTTTCAAACCCGTACAAAGAAAATCAAATTAATCTAACAACTAATTATTAATATTTGTCCTTCAACAAAAGAAAAACATACTTACACACCCAAATACTTATTTTGGGACAATAACCAGTTCACCCCTACCCACATCATGATGACACAATAAATAGAAGAAATAACAAAATAAAGTTCTTGTGTTTTTTTTTATATATATATAAAGACAAAGCATAAAAACAACAAGAAAGAGAGTAGGTGATATATCAGCTATACTCTAATCTTGTGTCTAGTGCTCATATATATTATTAAAAAAAGGAAAAAAAATACAGAAAAAAAAACTAGGGGGACATAGACCTAACCCTGTAAAAACGCACAAATGTTCAAGACAACCCGAACCGGCATTGCAAGCATTTTAAACCACACATATGATGCCTCCAATGATTAATCCTTATTAAACAAAGGTTAGCTATCTGATGTATGAACCAGCCGTCAACACAAGATAGTCCAAGAACCAACAACTCCCTGTAACGAGGCAACAGGCAACACAGACTCTTTCGGGTCCAATTAGTCCAATGCCAATCATACGAATGACAAGGATTTCAAAGCATTATGAATTCAGTCTGCGACATATATTCAAACAGCATCAACGTGTCACCATATCTCTAAAACCTGCAGAACTCAACAACTATGGATCATAATAAGCAAAATCAAAGACATGACCACATGTACGACACCAAAGTAACCAAGACAGGCCTGACTATAATTAAACCAAACTTTTTTTTGAAGAATAATGTATGAATCAGCTGCTAACAAAGAAGGATTCACCAACCAATAGCCCCTGCAATAACACAACAGTTGTACCAGCCCTTTCGAGCCCAAAACCATCTGAATCCTCTGACACAAGGAGCTGCCGAAGGACATACCGGATCTGAAATCTAACTGGATCCGAGAACAAACCCTTAATCAAAACCAGAAGTGCATACAGCTGCTCATCGTGAACAACCGCCTCCACCGAGGATTTTGACAACAACTACCTCCTGTGAAGTTCCATTAACCACCGCGATGGACTTCTACAGGTTGAAAAACCATCACCAATCGAGAACACAAAGGAAAATTCGATTGTGATTACAAGAACTCAAAACAGGTTGGACACCCGAATCCACCAAGAAAGGGGAAGAGCGATGTCTTGCGGGTGATGCGGAGGATTCGCTCGTCGCACTACCACTAAATGACGCTACATCGGAAATGGATTTGGCATCCGATTTGGAGTTTGTGGGTGGTAAAGGTCGGCGGGGGAGTGGCTAGCGACAACTGTTTTAAGATACAAGGGAGAGTACGACTGTGAAAAAAAAATCTCGTGGATAAAAGAATATAATAACTGATAAAAAGGGAGAAGATAGTAGAAAAAGATAGGGTTTTTTTCTAGGTGTCTCCAAAGAATTAAGTTTTGCACGCAAGACACTTTATGTAATCTCATATTTATCACCCTCACAAAATTCTCACACTCATAACCCACCCACCCCCCCATATATTGATTGTAAGATAGAAAAATCATTTCACCCTACCCACACCTTTCTCACACAATAAATAGAAAGAATAAAAGGGGATCTTGTGGAGGGAAAAAAATATCTGTTGAAAAGGGAGAAGAAAGAAGAAAGGGCCACAATTTTGTTCTCGGTTTCTCCATATTTGCTATCACTTTTTGAGAGTTGACTACATAATTGATTTTTAGGGATCTCATGATTTTTTAAAAATTGAGTTTTTCCTAACAATGTCAATAATCAATGATTGGGTCTTCCGGTTTAGATTTAGATTAGGTCTTCCGATTTTGATTTTTAGGGATCTCATGATTTTTGCTTAATTCGTGATTGGTATGAACCTATTGATGATAATACATCTACAAAATAAATAAAAAACTGCATCGAAAGCAACCAATCATGGATTATTTACAATTTATAAAAGACCTTAATTTTTCAGAAATCCTAAGATCCCAGAAAATCAAACAAGTAGTTAACTCACCAAAAATTGTAGGAGATATGGAGAGACTCAAAACAAAATTGTGGCATTTTCTGCTTTCTTTTCCGTTTCAACAGTTGTTTTATTTTTTCTCCACAAGATCCTCTTTCATTTTTTTTCTAATTATTGTGTGAGAAAGGTGTGGGTGGGGTGAAATAACTTTTCTCTTAAAATTAATATATAGGTTATATAAGCTTGTCACTTTGGTCGGGGTGAGAGAAATAGTGTAATGGGTGTGTAAGCGTGTCACTTTGGTCGTGAGGGTGAGAAACATGGTTGCATCCACCATATGGTACGTTGTGGCTATAGCCACACCAATTGATACTCATTGAAGCATCACTTTGTAGCTAGATTGTGTAGAAGTTGACAAGTTAAGTGTTGTGGGTTGTGCATACACAAAAGAAGATGAAGAGAGGAGAGTTAGGAAAGATAAAGATGCACCAAGCCAACAACAATTGAATGGGAATGATATGTGAATGTGCGGCGCATATTTAAAAAAATAGGGCTACTATTTTCACAAGAAAGTTTTGGGCCTAACTTGTAAATGAGCCGCTGGCCCATTACCCTTTATTAGTATTTCTTTTTTTTTAAGAGAAGTTCAGTTAGACAAGAGCTTTTTCAAAAGGCTTTGGTATGGTTTTCCTAATTAAATCTATGTTTTGTGTTAATTGTTTGTTTTTTATTTTTGATGTGTTGTGTTAATTTGTGTGTCCCCCCATGAGTTTATCTTAGTTGATAAAGACAATGCATAATATATGCAAGATCCGGGGTTCGAACCTGAGACACCACAAAAAAAAAATTGTGTGTGTATAAGCTATCACGTATTTTTAAATTATATATGTTATTAAGTATTTACCTCTCGAGATAAAATAAATTAACTATTTTGGAATGATTATATAAAAATGTATCTTATAAATACTTTGTACAAAACAAAATAAAAGCGAAGGAGATGCATTTTTTCAGAGCAATAAGAAAAATGAAATGCAAGAGGAGGTTGATTTAAGAATTTTAAAAACCAGAAACATAACTCAAACCTTTCCTTTCTTCTATTTTTGCCACCTTCAACTACATCACTCTTGCATATACCTTAAACCTCCACATCTAATATCTCAAATGAATTATCTCTTACATCTCTCCAGTTTTTTCCTCACCTATACTTGCTGCAAAATATCACACCTGCCTCAAGCTCTTCAACAACATATCCATACCAACCAAACTCACCACAAATCCACAATCTTCATCTCATCAATAAACGACCTCGATCTCATCACCCTCTTGTTCCAGTACTTTCGAATCACAGCCAGCATTCTATGGTGACTAGAGGTAAGTATAACAACCTCAAACTTGAATCCTTCCACGCTCAAACTGAGCCAAAAACAGCAAAACAAGTCTTATCTGATCCAAGTTGGTTTCTTTCCATGAAAATCATAATACCACACCCTCATTTCCAACAATACTTAGACCATTGTTCATTCACCACATCATATGAAATTTATTGAGTGAAAACTGATATTTAGGATTATAGAAAATCCAAATGGTTAGCCTCTTCAAAAAAAAAGAAAATCCAAATGGTAGCATAAACATGTTCAAATCTAAATTAGAAGCTAAAGGATTTCATCAACAAACTAACTTTTACTTCAAAGAAACCTTCACTCCAGTCATCCAACCTGCTACAATCCGAGTTATCTCAACCTTAGCCGTGACAAATAAATGGTTCATCCAACAAAACGATGTGAACAACACCTTCTTGATTGGTCACAAACCAAAATATGTATATATGATCCAACCTTTATGATATGAGTCCTTAGATAAATCGTTGACGTGCAAGCTTAACATGTCCTTGTATATGGCTTGAAACAAGCCCCAAGGCTCGGTATGAAAGACTTACACATGCTTTACTTCAATACAGCTTCCATTAAAGCAAGTGTGGTCTTTCTTTTCTAATTTACTCATAAGGTGGTGTATGCATTTATGGGGTAACACTTGGGTGACATTGGCCAACCACAATGTCACAACTGACTTTTCTTCTTTCTCTTTCCTAAGGTATTTTTGTTTTTTACGCACTTGTGACATTGTGGTTGACCAATGTCACCTAAGTATTTTCCGCATCTATGTGTTATTCTAGTCCGATGCTATCATAATAAAGACACTACACCTAAATCTATTGAAGATTTGATTCATAAACTAGACAATCAGTTTACTCGAACAAAAGAGACAACTTGATTAATTCATAGGCATCAAGGTTAAACATTTATCATTTAATGCTTTGCATACTTTGTAAATTTAGGACTCACACTCTACCTGACGCGACCATGTAAATATTTTTCGAAGGCTCATTACACTATAATACTTTAGCAAGGCTAAATATAACTTTCATTGTGGACATGGTAACTTAAGTTCACGACGCATCCACGTGAATCTATCTCACGAGTTGTGAAGCGGATTCTAAGATATCTAAATGGGTTCATCTCACATGGCCTTCTTCTTCAACCAACAATTGTAGGGCAACCATTCTTTCTTCGTGCTTATAATGATGTTGTAGGGCAACCATTCTTCTTCTTGCATTTATCTTGGTCAAAATCTTACATCAAGTAGTTTAAAAAAGAACAATTGGTGGCTAGATATAGCACAAAGGCTGAGTATTGAACCCCGATTATGATTGAATCCAATCTCTACTTAATGAATTGAAGTTTCCCTTCCATGTTTCAACTTTACTTGTGACAATCTAGGTTGTGGCTCAAAATCCTATATTGCACTCGCGCAAAAATCTTAATCTTCACCTCTCTCACAAATTTGCTTTGTGCTTTTTCTTTTTCGTTCTACCTACATCATCACATACATGCTCACGAGGACATCGACTTTGATTTGTGTTGTTTTCTCCCTTTTGTTATTTTCATTCTTTTAATGTTTTTTCCTCTGTACATGTTTTCTACCATAACTTCTACTTCCCTCATTCATTCCAATTTATCTCTGTAGCTTCATTTTCAATCTTTAATTCGTTTGTTGTACTTCTGTTCTTTTTGTTTTGTTTTGAGGAATGAAACCAGTTCCCAATTCACGATACAAACATAAATCCACACACGTTCTCGTATGGATTATGTCCAGTGATCTAAATCGACGCAAGCACTAATATATAGAAAGGGAAGATACATGAATTAAGACCACGTTAGTCTCTGGAAAATCTTTTTAAGTGGGTATAAACTTAATTTAAGTGAACCACTAACTAGAAAAATTCTTAGTTGTATTTGACTATAATATTAAATCTAAAATATCCCTCTATAATTGACGTCAATTGAATCAAAAGACAGAGGACATAAGGGGAGATTTTAGAATTAATATTATGGTCTGACCCCCTATAATTTGCACATTCAAGCATGACCTTCGAAAAATTAAATGATTAGGGCCACGTTGTCTCAAAATAGGCTGATTTATTGGCAACTAGGATTTCTACAAACGTCGAAAGTTGATTTGAAAATTCGAGGGGGTCAGACCATACTGTTTAAGGTCATGGAGATGTACGCCAAATAATACTACCAATTATTTCGAGAAGACTTTTGTTTGTTTAAGTATCATAACATATATTTTCATATAATTTTGCATTAAATCATCCCGTGGACAAAAACTGGTGTATTAAACAATGAAAATTGATAGATAATTTTGCTAGTGACATTAAAAGTGAGATTAGCATGATTTTGACCACAATTGCCACTAGACACCGTAAACAGGGGTTCAATGTACAGTATATAAAGGTTCTTAAACTAAGTAAAATGGCAACCTTAAATCAGGGTTATTTTAGCATGCATGGTTATCTTTCACACTTGGTGTTACTTCAGTTCATCTCATGATTCGCTACAAAATTTGTTCATTTCATTGTAACAAGATGAGTAGCAAAAAAAATACCAATCATAAAGAAATGAGTAGCACAAAAAATAGCACGACTAACATTATCAAATATTCAAACATAAAAACAACAATTTAAAAATAAATAATCCAGCAAAATTGTAACAAGATGAAGTTTCTATCAAGCTATTCGGACAAATGTATTGAAGGAGATGACAAGTTCACTTAAATATTGAAAAATGAAAGGAAATAAGTTCCCTTAAAAGACACGGTAGGATTTTCCCATTGAACTCTTCAGATACAAGCACCGAACCTGAAATCAACAGTAGGTTATATTAGATATATGTCTAGTTCAATCAGACTGAATATTCCTAGGATATTGAAGAAACAACAAAAAAATGCAACAGAGTTAAAGAATAATCCCGTAAATCAGTGTTAACAAATTTCAACTAGCATACAACAAGATGCAAATCAAAAAAACAATTGTCAAACCATTTATCCCTAATTTAAGGTCACATTTTGCACACAGATATTACAGCATTTCAAGGAATAAAAATAAAGGAAACAACATGTGTGCGGTTGAAAGAAAGCAGGTAAGGTTGCAGGCACAAACAATGCAGAGCATCATGCTACCGTTTTTCACCAGAGGGCATCTAAGAAATCATAATGTCTTGTAACTTACAAAAAAAAGGTAAAAAAGAAGCAAACAGAGCAATAAGTTTAGGCAATGATGAAATAAAAGGAACACTCACATTCTGCCAGTTCTTTTTCAACAGGGAGACAAGGAAGTTAACACTGAGTTGAACATTTTGAAAGATTTGCTTTTCATCCATGCTAACATTACCCACAGCTACTCCCATACAGAGCACCTTCTTTAGCTGAAATTTCACCATAGCTTTTGTCTCATTGACCTTTCCCTCGAGAGATTCTTGGTGAGAGACAAGTGTTGGGAATTTCCCTGTAAAGTAATGCATGCAAAACATGAAAATCAACAACTTAAGCCATAATTAAATTCTGAAATCTTAAGGACAGAATAAAATATATTTTTCGAACAAGGAAATTCATTAAAAGAAACACTTAGAAATATATGAATAAGATATCAAAAGATGGTGGTACTTTAAAGATTTTTAGGAAACTAGTACTTCAAAATCAAAAGATTAACAGCGTAAATGATAAGATATTGATAAATAGACTACAACGTGTAATTATCAAATATTCAAAACAAAAGAGCTAAACACTCATATTTCCGGTAAAAAAACGTAAAACCTAAACCAAGAGAAACACATGCCTGCCTTGTTGAGACCAGGACCCAAAAGACGAGGAATCTGCTTAATGACTGCCTCAGAAGCTAAGAAAGCATGGTACTTCTTGGCTAGCTTTTTCACCAACTTCTTGTTTTTGTTAAGCTTCTTCAAGGCTTCAACATCCATTGATTCCAAACCTATCTTCTCTGCCTGCAAATTGGAGTGATAGATTAAACACAAATGACTAGGCAAAGAACTGGAAGGATAATTACTGAAGAGCATTATTATTTTATGTTTTGAAAACAAGTAATCCTTCCGTAATAACTTATTTGTCACTTTAAAAGCAGACTTCTTAGTTCTAACTATTTACCATTATCCATTTAATAATACACAAAATCACAATATAAAACCAGTGTTGTTGAACCTACATAATGACAACACCTTCCTGAACAGTGATTACCCAATTAGGTTATAGAACTTCAGAAGCAATGTATCATTTGAACAAATTACAACAAATAGTAAAATTCAGAAATTATGCCGACAAAAATTGCAAAACTAACCTGGAAGTAAAAAACAAAGATAAGGTTTATAAACAATAAAGCAATGATCATGAGTATTTGAACTTGTGATAAACCACGTCACCTAATTGAATATTCATAAAACAGTTTGATAATTGCAACGGTCGTATCTTTTTAGCTATCGAAGAATAAACAAAAATGCTATCGAAGAACATTGCTATTCGGTATGAATAGTTTTATCATATATGGTACAAATTCGGGAGTGGCAGTGTAGTGTTTTCAAAACAGTTTAAAAAGCAAGTAATCCTAATAGTCATTAATTGCTTGCATAGAAATTTGGATTTAAGATGGAATATAAAAAAATATAAGATGGAATTAGTAGTATGGTGAGACAAAAAAACTCAGCATCTGTGGATTCCATCTCTACGGTTGTCTGGCCGCTGCCTAATTATAACAAACCCACCGTTTTTCTGAAAACATTCAGATCCTTTCTTTTTTTGTAAAAGGAAATCATGTTAATCAGAAACAAGCAGTAGCTATAATCGAGCCTTTTCTGTACGCACCGAATCTTCAAAAAGAAAACAATATGTGTTTCCCCATCAGAAATTAGATCAGTGCCAAAAACAAACACTCTTTAAGTACGGAAAAAAAACTCAGGAAAATGGAAAATAAAAGTGATCATCACTCATAAACACGACAAAGGAAAATCAGATGGGGGCAGGGCTCATATCAAGTGTAAATTATGAAAGATCTGTCGCGGTGAGAAAAACCCAATTCAACAGAAGGGACGTAAGAAAAAGAAAAGGAGAAAAAAGACAAAGACAGGATATGAGATACCAAAACCGAACCCTTAGATGAAAAGGGCTTGGCGGCACCTTCAAGTCCTGAACTTCTTGTTGGTGTTTGTGTTTTTGTTGGGAATTTAGAGCAAAGTGGTACAGTATATATCAATCAATGGCATTGGGTATTTCCACTCAAGGCCTCTCTCATTCTAATCACTGCCCTGCTCTCTCAGCTCACCAAAACTTCTTCTGAAACCCTTTTATGATGACAATGTAGTTAACAACTGATACAACTTCCAATATATAGCACCATTGATTTATAGTAGGATTTCACAGGTGATAAGCCATTGTAAATGTTGATATTCCAATCTCTCATTGGTTGAAAGAAATGAGCTATCAAATTAGTAATTTCAATCCTCTAGCAACGTTCAATAAAGACAGACGATATAAAAATTACGATCCAGCATAACAACTCATAATTTAAATAGAAATGATGTCATAAATTGCATCCCTTGAAACAGTAAAAACTTAGAGAATAGACATAACGTAGTAAAAAAGTTTTGACTGAATGCACACTGTCAATGTATACAAATAAAATCCTATTTTGAAAGCATTGTATCATTACATCAAGTGATAAAAAAACAATAGATACATTAAAAAACACAAATTTAATTGGAATGAAACAACAATGATAAGATCTACGGAGAGATATATACCTCTTCGACGTGTTGGGCGTCTCCGAGCATACAAAGCTTCATCTTAGGACGAGGGATATGAGGCAACTTGACGGAACCACTGAAACGCTTATCTTTTTGTGGGTCGTAGTTCTTGAGACCAATTTGAAGTTCAATGGTCTCAACAAACTTGCGATTTTTCTCTTTGGAATCAGCCATGATTCCTGAGATTGCTTCTCTCACTGCCTCACTTTGAAGCTTACTACAAATCCATCAAACACAAATCAATCAGAAAAAGAAAAAAAAAACATTATTTTCAATTACATTATTTAACAACGATTTTGATATAATCTTGAATCAGAAAGCATAAATCAGATGGAAACATGAATCGATTTAATGGTTTACGTACCTCATTTTGGTTGAATCGGTGGCTTTTGCTGCAAAGCAAAATGGTGAGAGCAGAGAAACAAAACCCTAGCGGCAGACGAAGGAGTTTATAGCATGAATGTAGTGATGGATTTGGAATGGGCCGGACCTGAGAGTTTGATATCTAACTGGTTGTTGTTTTAGGTAATGATATTTGCACCCGTAGTTTTAACACCCCACTCATGTGACACTTTATTTTAAGTAAATCAC
>Ga0228711_1001501_pt1 | contig 34427 bp, 17 predicted proteins | sample MedpolnodulmetaG_2_FD_177996 | JGI IMG/M metagenome (GOLD analysis project Ga0228711, IMG submission 177996) | Root nodule microbial communities from Medicago polymorpha collected in Santa Monica, California, United States - brown nodules | ecosystem: Host-associated > Plants > Roots > Nodule... | reverse complement strand
CAAATTGTGCACTTTTGCACATGTCTGTCTTTTGTAATTTTATATGTTTATGTTTTTGTTAATAATGGTGTGAATTTTGGCTATAGCAAATTGTTAAGAGTATTAATTAATTCTACCTATTCATATGTCTTACTCTTGTATTTAGACGTACATGTGCATGTATTTGTGTATATATTGCATTTGCATGTGCTATACAAATACACTTCAATGATGTTCTGCATGAGTTATGCTTCAATTCAACACAAACAATGATGAATAGTGAACACTCTTATATTTAAGATATAAACAAGTTATTCTTGAACATAAATAAATAAGAAAATATAATGTGCTTTAACTTGTTCATTAATTAAGTTCTAAAATTTTGTTCGACCTTCTTTGTATAACACAAATAAAAAACCTAAATCAACCATCATATGATGCTTAAATTTTTTTAATTTCATAAATATTTTGAGTGAATTACTCCTCCCTCCCTCAAATGATAAGAGTGTTATACTCCTCTCTTATTTTAAAACATACAATTCCCTCCCTCAATTTCTGCACAACTTTGAATTAACAATTGACTGTCTTGGTTGTTATTGGTTGACTGTTTGGCTTTTTTAACTTAATTGCAAACTTTTCTCTCTATGAAGTCTATATGATCACCAGTTTTCTGTTCCCCTTAGGCTAGTAAATACTAACCACTTGGTTTAATAAGAGAAGGTGAAAATGTTGAACCGGCTGAACTTGAAGAAGCTGCCATGAGGAGTAGCATAATTCAACAAATTGTAGTTGTTGGTCAGGTGAATTCTTGATTTCTTTCAACTTTTGATAGCTCAAATTCTATCATTAACAGTCTGTTAATCATTTCAAAATGTGATGAACTTACGTATTGTTAATAACTTTATCATATAGGATAAGCGACGTCTTGGAGCTATCATCGTTCCAAACAGTGAAGAAGTTTTGAAGGTAGCAAGGGAATTGTCAATTATAGATTCCATCAGTTCTGATATTGTTAGTCAGGAAAAAGTGATGAACCTAATATATAAAGAACTAAAGACATGGTAAGACTTGTCTCACTTCTGTTTCTTGTAATAAACGTCAGAAAAAATTTATGCATTTGGTAACCATGTTATTGATACGAAGAATCCACCGGCTTTGCCGATGAGTACTACTGCTATGTTTACTAACTGGATTTCTTTTTTATACTCTGATCTTGAAGTATTTGCTTTTATATCATTCTTCCTGTCTTATTCAACATGCAGGATGTCAGAATCTCCATTTCAAATTGGACCAATCCTTCTTGTAAATGAACCATTCACGGTTAGGTTTTGGAATTTAAACTTGTATCTATGATAATCTTTTTTAATCATAAAATTGACAAGTTTGGTTTATCCTTTTATTCAATGACAGATTGATAATGGTATAATGACACCCACCATGAAAATTCGAAGGGATAGAGTTGTGGCTAAATACAAGGAGCAAATAGATAATTTATACAAGTGAACGCCCTAATTTATACAAGTCTCCAAATAAATTGACCCTGAATAAAACTGTATAATTTGTATGAGTACATGTAACTTTGTTCTTAAATTATCACTTTTATCATCAGTTTGTAATAATATTTGACATTAATTCTATAACTAGAGCCTATCATAAATCTCTTATTGGGCTTAAGATCTTTGTCATTGGACTGCCATTTGTTCACGCTCCAGATATTCAGTCTTGTGCATGAGGTGTGTTGATACCGATGTTACTCCACTTGCATTAATCCACGCTTCAGATGTCTAGTCTTGAGCACGAGGGGGTGTTAAGAGACTCACATCGACTGGAGATATGGCATATGTAATGCGAATAAAACTTGAACAATCTTAACCTTATAAGGCAATTTTATAAGGTTTAATTTGGCCCAACTCAAATTTTAAGAGTCATTCATGCATATCACATTTAGAGTTAATTGGTTATGAGTAGCAGAATTATGTGCTACTACATAATCATGGATCATAATTAATTTGGTTATGTTAGAACTACCATGATTGTATCTGATGCACAAATATAGTTGATGATATCAATAAAACATTTCCTTTTCAGGGAAATAAGTTGAGAGGAGGTCCTCTGATGATTCAGCTGAGTTTAGAAGGGAAGAGACTATATGTCACAAACTTACCCTTTTGTGCAAATAAACAATTTTATCAGGAGCTTATAGAAAAAGGATCACACATGTTGCAGATTGATGTTGATTCTGAAGAAGGTGGGCTCAAAATTAACCCCAAATTCTTTGTTGACTTTGGAACTGAGCCTAATGGTCCCTCCCTTGTACATGAGATGAGATATCCTGGTGGTGATGGCACTTTAGATACATGGATCTAATAGTTATGTTATGCCACTTGAGTTAGGCCACAAGGAATAATTAACATTATCACAGTTTTTTTTTTAGGAATATATTATCCAAAGTTATATATGATGTAAGTAGATATTCTTCAAAAAATGATGTAAGTAGATATGTCATGGTTGCACGGTATTAATTACTCCAACAGTATACATGTTAAATAGCACTTGTCTAGTTGCAATTTTAGATAGTTTAGGTCTATAATTAGTGAGTCTTATTGATGAAAAATTCTCCAATGAATTTTAATGAAAATACATGTGTTTGATATTTTTAGATAAAATTGATTCCGTATCCAAAGCTTGATTTTTCTAAAAGTGATAAAAGTAACTTCTTTTTTAAAAAAAATTACATTGATTTTAACTAAATCAATCTTACAAATCAATGCATTCAAACATTCAACTCTGCATGACACAAGTCACTTTTTATAATTAAACTAAGAAAAAAAATAGGGATGAAAATACTCAAATCATCCTTGGCTTGACAAGTGTGAAATAAATTCAAGTTATGTCCTCACTTTATCATAGTCAAATGAAGTCGACAGACCTATCAAATCAAGTGCATTTGAAGGTCAATTGTCTAAGGTAACAGGTAAGGTAAAGGAAACTTGGTGGAAAATGTACCAATTACTTTGGATGTATGATTATTATTATATCGACAAACCTTTGCTTCTGTTTTCTCCATACAGTAACCACCTAACCTGAATTATCTTATACATATACGACCATTTATTGACAAAGCAAATCATTAGGCTTGAAAGTAAAGAAATAGAGAAAATCATGTTGAGCACATGGAAAATAACATCAATGCCATATTGTCCAAAAAGTTAGGTGAAGTGCGTTCCATCAGCTTATCACTTACAGCCTCCACTTGCAACTTTTCAAAAAGCTAGTGCCATATTATATACTATTATTCTCTATAATATATACAGAGAACAATCGACATGACATGAATATTAATTTTATTATAATAAGAATCCATCAGAGCTAACAATCAGTTTAGTTATAACTCTTTTACTATACTCTTTGAAAATATTAAATAAAATTACAAAAACATTTTTAAATATGTTTGTCCTAAATAAATTTGATATTCGAATACCTCTTTTGTTAGTATGTTTAGTTCACAAAATCATTGACCAAATGACAAAATCATTCCAGGACTACAGTGACACTGTTTTAAAAAAGGATCCAATATTTGAAGTTATTTTAAAATGACAAAATGGACTTTTGTGCCAATATAATGAGTTCTTATTCAACATACATACACATAACACTTTCTAATATACCGACAACACATCCCTATTAAACTCTAATATATATAGTGATTCTGAGTGAAAGGGTACACACACATATAGCACCTCCAAGACAAGAAACAAAACAGAAGAATGACCTCAAAACTTAGCATTAAATCCATGGCCTTCTGCTACTTCATGCTCTTCAGCATCATGAATTTAAGCAGCACTGTAATATCATTTAGCAGTACTCATCATGCAAGCATATGCAATGGTTCCATAGCTGAATGCAATCAAGAAGATGAACAATTGATGGAGTCGGAAATAAGCAGAAGGTTTTTGGAGCAAAGGAGATACATTTCTGAAGGAGCTCTTAAGAGAGATAAACCAGTTTGTAATGGTGGTGCAGGTGGTGAAGCTTATAGTAAATCTGCAGGGTGTATTCCTCCACCTTCAAATCCTTATAATAGAGGATGTTCTAAGTATTATCGTTGTAGGTCTGATTCTTGAATTGAATGAAGAAACTTTTATGCAAACAACTTTTTTTGTTTTCCATTAAATTTGATGACTGTGTATTTGGAAATTGTAAGAAATTTTACAAAATAATTTTGACACGACTATATTTACATTTAGATTTTTCAAACCTTCTACACAAGTTCAATTCAACCCTTCTAACTTTGTTGTCAACAATTTTTGTTTTAATAGTCATATGAGCTATGGGTTGGCTTTGCCTTCAAATTTACTTCACCAGTAGCTGCTTTAAGCTACTTCCATTTGCAAAACTAACTAAAAACATAATTGGATAGGGAGAAAAAAAAAACATCAAAATTTTATTTTCCCGTCTAATCATCTCATGTATAAATGTGTATATCAAATGAGTGTGAAACGACTGATATTCTATTATAATCTAATTTTACATGACAGCAATTAATTATGTAAGTGTGTTGGTCTTCTGCAGAACATATAATTTTACAAATATTTGGTACTCGTAATCGATCTCAAATTATCCATTTCGTGTGCGATTGATATTGAAATCCTATAAAGTATGTTCTTCCTTTAAACTTCAATCCTAAACAATATGTTCTTCCTATAAAAAATAAAAAATAAAAAAAACACTAATGCTAAAGATCCATGAATAAACTTATGCTTAACCTCCTAGAAAAATTACTGCTATATATCTGTAGATGTTTTGAAAAACTAGCTTGAACGATTTCCCAAAAAAATATATATAACAAAACGAACAAGAAACTTTACAGATAAATTCTAAGAAAATAATAAGTCGTTAACTTCCATGTTCTATGCTTTAAAAAATAAGATTTGATCGTTGAATGTGTATGTTCAATTTTTACATAACATGAAGATTAATATGGCCGACTTTTAAAATCATTATATGTCTAACATAACAGACACCGTCTTTCGACTATTAATTTGAGTATTGACTTGTAAAAAATGAGTAGCATCAATATAGGAAAACCCAATATAATCCTTATAACAGCCGGTGATCCATAGCATGCATGCTTAAGCCAATAATGAAGTGCTTTCATTTCCTGTTAAAATAGAACACAAGTATACATCGGATATGGCATAGCTAATCTAGTCTTTTCAGTAATTAAACTATCCAAAGGACACTATCTTAATACATTATTTCTGAATTTCAAATTCATCGAGATTCCCAGTCCTTCAATTTTCTGCTTCCTTTAGGCTTCGCTATAGGCGCGTTCATTGCTGCCATTCTCTCATTATACTTGGCTCGAAGTGGATCATTGTAAGTCCACCTGCATTGCAAATCAGTATTAAAAAAAGAGCATTAGAGCATAAAAATAAATCAATAATCCAGGTATATAATTATCGTAGCATCCTAGAAAACCCCTTTTTTAATTTCTAGGACAAGACAAGAGTGGTCCTGAAGTAAGATTGCATGGTATACAAATTGAATTCAGCAATACATTAACAAATCCTAAAAATCTCCATAAGGGACATAGACATATTTCAGACAAAAGAAAAGTACTTGGAAGCATAAAGACTTCAGAAAGTCGCTCAAATAACAACAAGGTTAGTTAGCTACATGGATCATAGAACTTCTGTTGTCAATAGCGGCCAAACGCGGCACGATCGCGGCGCGGAGCGGCCAAAAAGAACAAAGTGCGACGCAGCGCTCCAATGCGGAGCGTTTGGAGAAAGCGGATGAGGCGGGCGCAATTGCAGGCAAAAGCGGGCGCGATGCGGGTCAAAGCGGGCGCTTTTGACAACCCTATGTATAATACTAGATTTCCCTTCATTTAAAACCGTTTTAAGGGTCATTTTTGTAATTTTCAAAACCCTAACTATTACTCTTCTCCACCAGAACCAAATACACAGCCACAAACTCAACTTCTTCATCGTACCAACAAAAAAAATCCATCTCCTCTTCTCATCATCTCAGAACCCATCTTTGTTCTCCTCTCTTCATCTCTTGATTTCAGAATTTGTTAATTTGTCAATTTGTTAGTTGTTAATTGTTAATTTGCTAATTGGGAGGATGAACTTGTTAATTGTTAATGTTTTGCACTTTTGTTACTTTAAGCTTTAGAGGCTTAAAGTGTCGGTATCCTTGAATTTTATTAGTATTTTTTGCAAATATGTTTTATGTTTTGCTTAAGACTAGTGACTTTTATTTCAAATTAGGAATACTTCATGAATTTTGAGTAATGTTTAAGGAATTTTAGTATTTTTTTTAACAGTATAGTATTTTAATATTAAATATATTAGTGTCCGCGTCACCGAAATAGCGTCCGCTACGCGCCCGCACCCCGCGCCACGTCGCATTTCCGCTTTGACAACAGAGAGGCAGATCGCAATTAAGGTGGAATTACCAACCCACCCCCTCACATTCGGGGTGGGATTTCCAACACACCTGAGGTGGAATCACCAACCCACCCCCTCACTTTCGGGGCGGGATTTCCAACAGTTAGGTTATAGTGTGTTACATTTTAAAGTCATGTGCCAAGACAATCGTCAAAATATAATAAACAATTTCTCAAAAACAACAGGAAACATTATCATTCACTTCCCAAATCCCATACACAAGCCCGTTTTAAAAAAATGCAATACACTTTAGGATGCAGGCGTTATAACATCAAAATGAGCAATAAGTAACAAACTTAATCCAGTAAACTACTGGGCGTGTTTAATGTACACAACAGGCTGATAACACAGTATCAACAAACATGTTCAACCTTCATTTAAGAGGTTGTGACCTACGAATTCTTCAATTAAATCAGTATGGAACATAATGCACAATCTAAAACATCTATGTAATACAACAACAACAACCAAGCCTTTTCCAACTAAATGGGTTCGGATACATGGATCAAATTATGCCATAAACCATCTATGTAATATCAGAAAGATAAACATTCAAAAAAAAAAAGGGTTTGGTAATTTGTAAATCTGGCCTATCATTTACAAGGCTTGGTCATGAAGCCATTTTCAAGCATCTCAAAATCAAATTAAGCACAAGGAAGCACCATTCACAAACCTGTAAGGTGAAAAGCCTATCTTCAAATTGCACTTCTTTGGTTAAGAAGTCAGCTCCAATGGTTGCCTTGTACTGGTTACTAAACTTCTTATTCACATATCTAAAATATATAGGTTAAGAGAAACACAAAGACCGCATATTTTTAAAGCATAGCCCTAAACAATACTAAAACCTCAGAAAATTGCAGGGAAAATTGAAAACAAATATAGAATCAGTGCTGTCAGTTACAGATCGCAGAAAATGGCGACTTGTTCAAATTCCGCTATGCAAAAGTGTTAATAGCACCGCCATAGCTGTTATGGAGCAATATTTTGCACTGAACAACGTATTGTGGAACAATAGCGATTTGTTCAAATCCAACTATGCACTGGTGCTATAGCTCCGGAATAGTCGCTAATTAACAACACTGTACAGAATACTGACTTCCTATACAAAAATTGAAGGATACTGATTCATCAAAGACGTCTTCCCCACCCTACAAATCATCAACAACACTACGATGTAAAAAAAAAAAACTAGAAAAAAAAAACTGGTAAATACAACAGATAATGCAACTCATAAATCAACTTAACATTAACATGGTTGAAAGTATCCAAACAATTCTATAAATTAAGTTACTTTAGATATGATTCTTGTGATCCAAACAATTATAAGAAAAATTCACCTATGCATTAAGCTACTCGAGATACTCTGTAGCACCGACACTTCTGAACAGACGTGTGTCCAGTGCCCAACATGTGTCACTTTCGGATACATGTGTCGGTACATGACGCATGTAATTACGTTGTTGAATTATGTCATTTTCTCAAATTATCATTGGTGTTCATATGTCAGTGCCATGTCTAGATATTATTCTTGAGATCTAAACAAGAATAAGAAATTCACCAATAAATTAGTTACTTATAGCTATAATTCTCGTGATCCAAACAAGCTAAGATCCAATTTTGAGCTTGCATATCAATAATTGAGTTCAAACAAAGATCGAAGAATAAAAATAAGCAGAAGGAAACAAAATTGCATAAGATCTGTAGAATATGATAATTATGATTATTGGAAAACCCTAAAATTGAAGAGTTCGAGAGACGAACCCGCTGTCACCGAGAATGATGACTTTCAAGAGCGTTCTTCTACGGGAAGGCATCGTTCAGATCGGATGAAGAGTTAACCGCTTTGGTATGTGTTTTGTGATTTGACTTCAACTGCGACTCTCTCTCTCTCTCTCGCACACCGTCTTCAACTCTGTTTCTCTCTCTCTTTCTCTCTCTATCGCAAATCTTAAGGAATATTCTACTACAACTGACAGCTGTGATCCAAACACATCATTAGTCGATAATAACAACAAAAATTTTGTTCGTAAAAAAAAACAAATATTTTTATTTTTTTTAACTTAATTTCAAATAACAATCTAGTAAAATCATGTTAAAGTGTAAAGTTATTAAAAGAAAAAAATATTATACAAATTTTCCGTCAACAAAAATCATATGATTAAATCAATCTTGTATCGATTTTTGAAATTCGACACAAATCATTATGATCCTAATCTTGATATTTTGTGTATATTATTGATCATTTTATCATCAATAGAATCACATACGTAGACTTAATGTATGTAATTAGTTAAAAATAAGAAAAGAGAAATTTTAAAGGTTTATTTGTCGTCCATGTAATGTTGACGAATTTGAGTTAGTCCCTCCTACACACAGAAAAATCTCCCAATTTGTCCTTGTAAAGTTTTTTGTTTTCGTCACTAATTATTCGACATGTCACGCAAAAACGTTGACATGACCACAATCTTGCTTCGTATTTTGACTTTTTTATTTTAATCTAGTATTTTTTTAATTGATTTTAGGAGTAAAATAAATGGGAAAATTCATCGGCAATTTTTTTATTCAACTCCATTTGCCACGTTCTTCATCTTCAACTCCATATTCATCAACTTCAACCTATAAATTCATAATTTCTACGTCCAAAAAAATAAAATAAAATAGAGACTAAGTTTGAATCAAATTGCCTCCATCATTCATTTTGCACCTTTTTCGTTTCCTTCAACACCATCTGCAAACCTAAAAGAAAAAAAATTGCAATCAAATCATTTCGGTAACTATATATCATTGAACCTACCATCTCATACCAAAACCTCAAATCAAATCCAAACTTGTCTAACCTAACATCATATTTTGTCTTCTTCTTTGTTATAATGTCGTCTTCTTCTTTATTTTCTACGAGTAGCTCTTGTTCTTCATCTTCGTTTTCTGCAGTTACAAAAATGGGAGGGAATTATTCATCTACATCGTTATTTGATTCATCGTTACTATAACAAAGACAAAAACGTGTTTGTCGTTGTGGTGTTACTTCTCCATTGGTTACTACTTAAACTCATGAAAAGTTTAGGCGAAGATTTCTTAGATGTGACCGCTACACATGGTGGTATGATGATGAAGTACTTAAGAGATTAGAGAAGATTATAAGGGACTTTTTGAAGAAGAAGAATAATGCAGTGATGAACAAGAAAATGAATTTTGTCATTGACATTGTGATTTTCGAGTTGATGTTGTTGTTATTATTGTTATGTGTTATTGTAATTTACATTAAGTTGGTTTAATCCTTTGTATTTTTTGTTGATAGTGTAAGGTTATGGTGTTGATGTTGTAAATTTTGCAACAGTGGAAATTATGTGTTGTTAAAGAAGAAATTATTTTTTGTGTTAATTTAATTTGGTATTGTTCATGTATATATTGTATGGTTTAATTTAAAGAGACAATGAAAATAATGTTTAAGAGAACATAACAATACAATCTTACAATAACTCATGTTCAATGAAATATAATCTTATAATATTACAACAACCTGTATACATGGCAACATAATCTTTCAAAACAATGTTCAATATAACATCTTGATACAACTTTATATAATATTATACATGAGGTTACACTTTGACGATGGATAAATGTAGATTGCAGTATCTGTTTATTACATGAGGTCATCTCTACAAGATCTAATTCAACTAGTGTGGTTCAAAACTTTCGCATTGAAGATGATGTGCTACTGTGATGTCAAGTATTGAGCATCTACACGAATCACATGATTAGTGGTTTCATGCAGCTGAACATGAGTGAATGGGTAAATGTGAATGTGGTTTCTAATATGATTAGTAACAGTTTCAATGTATTTCGTGGTAGAACTAGAAAAATTTATTGCGTCCGCCCGAAACCGAGCAACCCATCCCACTCAAAATCGAAACGGGCAGATAAAATGGGTTCGACGGGTCATACGTGTCAACACAAGCGGATTGAGATGGTTAAGAATGACTCGGTTCATCTTCCTTTTTGTAGCCCAGCGAAACGTGCAGCCGACCAACCATATATATATCAAGGTAATTAAAATCGGATAGGTTCAACCGGTTGAACTGAGAACTGGACCTATGTCTGGTTCGGTTGACCACAAAAACCATGTGTGCAAAAATTTGGGTCAGCAAACTGGAAAACCGGTCGAATCCTGGAAAAAAAAATTGGAAAACCGTCAATTTAGACGATTTTGGAGGTATGGCCGATTTTTTTTCTTTCAATAAAAGGTCAAAACTACTTGTTTTGTTATTGATGGATTATCATTTGTTATCCATCAGTTCCCCTTCCACACGAATTTTTGTTTGATGGTTGGACTTGGTCGTTCCCCCTACGTACGGTAACATTCTTAAAGTTTTGACTCTTGTTCTTGATGGTTAGACTTGGTGGTCTCTCCCCCTTCCTGCGAGGTGCGGTAACATTCTTAATGTTCTAACTTTTGTTCTTGATGGTTGGACTTGGTGGTATCCCCATCTTTCTAGAAGGTACGGTAATGTTCTGGCTCTTTTTGTGATTAGTGTCCATAACAACGGTTTGTGTGGGTGACATGTTTGAGGTTTTTTTTGTTGTTATAGTTTTTCAGCTACAGAGGCATTGCCTTACTTGTGTGTTTTCTAGACAGCTAGTGGTTCTGTTTTGGCTTTTTTGTTGTTTTTCTTTGATCTGTTGCAGGTTTGTTGTGGTGTGGAGTTTAATTTTTGGATTTTGATTCTTTTCTTCTTGACACCAGTACTTTCCTTCTTCGTCCTTCTCTCTCTAGGTTTATTTACCTATTTCTAATTATGGTTCCTTCTCTCTCTAAGCCCTAAACATCTCCTTTATAGATGTCACATGGGATTAGCCATGTGTGCACTCACTAACGGGAAATTAAGGCATTAGTGAAATTAAGGCATTTGACAGAAAGGACCACTAATACTAATAGAGATGTACATGTGGGACCAAACATAATTATTTTAGAGTTATGAAACCAAATTGAAAACAACAATTAAGTTGAAGGACCAATTGTTCAATTAAGTCTTTTTTGTGCATTTAATCATATATTGTACAAATTTAATTTATATACACCGATAATATAAAATTATTTTAAACATGAATCACATCAAGTAAATTACATGACGTCACTTTTTCATGTTAGTTCTTAAAATATGGTTAGAAACATCATACTTGTCACGATTTAATTGGATGTATATGTTGTGCATGTAAATTAATTTCATATTATACTCTCACAAAAACAAGGGTTAATTAAGTAAATAGTCCCTATAAATATTCAGAATTTTGTTTTTAGTCCCTACAAAATAAAATCACAGTTTTTAGTCCCTATAAAAATTTTCATCACCAATTTTAGTCCCTATAAAAATTTTCCATCAACATTTTTAGTCCCTGCCAAAAAATTTCATCAACATTTTTGGTCCCTAAAATGCTTAAGGAAAATGTCACAGAGACTAAAAAGTGTGATTTTATTTTGTAGGGACAAAAAACAAAATTGTAAATATTTATAGGGACTAAAAACTTAATTAACCCCAAAAATAAGTAGTTGTTCTTTTGTAACAAACCACTAGCAACCTAAAATGAAGTAGTTATGAATTAACTCCTAACATAAACCACAACAAGACAGAGAAAAATAAATAAAGAAACCCAAGAAACATGGCGTTCTTGTATATTTTTGACATTCACAATGTTAAAACATAAACTCATATTCATGTATATGAATAAACAAACAGAATCTGTTAGAAAGGATTTTCATTGTCACAAAAACCACGACTTTCAGCTTCGACCACAAAAAACGTTAGAGATAAAAATCGATTTAGAAGTATGAGAGCAAGACACTCATTCTAAAAGTAAATTCACGTTTTCAAACTCACTTTTGAAATATTACTCTTGTTCTTGAAGGTTGGACTTGCTCGTCTCCCCTATGGACGACAACATTCTTAAAGTTCTGACTCTTGTTCTTGATGGTTGGACTTGGTGGTCTCCCTCTCTTCTTGGGAGGTACAATAATTCTTAATGTTCTGACTCTTGTTTTTGATGGTTGGACTTTGTGGTATCCCCCTCTTCCTAGAAGGTACGGTAAAGTTTCTGGGTATTTTTGTGGTTAGTGTCCATGGCAACGACTTGTGTGGTGACATGTTTGGTTTTTTTTTTTTGTTAAAGTTTTTCAGCTATATGGGTCTTGCCTTACTGGTGTGCTTCTAGGTAGTTTGTGGTTCTGTTGTGTTTTTTTTCTCTTTTTTTTCTTTGATCTGTTGTGGGTTTATTGTGTTGTGGGGTTTAATTTTTGGATTTTGGTTATTTTCTTCTTGGCATCGTTACTCTCCTTATTCGTCCTTCTCTCTCTGAGTTTATTTACCTCTTTCTAATTCTGGTTCCTTCTCTCTCTAAACTCCAAACATCCCTTATATAGGTGCCACATGGGATTGACCGCGTGTGTACTTACTAACAGGAAATTAAGGCATTTGACAGAAAGGACCACTAATACTAACGGAGGTGTACATAAGGGACCAAACATAATTTTTTTAGAGTTATGGAACCAAATTGAAAACAACAATTAAGTTGAGGGACCAATTATCCAATTAAGCTTTTTTTTGTGCATTTAATCATACATTGTACATATTTAATTTATATACACCGATAATATAAAATCATTTTAGACATGAATTCCATCAAGTAAATTACATGACATCACTTTTTCATGTTAGTTCTTAAATAGAAACATCTCACTTGTCATAATTTAATTGGATGTATATGATGTGCATGTAAATTAATTTCATATTATATATACTCTCACAAAAATAAACTGTAAGAATAAGTAGTTGTTATTTTGTATCAAACCACCAACAACCTAGAATGAAGTAGTTATGAATTAACTCCGAACATAAATCACAACAAGACATATAAAAAAAAAATAAAGAAACCCAAGAAACATGACGTTCTTGTATATTTTTGACATTCACAATGTGAAAACACAAACTTGTGTTCGTGTATATGAATAAACAAACATAATTTGTTAGAAAGGATTTTCATTGTCACAAAAACTGCGATTTTCAGCTTCGACCACAAAAAACATTTAGAGATAAAAATGGATTAAGAAATATGAGAGCAAAACACTCATTCTAATATTAAATTCATGTTTCTAAACTCACTTCCGAAATATTGCTCTTGTTCTCGATGGTTGGACTTGCTCATCTCCTCCTACGTATGGTAACATTCTTAAAGTTCTGACTCTTGTTCTTGATGGTTGGACTTGGTTGTCTCCCCCTCTTTTTCTGGAAGGTACAACAACGTTCTGACTCTTTTTGTGGTTAGTGTCCATGGCAACGACTTGTGTGGTGACATGTTTAAGGTTTTTTTCTTCTGTTATTATAGTTTTTCAGTTACAGGGGCCTTGTCTTACTGGTGTGTTTTCAAGGCAGTTAGTGGTTCTTTGCTTTTCTTTGATCTGTTGCGGGTTTGTCGTGGTATGGGGGTTTAATTTTTGGATTTTGGTTCTTTTCTTCGTGGCACCGGTACTCTCCTTCTTCGTCCTTCTCTCTCTAAGTTTATTAGCCACTTTCTAATTCTGGTTCCTTCTCTCACTAAACCTTAAACATCCATTATATAGGTGCCACGTGTGCACTCACTAACGGGAAATTAAGGCATTTGACAGAAAGGACCACTAATATTAACAGAGGTGTACATGAGAGACCAAACATAATTTTTTTAGAGTTATGCAACCAAATTGAAAACAACAATTAAGTTGAGGGATCAATTGGTCAAACATTTTTTTTTTTTTTTGCATTTAATCATATATTATACAGAGTTAATTTAGACTTATTCAATCACCCGGTCCCTTATCTTAATTGATTGTTTCAATTTGGTCCCCTAACTATAATTTGTACCAATTTGATCCCCTATGTTTTGCTCTGTTACTGGTTTTAGCCCTTTCTGTTAGTTTCTCTAAAAAGAACGTTAACAGAAAGGACTAAAACTAGTAACAGAGCAAAATATAGGGGACCAAATTGGTACATAAGTTAACGTTTTTTTTTTAGAGAAACTAACAGAAAGGACTAAAACTAGTAACAGAGTAAAACATAAGGGACCAAATTGATACAAATTATAGTTAGAGGACCAAATTGAGACAATCAATTAAGTTAAGGGACCAGATGATTGAATAAGCCTTTGATTTATATACACTGATAATATAAAATTATTTTAAACATGAATCCCATCAAGTAAATTACATGACATCACTTTTTCATGTTAGTTCTTAAAATATGATTAGAAGCATTTTACTTGTCACAATTTAATTGGATATATATGCGGTGCATATAAATTAATTTCATATTATACATACCCTCACAAAAATAAACTATAAAAATAAGTAGTTGTTATTCTGTAACAAACCACTAACAACCTAGAACGAAGTAGTTATGAATTAACTCCTAACATAAACCACAACAAGACATGGAAAAATAAATAAAGAAACCCAAGAAACATGACGTTCTTGTATATTTTTGACATTCACAATGTGAAAACATAAGCTCGTGTTCGTGTATATGAATAAACAAATAGATTCTGTCATAAAAGATTTTCATTGTCACAAAAACTACGATTTTCAGCTTCGACCACAAAAAATGTTAGATATAAAAATCGATTTGAAAATATGAGAGCGAAACACTCATTCCAACAGTAAATTCACGTTTCAAAACTCACTTCTAAAATATTACTCTTGTTCTTGATGGTTGGACTTACTCGTCTCCCCCAACGTACTGTAACATTCTTAAAGTTTTGACTCTTGTTCTTGATGGTTGGACTTGGTGGTCTCCCCCTCTTCCTGGGAGGTACGGTAACATTCTTAATGTTCTGACTCTTGTTCTTGTTGGTTGGACTTGGTGGTGTCCCTTTCTTCTTGGAAGGTACGGTAATGTTTTGGCTCTTTTTGTGGTTAGTGTCCATAACAACGGCTTGTGTGGGTGACATGTTTGGTGTTTTTTCTGTTGTTATAGTTTTTCAGCTACACGGGCCTTGTCTTATTGGTGTGTTTTCTAGGCAGCTAGTGGTTCTGCTGTGGTTTTTTTTTTGTTTTTCTTTGATCTGTTGCGGGTTTGTTGTGGTGTGAGGTTTAATTTTTGGATTTTGGTTCTTTTCTTCTTGGCACCGACACTCTCTTCTCAAAGGGCTAAGAGCTTTATAATATACAAGGAAATAAACATCTAAGAAGAACAAATGGAAAAAAAACTTTTATAAATTTAGGTTTTTCTTGTTGCTTGACAAATGAAAATGTTAAACATTCTTCTCTATTTATCCCCCTCAATACCCCCCTCTTCCACATCAGATGCACCTTGAGGAGGCACATATCCTAAAGGGTACTCAATCAAAGGATTCAATTTGGTAGCTTCAGGTTCACATACAATATACATTGTGTTCTACATATAAGTGTACCCTACCATGCATTTAAGCTATTACTTTCATCCTTCTACAACCATTACGATCCCTCAAACGAATCAACTGATCCACTAGGTTAGGTTTATAGTACCAAAGAGCCCTAATCATGGGGTATCCTAAACGTTTTATAGTTGATAGGATTGAAAAAATGCTCAACAGTCAGGTTCACACTCTAAAACAGTTTCAATACCATCATAGGAAGCATGGTCAAACTCAACAACCCTCCCCCCATGGTGGAGCACAAATATAAATCTACCATCCTCAACCCACAATTCAAAAATCCTAATCCTAATTAGTGTGTTTTCAAAATTGGAAAAATTAACAAGATGGATAAGATAAGCATGGTTTTAAACACTAATTTACAAAAAAATGGATGATCTACATAAGAAGATGTTGAAAACACTCAAACATGTGTTTTTCAAAATTGTGTTTTTTCAGATTTCAACAAATAAAACAAACCCTAACCAGAAAAAGAACAAACCCTAACCAGAAAACGCTAAAACCAGATACCATAAATCAGTTTTTGAACAAACCCTAATTTTTTAAAGGTGAAGAAAACTAACCTCGACAAAAGCATCAACATCGAAATCGTCTTCTTCATCCATTTTCGTGTTCTTCGTCCTCGATTTTGTCTTGTTCTTCCTCAGATTCCTCTTTGAATGTTACATGGTTTGCCTTTTCTCCTTCTCCGTCATTCTCTCTCTAAGTTTATTAACCTCTTTCTAATTTTGGTTCCTTCTCTCTCTAAACCTTAGACATCCCTTATATAGGTGCCACGTGGGATTGACCACATGTGCACTCACTAACGGAAAATTAAGACATTTGACAAAAATGACCATTAATACTAACATAAGGGTACACGTGGGACCAAACATAATTTTTTTTAGAGTTATAAAACCAAATTAAAAACAACAATTATGTTGAGAGATCAATTGTTCAATTAAATCTCTTTTTTTCTTCATTTAATCATATATTGTACGGATTTAATTTATGTACATCGAAAATATAAAATTATTTAAGATATAAATCCATCAAGTAAATTACATGACATCACCTTTATATAGTAGTTCTCAAAATATGATTAAAAACATCTTACTTGTCACAATTTAATTGGATGTATATGTTGCATGTAAATTAATTTCGTATTATATATACTCTCACAAAATTAAACAGTAAAAATAAGTTGGATTCGGCATATATTTCTACTCATTATTCTTCTTCTTCATCTTTTCTTCAATTCTAAACTTCAGTGGTGCACTCGCAAAGGCACCTATACAAAAAACACTGCATAATTTCCAGATCTCAGAGATTCACCAACTTCTCCGGCGATGGCTCAGCCGCTTATCAAGAAAGACGATGACCGTGACGACGAAGGTAATTCATTCTTCCCACTTTTTCCGCTTTTCTCTTTCGCGCAATTCGATCTACTCTCTTCCGTGCTCATTTTCTAGATCCAATGCGTAATTTCTGTTTCTGATGGGAAATGCGGTACGGTTTGCGTAGATCACGATGGTTGAATTGAATTGGATTCGATTATTGCGTTTTTGAATTGTTGTCGGTTTATAGAAATTTGAGTTGATCTAATCAATAATCATGTAATTTGAAATGCAGTTTATTATTAATAACGTGCAAATTGCTTGTGTGAATTTGAACACGTTGATTAATAGCTAATTTAGATATTTTATAGCTTCTTTTCACATTTTTGTCACGATTAGTGCGTTTTTTTGAATCGTTTTATATGATTTTGGTTTGTAGTGATTTGTTGAAAATTGAATTGATCTAGTATGTAATTTGAAATGCAGTTCATTAGTAAGGTGCAATTGCTTATTTGAATTTGAACAAGTTTATGGTACCTAGTTGGTTTATAGAATATTTAGATATTTCATAGCTTCTTTTCAAACTTCGGTCACGACTCAAGCTGGTTTATTGTGATTACAAATATTATAATGTCAATATTTGTGGATTGATTCAGTTTTTATATTTGTTTAACAGATAATTATTCCCCGTTTTTGGGGATTGAAAAGGGGGCTGTTCTTCAAGAGGCCCGGGTTTTTAATGATCCGCAACTAGATGCCAGGAGATGTTCACAGGTTCTTTTATTATGTATTTATTTATCTATGTTTTCATTGTCTTAATGTATGAAGCACTGACAAGACAGACACGTCCACACCTGTAATAATTTGAAAAAATGAATTAATTGAACGTAATTACATGTGTCAGTGTAGAACAACGGGCATATCATCAATCAGAAGTGTCAGTGGTACATAGGTCTTAAATCTTAATCAATGGTTGATTTTTGACAGTGTGTGTTTATCTTTTTCTAGGTTATCACAAAACTGTTGTACCTACTGAATCAGGGGGAGACATTTACAAAGGTCAAGATCTTTTCCTTTTATTTCTTAATTAAAGATTGCATCTTATTTATATACGCACTTTGCAGGATTATGTTAGAGTTAATATGAATCCTTTTTCAGTAATTTTTTTCTTGCCTCATTTCATAGGTTGAAGCCACAGAAGTTTTCTTTTCTGTTACCAAGCTTTTCCAGTCTCGAGATCTTGGGTTAAGGAGAATGGTGTACCTGATAATAAAGGAACTCTCCCCCTCTGCGGACGAGGTTATAAATTCTCATGCAATTTATCTTGTTAGATTCACTTAAACGGCCCGTGTTTTACTAAATTCTGACTGTTCCATCTCTTTTATTTTTTTAAAAGGTTATTATCGTCACGAGCTCTCTCATGAAGGACATGAATAGTAAGACTGATATGTATAGGGCAAATGCCATTCGTGTGCTTTGTCGGATAACGGATGGAACCCTCCTTACCCAAATTGAGCGGTATTTGAAACAAGCAATTGTAGACAAGAATCCAGTTGTTGCAAGTGCGGCCCTAGTTAGTGGTATTCATCTACTCCAGGTATTATTAATATATATTTGTAATCCTTCTATGATCTGTATATTTCATCTACATCAGTTGCTTATTGTATATCCCCAACTTTTAGACAAACCCTGAGATTGTAAAAAGGTGGAGCAATGAGGTTCAGGAAGCTGTACAATCAAGAGCAGCTCTTGTACAATTTCACGCACTGGCTTTGCTACATCAGGTATGCTGTGTGAATGTCTGACGATGAAAGCCTTCTTTGTGTTTTAAAATATAGAGGAATGCTAGCAACACACATTCTAACACACACTCTCTTTGATTGGTTAATATTCACATGGGTCCCATATAAATTTGGTGGGTCCCCATGTGAATTCCAATCAAAGAGAGTGTGTTGAAAAGTGCATGTTAGAATGTGTGTTGCTAGCATTTCTCTAAAAAAATATATTCTCTTGAATAACTTAAGACTCTAGATATTCAGCAATGTAATTCGTCACCGATGCAATGTAATTCATCAGTTGCTGGGATATGTAACAAGATCAATTTCTTGTACGGTCAATTTTTCGGTTCATCACAGTTGAAGTTCATTGAATATTCAGCATGAGCTAGTGTTTTATTATTTCCTTTGAAAACCTGTTAGATATTCAGCATTACATGGTATCAAGCTTTATGATCAAGTGGTTTAGACTTTAGTGATAAATTCTTTTGGCCTACATCTTTCCAAATAAAAATTCAAATTCGGTACAAGGGGATGTTAAATATGAAAACCATAATATGCCTTCAGTGGAAGAGCTTTTTTAATAATTGGCTTGTGTCAAAAAATCAAATAACTTTTGTCTCATTTTTCTATAAGCTTCTCAAGGAAATGAATTTACCACAATAAAAGAAAGCAAAACTCCTTGTAATACAACCAAAGAAGTTGACATTTGATTATCTGGTTTCTACTCCATCTTATGACATTATGCCATCTATTAATTTAGCATACTCCTATTCGTTCTCTTATTTAGCTTCAATTACAGCTGCCATCGATAACTGGCTGCATCACATAGCACTGTGAATAGTTTTAAAGACTGATTATCTTGCTGTGTTCCCAACTTTGGCAAAGTCTGTATATGTATAAACCTGTCTGCATTTTTTGTACATCATTGTCTTCTGAAGTTACTTTGAAAATGGCCATGATGGAAATTCTATTCTATCGAATCAATTCATATCACTCTTAAAGTCCTATCAATGACACGTTGATAGGTTGATTAAACATTCAAAAAATCCTTCTTTTATTGGCATACCAAACAAATAGGTTCAAGCATATTTGTTGACACATGGTAACTTGCAACATTGCAGATACGGCAGAATGATCGACTAGCTGTTAGCAAGCTGGTTACTAGCTTGACAAGGGGAAGTGTTCGCTCACCTTTGGCCCAATGTCTCTTGATCCGTTATACAAGTCAGGTGTGTTTTCCTTTTCTTATAGAGTTGTACGTGGGAGATATTCATTTGAATAATCTTTATGTAGTATAATATCTGCAGGTTATTCGTGAGTCAGGAAATATTACACAATCAGGGGAACGACCCTTCTATGATTTTCTCGAAAGTTGCCTTCGTCACAAGTCAGAAATGGTGATTTTTGAAGCTGCTAAGGCAATTACAGACCTTAATGGTGTAACTAGCCGGGAATTAACTCCAGCAATTACTGTTCTTCAGCTCTTCCTAAGTTCTTCCAAGCCAGTATTGAGATTTGCTGCTGTCCGCACCTTGAACAAGGTTGACCTTCTTTAATCTCATAAATTTCAGTAGAAGTACTGTTTATGCTTTAATAAAATTTGAGAAAGGATGTATGTTTGATTCTCTCCCTTTTGGAGGCACATTTTGCTTTTCTGTCTGATATGATTTTTGAAAAATTGATGAAAAAAATTATTGTATTGTAGCTAATATTAAAAGATTTTTTATGGTCTAACTTTCATTGTTTTTATTAATAATTTATGAGCGTGGCTTTGAACTTTGCAGGTGGCAATGACACATCCAATGGCAGTCACCAACTGCAACATTGATATGGAAAGTTTAATCTCTGACCAGAACAGAAGCATTGCCACACTTGCTATTACTACTCTTTTGAAGACAGGAAATGAATCAAGTGTGGATCGCCTTATGAAGCAGATTACAAATTTCATGTCTGATATTGCTGATGAGTTCAAAATTGTTGTTGTTGAAGCAATAAGATCATTGTGCTTGAAGTTTCCTTTAAAATATAGATCTCTGTGAGTATATGTGTCATTCTATATGTTTCTTTCAGCCAGATGTTACATCTTTCATTTGAATATTTTCCCTGATAAATGGTCTAAATTACTGGTTTCTATTATGTTATTATTTTCAGGATGAATTTCCTGAGTAACATTCTTAGGGAAGAAGGTGGTTTCGATTACAAGAAAGCAATTGTCGATTCAATAGTGATTCTTATTAGAGATATCCCTGATGCTAAGGAAAGTGGGTTACTTCATCTTTGTGAGTTCATTGAAGATTGTGAATTCACTTACCTGTCGACACAGGTGATAATTTTGGTTGTGCTTTGTAGTTTACTTTGCGTGATATTGGAATTTTACCTCTTGTTAATTTTCCCCCCTTGTACCTTAGATACTCCACTTCCTTGGAATTGAAGGACCAAAAACATTGGACCCCAGCAAATATATTCGGTATATTTATAACAGAGTACATCTCGAGAATGCAACTGTTAGGGCCAGTGCTGTGAGCACACTAGCCAAATTTGGTGCTTCTGTTGATGGATTAAAGGTGCTGTTGCCTTTATTTATTAATTATTTTCTCTAGAATTTTTATTTATTTAGGGTGATATTTATTATTAACTTAATTAAAAATCTCTTAATTACTCTTTTCAGCCCCGCATATTTGTTCTGCTAAGGCGATGTCTTTTTGACAGTGATGATGAGGTCAACTTCTGTCATTTCTTACATTGCATTTCTATAATTTATGTGGTTCCTACGATTTTTCAAGGAAGTTTATCAAATTATTATTTGCTTTGATTTATATTTTGATGGTTATGATTTTGATTTCTCTGCAGGTTCGTGATAGAGCCACACTTTATCTTAACACACTTGGAGGTGATACTGAGATTGATAAAGATGCGAGGGACTTCCTCTTCGGCTCACTTGATATCCCGCTCGTCAATCTGGAGACCAGTTTGAAAAAATACGTAAGTTCTGTATATTGTTATTTCTTTTCATTAGTTACTTTAGGACATATCTCATGTTTCCTCTTTGACTGCAGGAGCCTTCGGAAGAGGCTTTTGACATTAATTTGGTGCCCAAGGAGGTCAAGTCTCAGCCTCTTGCAGAGAAGAAAGCCCCTGGTAAAAAGCCAACTGGTGGTTTGGGTGCTCCTCCTAGTGGGCCCCCATCCACTGTAGATTCATATGAAAGGCAACTTCTGTCAATTCCTGAGTTTGCAAACTTTGGGAAGCTTTTTAAGGTTCTTTCTCTAAATCTTACAAAAATTCTATATATTCGTATTATTCTTTCTATATCCGATCTAATCACATGTATTCTGATATTATATATTATATTTCTTACCAGTCCTCAGCACCTGTGGAGCTTACTGAAGCAGAGACAGAATATGCAGTTAATGTTGTTAAACACATTTTTGATACACATGTTGTGTTTCAGTACAACTGCACAAACACAATACCCGAACAACTATTGGAAGATGTAATGACTAATATAGATGATGTACAATTTCATACTATTATGCAACTTCAGGCCATCTGTGTAATATTTTTCCCTATTCCAGGTTATTGTAGTTGTGGATGCTTCAGAAGCAGAAGAATTTTCTCAGGTGATCTCCAAGCCCCTCCGATCTCTTCCTTATGATACACCTGGGCAGACTTTTGTGGTGTTTGAGAAGCCTGAGGGATTGCCAACATCTGGAAAGTTTTCTAACATTCTGAGATTTATTGTTAAAGAGGTACTTGTTCCCTTTGTTTGTGGTTTTTCTGTCCAAGATCTCCATTATATTATGTATGTGTGTGTTTAAATATCAATCATGAAGCTTATTGTGTTTTTTTCATCTTGAAATTTGTGCAAAACTAGACCTATAGTAGTTTTTGTGGAAAGTTGTTCGTTACTTCATAACTTGCATATTGACCAGGTTGACCCAACCTCTGGTGAGGCTGAAGATGATGGCGTTGAAGATGAATACCAGCTGGAGGATCTAGAGGTTGTTGCGGCAGATTACATATTGAAAGTGGGGGTGTCTAATTTCAGGAACGCATGGGAAAGCATGGACCCTGATTCTGAACGAGTGGATGAATACGGTCTTGGCCCAAGGGAAGGCTTGTCCGAAGCTGTAAATACTGTCATCACTCTTCTTGGCATGCAACCTTGTGAGGTAAGCCAATGATGTCAGTTGTGGCTTCGTAAATGCTTGTTGTTATGAGACCCATTTTATTAAACTGATCATGAGTGTTTTGCACTATTATTACTGCAACTGCAACTGCAACATGAGGTGATGTCCTCCCAATTAGATTCTTCCCAGAAGACTAAAAAATGTTACTGTCTCTATCAGGATTCATTTTCCATACACTGATTTCATATTCATTTTCCATGCCTTATTGGAGAGCATAACCCAAACGTTGGTGTTCACTTTCTCATACATCAATTTTAGGTTGAACATTATTCTGAGGTGTATATAAATACTTCAATGCTTGTAGCCAGTCCGCTTAGTTCCTTTTAAAATTTTGAAGTTGATCTTCGACACATTGCTAAACTCAAGCCACAAGAACGCCCATGGGTAGCATTTAAACTTTAAAGTGCTGTTGTTTGGACAGAATGCTTTTCTGTGAACATGTGCATGCACACAGGTTCATTGACAGATAACGTGAATTAGAAGAGATTCTCTAGTGCTTCAGGAGTAAGACATTTCTTTTCCCATGGCACAAAGATCAATCCCAATTGTTGAGTGTTTTGATATACCTACATAAAGAGATGCAAATACATTTAGGCTATAGAAAATGTTCGCTTTAAGTCTGTAGTTCCTTTTAATGATTTGGCAGTAGAGCTTTGTGACGTTTTGTCAAATCCCTGCCACGACGAGGTTATAGATGCAAGTAAAAGCCTGTGTAAGCATAGACCACTGAGAACCCGATTTAAGAGTTTCATAAGTGCTCGTGAGAGTAATGGATTTCTCTTTCACTTCATGGCCACTCTAGATCAAGTATTGGCTGATGTCATAGCTGACATCATCTGGAACCTGGAATATTAGACATTTTGTTCTCTAACTCCATGCTAGTACCACCAAAGAACTTTTGAAAGAAAGGAGTAGAGCATCTTGTATCAATCAATGCCTGTTCATTAGTAATACAACCGTATCTTCTAGGAAGACAATATCTTTCTCATTATTTTATTGTTCGCTACTTGCAGGGCACTGAGGTCGTCCCACCTAATTCAAGGTCACACACATGCTTATTGTCGGGTGTATTCATAGGGGGTGTGAAGGTACTTGTGCGGCTGTCTTTTGGACTTGATGGTGCAAAGGATGTTGCAATGAAACTGGCTGTCAGATCTGATGATGTAACTGTCAGTGATGCCATCCATGAGATTGTGGCAAGCGGTTAGTTCCATTCAAGTCAAGATATGTTGACTCAATGTGGCCTAAATTTGTATTATGGTGATTGGAGTTCAACAGCCACATAGCTAGGTGTGTGTAAAGAATTGCAACTTTGGCTTGGTATGTGCAATTTATTTGTCCCTCACTGCATGCTTCTTGTCAGACAAGCAACAATACCCAGAAGTATCATGTCGGGTTTATTAGAGAAAATTTCCATAGTCATAATTATACTTAATTTCTTTGTAGCAAATGTATTATGAATTTTGACAATTTTCCATAATATTTTTTTTCTCAATGAATTGGATGGATATTTGTTAAATAGCAGATGTGTTTAGTCCAGAATTATATCTCGTATTTGGGCCTCAAAGTCTACGTACTTAATTGTGTATTTGGGAAATTTACACTAGTTCGTTCAGTGATGTTGACTGCTGCACGTGATAGCTTCATTCACTAAACTGATCTTGAAAGCATTTTTTTTTACCACAGCACATTACAATTTGGAAAGTTTCATTCACTAAATTGCGTATTCGGGAAGTTTGTTGAGGGAAAAAGTTGTGTTAATTCACACGTTCGGGATATTCAACTCATTACAATTTTATATAAAGTACGGCTTAATAAAATTAAAGAAACATATCACATTTAACATATGTTCATTTTTCAACCATTGTATCCAGATATTAAGGGAAAATTACCCTCGCCTCCCCTAACGTACAGGTTTTTATCCAATAGATATACACTTCCCTTTCTTATTAACACCGTTAATCTTCTGTTTTCTTTTTAATCCACCATTATTGAATAAACCATTGACAGTCACTCAACAAATGTCATCAACCAAATTCTGTTTTTTTTTTTAATCCACCATTATTGAATAAACCATTGATTAGTCACTCAACAAATGTCATCAACCAAATTTGAATATGAGATCCGACAAAGGTGTACTTCTTTCTCCACCAAAATTGAAACATAAGTTAATTCCTTTCTAACTCGTTAATCAGTCTTTCAATTACTGTGTTGTCACCTTCCTAACTCATCTTAGTCCTCAATCTTCCTGAAAGGTACAAAAGATTGATGGATCGAAAAACAAAACAAAAACCAGTGACAAGGCTAATTTGTCAATACTACCCACTCTCTGCAATCAGAGCAAAACATGCAACAAAGGCAATGTGTACCTAAAACAAAAAACAAACACAGGGAACTTTAAAAAAGCACCAAAACGCCTAATAAAACCAACCAAATTAATCCCTCGTCACAACAACACCAGCGAAAGCAAGCCTCACCAACCGATGGGAAACCAAAAATAGCTAATTCACCACAAACCAAAGGCTCAACAACAATCCAGAACTGGACCTTCAGAGAAATGCAGGACAAACAAACCTGCAAGAATGGTGGGTGGACTAAAAGAAAAGTTAATGGAAAACTAACGGTGTTAGTAGGGAAGTTAATGGACTAAATTAAGCACTCGTGGTCGTAATTCAACTTCCATTAAGACATGTTTTCAGTATTACTACTAGAAATAAGTGATTTTTTAAGCAAAAGGGTAGTTTATCATTTTAGTGAGACATTCCAAATACGTAGTTACTAACCCTTACTGGAATAACTCAAAAAACCTTCTCAGTTCTCACTAAACCCCTTTGGAAGCTTCTTCTCTCCTTATTTGTCTTGCACTTTTCACAAGCTAAAAAAAAAATTGAAAAACCAGGAAAAAAAAGATTCCATTGCCGGGAATCGAACCCGGGTCTCCTGGGTGAAAGCCAGATATCCTAACCGCTGGACGACAATGGAAGTTGATGTTATGTCTCTCCAACAGTTACTATTTTAATATCATACGCAACAAAGACAAATGTTTCACTCTTTTCTTATTGACAGATCGATTGTTACTCTTTGTTATCATTAATTTTTTATGTTAAATGATAATGTGTACGAACTACGAACTGTTTTTTGTTATAATCTCATGAATAAGTTAGCATCTTGTTCACAGTGCTACTGTTGAAACAATAAGGATGAGTTGCTTATGAACAAAAAATAATAATTTGTATCAAAAACTGAAGAATGATTTGCTTATGACTGTAATATTTAAAAATAAGTGCAAGTAGGAATAAAAAAAATATAAAAACGTAAGTTGATTAAGGGTGGCTTAAATGGTCCATTGAAAATTTAAAATTAAATATCATTATTACGTTGGTCTGAGTGAAACTGAACTCAAATATCTTAAATAAGATCTAAAAATCGAGCCTTATAAATAGAAAAAAAAATATAATCAAGAGGAAAGATATCATTAAAAGTGACCACCCAAGTTTCCCATCATCCACAAAGGCGATGAATACTTCAAATTAGCATGATTTAGAAAATTTAAAGTATGGTTACTTAAATATAAAGTGGCACAATGAACACATTTAATGAAAGATAAAAAATCTAAGGTGGTCCTCCATTAGTTTGCGATATGATCTCAATTTTTTCCCCGTTATCCATGTTTTTTTTTTTGAAAAGACAAATATCCATGTTGATACTCTCGTGGTGTATTTGTTTTTTAAGATAGACACTAAATACTCAATTAAATCTCTCTCAGTTTGATCAAAAAGCAATTTAGTCTCTATCAAATGTAATATTCAATCAGTTTTTGACAATTTCATACCGGAGAAATTTTACAAAATATCGACCCTTTAATTACATTATAAATCAAAATATGTTGGTATTTTCATTTCATCAATTTTTGTGTTTTAAAGGGAGTTTATTTGTGTTATAATCACAAAAAAAAAATCTAATTTTAATTATTTAAATGAAATAAATTAAAATAGGTAAATTAATTGAATAATTAAATTCAAATTAAAACAATTTTGAAAATAAATTTTCATATTGGTCTTATTAATTAGTTCAAGGTTATTTTTTACTTTTAAAAAATAATATTTTCTCTTTCTATTTTCTATCCAACCATATAATATATAAAAAGAAACAGAAACATATACATCTTTAATCTTTCACTTCTATATCATTCATATTTCTCTTGTACCAAGTTTCTTCTCACAACTTACCAAATATAGTATAAGAGATAGGAGATACCTAAACAAACAACCGTGAGCATGGGATCCCTTTTTACAATCCAAGTTGTATAAAATAAAAGGACACTAAATAAAAGAGAATAAAGGTAGAGCCTTATTCATTAACTTAATTATAATAAAAACAAACTTCTAAAAGTCACAAGCTTAAGCCTCTGCATTTTCAGGTACTTCCACTTGGATAAGTGCAACCATTGTAACCTACAAAGAGAGTAGTAAAATTCAAGTTAGACAACTCATTAAATAATAGAAAATGTTTCATAACACTCAATTTTCTATATACATGCGACACTTGGTTAATCACATAATCTCTTTGATTAATTTAGTTGAGTATATAGTTAATTTAAATCACGTTGAAAATTGTAGTTAATCATGTATAATTACTTTAACCTTGATTTTGATAGCGAATTAAATTAACTATCTACTTAACTGAATTAACCACATTTTTTTAACATAATTAACCATATGTCATATATGTACAAAAAATAGGGAGTAAAAGAAATTTACTTGGATTTTGGGATGTAAGACTTGCTGTTTGAGAGAAATCACAATTCCAAGGATTTCTACCAAACTTTTGGTAATAAAGATTCATGGCAAAGGCAGCATGAGATGCCACTGTATTAGGATCATAACAAGCACCTCCAGGTTGAATTGGCCCACAATCCATGCCATCACTACTGCAGGCATAGTCAAGATTTGCTTGCAGCTGATCATCACTTACTCCCCCTTTTGGAATGCACCATTGTGTTGTGGTTTTAGGTGCTGGAGTAACAGGAGCATTTGGACTAGTTGATGGAGGACCCTGTGTAAAGAGACAAAGGAAAGACAAGACACATTTTATTTTTTTTAACGGCAAAATTTATTAATAACAAAGTCCCTGTAAAAGATGAACAGGGGCCAGTAAGACATAAACTACAAAGCAAAGGGCACCGTATACATGCAAAATTTATTAATAACAAAGTCCCTGCACAAAGCACGTGTTCTTATAATTCATTTAGAATGAACCATCAATTTAGTCGAAGAAATTGTAAGGCATTGTCAAATTCGTACTTGAAACTAATAAATTTTAAAATACTATGCAAACTTTAAATTTCTTGATCACATTAGTTTTAATCAGACAATTTTCAAGATTATAAAACGGACAATCTTCATCTCATAAGTCGATTTTATAATGGTCGAGCCTAATGTGTTGGATGTGGACGAAATGGAGCCTAAAGAAGAGTGATTTTGTTCACCTTTTGGGTAGACTTGTCTAAGCCAACATCATATGCCACAGTAAGATCAGTTTTGTAAAGACCAAAAGCACGTTCAGATCCAGCGCCAGGTTTCAAATCTTCATCATAGAGTGCAAAAATGTACGTGTCAATGGATTTTCCAGGCATCAAAGGTGTACCAACCAATGATCTAAGGTGTGTAATAAGGTTTCCATTATAGGCTTTGGCATTTTCAACACTTGGTCCTACTTCATTGTTGTCTCCACGTGAGGGCCATCCTGTTTCAGCAACCACAATTTCTATGTCTTGGAATCCCATTCCACTTAAAGCAGAATGTACAGAATCAACCTGCTCAACATTAATTCAAACCCAAAATTGTAAAAATAATTAATCTATTAGGAAAATAAAGAGTTTAATTTATACACATGGTTAGAGCATCTATCTTTAATTGGAGTTCCTTAATGTTTTCTTAGTAATAGAATATTATTTTAATGTAAAATTGGATTCCATATTTAGTGTTCCATAACATTTAAACATTATTTTTTCTCTATTTGGTAGGGTAAAAATGAGAGAATATAAAACGTGGGATGAAATGTGGGACCCAATAAGAAAAGGAATTGTTTATAAGTTTCCAAATTCGTTATGTGATGTTTTTCAGCTAGGATCTATTATGTGTGACTGTGGGATGTTGATGAGCTCACAAGTCACAACCAAACTATAAACTAATGGGAGCTCTTAAATATATGTGTAATGCACTAGCCAAAAATATAAATTAAATCCATGCCAACAAAATTGCAATGATCAATAACCAAAAAAATCAATGAAAGGGCTTCAAATTTCATTAATTATTAGATTAGTAACATAGTTTGTGCACCTAAGAAATTTTTTAATTATTAAAATGTTTTGGCCGTTGTAATGTAGTACTAGACAAATGATTAAGGTGGATAAGAGTAAGCGAATACGCCAAAATAAAAAAAAGGAAATGTGGCAAGACTAGACCGTTGGGAGGTCCCAACTTTCTCCTTCAGAATCAAATGCTGCAATATTTTCTTCTTACTAATTAATTATTACAACAAAAAATTATTTGCCAAATTCACTATCGTCCATTTTTACTTTATTCCATGTACTAGTACTACAATAATTAATCATGGCCACGTGGTTTATCAACTATCCAGCCTGTCAATAACATGCAATGCAATGATATTCTTATGACTGTAGTAAATTAGGAACACCTAACTATGTAGTTAAGTTATGTATTGTTGAACTTCCAAAATGTGCACAAATCTTGCTGAATATATTAACTTTTAAGGTACTAGTTAAACCTTAATCAAAATAATAAATGTAAAAAATTGTGAACAATAATTTTATCTCCTGGTCCTGGAGCACAAGGTGCCGTTAAATAGCTGAATATCCTTTTCTTGCATATAGTCCAATATAACAACTTTCTTCTATTTTCTACACTAAAATTAGCCACTAAAATAACAGAGAAACAAAAGAAGATGCGTGACCGTGACTTTTAAAAGCAAGGACAAGAATTGAAACTTTGAAAAAAAGGATAAACTTGCTCTCCAAGTTCAATCATAAGATTGTTAAGACTTATCATCATAACTACATGAGTTGATGAGTATTTAATTTATTTGTTATTAATGATTTAAAATGAATATAGATTTTAAAAGTTAACAGGCTTTGTGCTTGAATAAACGTTGTTAGACACGTGGCATGCAAATAAAGGACAAAGATTTACTCTTGTCGTTGACTAGAAAGTCAACATTTCAACATAAAAGAATAAAAGAAAGTAGTAACTAACCTGAGCATCGAACATGTTCGTGTAAAGTTTACCGTTACCCGAATCAACCCGACCCGAATTCGGCTGAAACAAACAGAACGCAAGTGTTTCAGATCTCGGGTCACTCTGGTAAGCAAAAAACGGGTACGGGTTAATAGTAAACGGAGCTTTGTTATCCTTCAGAAATTGCAGCATCTGCTTCATTGTGTCTTTCATATTCGGGTCAAACGACCCGGAAGATGGAGGATCCGACTGAGTCAACACAGACATAGAATGAACGGTGGAAACTTTGATTTTACCACCGAGTGAAGCTGAGTTTAGGGCATTTTGGACATTTTGTATCGCCGGAACAAGGTTTGATATGAGAGCATTATCGCCGGAGGTCATAACTTCGTTACCGACGGTGATGAGAGTGATGTTGCTTGAAGGGTAATATGGTAAAACATTTGAGTTAACCCATTGAGTTGCTGAGTTGGGATTTGAGGCTAGAATCGGAATGTCTCCATTGGCGGCTCCGATGGTTATTCCGATGCCGGAGTTTGAGAGGGATTTGATTATTGCTGGATCGGCGTTGTAGAGACGGAGTTTTCCGATGGAGGTGGATTCGAGAAGGTTGGCGGTGGCGGAAGGAGGTGGAAGGTTGTCGGCGACTTGACCGTAGTTTACTCCGATGAAGGATTGTGAATCTGAAAAAGATGAAGATAAAATGACCCATTAAGTTAAATCAATTCTAAAAATGTTGAATAGTTTGAAAATTGAATCAAAATCAAAATTTGAATGAAGGGTCATAGCGTTTTTGTTTGTTGATTAACTGAATGAGAGAAAGGTACAAACTTTAACTTTTGTGATAAATTACATAGAAAAAGTTTTTTTTTTTTCCTTTTTGAGCAATACACAGAGAAAGTTATCAGAAAGTAATGTTGTTTTTCCTTGAATGATGCATAACAAAAGCTTCTTCAAATGAAAGAAAGTTTTTACTTTTTTTTTTTGAAAATTTGAAGGAAAAATGAATGTTATTCAAAAGGTAAGAGTAATGTAAGAAAGGACTAAGAATAGAAAGAACTAACCAACAAAATAGAGGGTGGTGGTGATGAGGGAAAGACAAAGGAGGAATGAAGAAGGGTTGGAAGTTGTAGTCATGGCTTCAAAAAAGCTTAGCTTTTGGTAAGTAAATTTTTGAGTTGAGTTGAGTTGGTTCAAACTTTGAAGTAGATGTTGTTTATATAGGGTACCAAGAATGTTATGTGGGTGGGTGGAATTTACTTTCTAGTTTCCAAGTAAATTCCAAGTAATTGTCAAAAATTAAATGTTTCACAATTCACATAACTTTTTTTGTTTACACCTAACTTCTCCACTTATATCTATATTACTACTTATTTTGAATTTCCTTCTCTTTTATTCTTTTTTTGGTCAAGTCTTCTCTTTTATTCTTTTATAAGGAAAGAAGGAAAATAAGCATTATAAACTTTATTCCATCCTTTAGTTTTGAGTTATCATAAGTGGGATGGAAAAATACCGCATGGTCCACAAAAATTCTTAATTGAGAAGAAAAATGAGAAAGGGCGAAAAATATTTTCAATTTCTACATATTCAAACAAGAAAAGATAAATTTTAAAGTTACTTTAAGACTTTCCATGTTTATTTTACAAACTAACATAAGAAGACTTAAATAAAGTCTCCTATTGTGATCCCACAACTGTGATATTGCATTATGACATTGAATAGCTAATAAACAATTTGGACATGCTCCTCAATTTTCCAACATTCACACGCTGATTAGAAATATCACCATAAGCATAAACACAGTGAATTTTACAAATTTAATTACAAAGAATCTATAAGTAAAATATTTTAACAAATATTATCGGCCATATTATTGTGAGATATATGGAAAATCCTTTCTACAATATAGTAGACAAAAATCAACAATATTTTTATCAGCCATATTATTGTGTGATATATGGAAAATCCTCTCTACAACATAGTAGACAAAAATCAACAATATTTACAAAGGAAATTTTTTCTCATTGAATTCTCATTCTAAAGACTGTGATTTGTAAGTGCCATATATTCATTAGTGTGTAAATAGACTTTTTTCCACAATAGTGCGGTTTGATTTGAGCTGAAAAACTTGAGCACGTAGGCCCCTTCATAGTTTTGTATTGTGTATTCAAAGAACAACACTATATTTGATTAGAAATCTTTTTGATATATCATATAGTTTGGACGACTTAAAGCATAGGTTCAATGTTGACCATTTTTTTCTACCATTAGATTAGATCATTTCACCAAATCTTATCATAGTTCATCATACCAAATTCAATCCATAAACTCTATCTTTTTCATTGTGCTCTCGCTCTTTAAAAAAATCAGGTTATAGATGTTAGAGAAGTGCTCCTCCGTTTTCTTCCTCCTCACACCTAAAATTCCTTTCATAGAAGTTAGAACATTGTTTACACTGAAAAATCAATGCAGCTATGACATTTGTTTCTTAAAGTAAACAAATCAACAGGAGAGTAATTTTTCAGATTCAAATATAAAATAGTTTCACTTCATAACTAGGATTTTAGGAAGTTCCATCTCAGTTCTACGAATCATAAGAAAATAAGATGCATGCTTCCTAACTTGTTCCCACATATCAATATCCAGCGGCCTTAGGGATGAGGGAAGACATATACTGAACCCCACCGATATAAAATACAATCGTAAAGATCTAAATCAGAAATCAAGAAAATTATCCAGAAAATTCTTTTCTTATGTACATTGGAAAAATATTAGGTGTTCTCCATTCAATGTGATCCCAAACAATATCAGCTTGCGGGTCTAGCCAAACATAAGTGTAGTTTGGATTTTAGTCTCAAGATTTAAATTTTCTCATGCACTGCGCAAAGAACCACCTTATATGTTTTTTAAACTAGGGAACAGCAGAGAGGCTTGCTCACCCAAAATATATTCAACCAAAGAAAATTGTTACAAAAAAACGGGGGATAACACCAAGACGTCATCAGTTGAAAGAAAATATATAACTAGGCATGCGTAGCTTGTTATGCACGTAAGCTGCTCTAACATCTACATGAACGACATCATAAAATACAAAGGTGTCCAAAGTTAAACCAATATTAGCTAACTTATCGGCACAAACATTCCCTTCTTTATATATATATGAGAAATCAAAAAATTGATAGAAGAAATAAAATCTAAGCACTTGTACCATCTATTCCTTAATTTCCAAGGCACCCTCTAGTGCAATTTGAATGCCAAAACCACTAGCATTGAATCTGTCTCTAACCAGAAATTTCTCCAATTTCGCTCCTTTCAAATCAAAGAACCCGTCTTATATATTTATCTCTATCCAAATGATAATTTATACAAGAGAAATCATATATGCCAAATCTAAGAAGACTAAAACAAGACTCTAATCTTGATCTGACTATTGCATTCTAACGTTGGATGACTAACAAACGATTTTGATATGATCATCAATTTTTCAACATTCACCTGCTAACCTAGAAATATTATTTCAATCACAGTGAATTTTAGAAACTTAGTAACAAAGAATTTATATGTAAAATATTTTAACAGATATTTTCAGTCATATTTATGTGCGGATATGGAATATCCTCTCTACAACATAGAAGACATAAATCATCCACATTCACAAGCAAATTTCATCTCATAGAATTATCATACTACAGGGCTTAGTGTTTAATTTTCACTGCCATAAATTCATCTGGTGTGTAAATAGATCTTTTCTCCATAAGAGGAATGTTTTGTGAACAACTAATTTATACAAACAACATATTGACTGTTTTTTAATATTATTTTATACCTCACAATGTTTTACGGTGTTGTCCTAATTCCTGTTATGCAAATAACGCAGCTCTTTCCATAATTAGAACTCTTTAATACCCGCATGAAGTGTCCCCAAACATGACACACACTACATATGAAAAATTCAGAGTTTAATTAATGACTAACTTTAACACATCCTTAGTTAGCACTTTTTTTTTTTGAG
>Ga0228711_1001500_pt1 | contig 34441 bp, 9 predicted proteins | sample MedpolnodulmetaG_2_FD_177996 | JGI IMG/M metagenome (GOLD analysis project Ga0228711, IMG submission 177996) | Root nodule microbial communities from Medicago polymorpha collected in Santa Monica, California, United States - brown nodules | ecosystem: Host-associated > Plants > Roots > Nodule... | reverse complement strand
TTTTTGTATAAAAACAATAAAAATTCTCGCTGCTTTGATGAAAAATAGAATGAGACAAAGATTTGCGTTGCCAATCAGAAACTGTGGTGATGGATTCATGATGTAAACTTCTGTGACATTCATTATTTATGTACTATATAATATATCTTTAATTTGAATTCGGATGAATCAAGGTAATTGTAATCAATTGATTGTGCATAAGCCTGAAATTACATATATTTTAATATTGAGTTTTGTTGAACTAACAATAATTGTGATCATGTATGAGCCTGAAAATTTTGTGTGGTTATTTGTGTGTAGGCTGGGCTAATTTTAGGACCAGCAGTGCCTATATTTTTGGACCTCAAGAGGAATTTGTTTCCTTATGGGAGTCAAGATACACTTGCAACCATTGCAGGACTTGGTTATATGTTGTTTCTGTTCGAAACAGGCGTGAAAATGGATTTCAACATGATCAGAAGGACAGGAAGAAAAGGATGGACGATTTCGCTTTTGGGGTTAGTAACCCCTGTGCTCATTGGTTTCTGTTTCTCTAACTGGGATCCAAAACATAGAAATGTTTTTAACAAAGAGTCCATTGAAAGAGGTATAATACTGATAGGACACAATACAACTTCATTTGCAGTGATTGTGTCTCTCTTAAAAGACCTTAAACTGCTAAACTCTGAACTTGGAAGGTTAGCATTATCTGTTGCTTTGGTTGGTGAGATATTGAGTAACATTTTTATAACTGTTACCTCAACTCTGCTGGATAAGGGTCACTATATTTCACCTCTCATGAGGTTGGGATATTTATTTGCCATCACTCTCTTCATATTTTTAATCTATCATCCTGCAATGTTTTGGATTGTTGAACATACTCCTGAAGGAAAAGAAGTTAAGGATATTTACATCAACATTGTTATTGGGATTCTCTTTTGTTTGTGTTGGTTATCAGGAGAATTAGAAAAGGGTCCTGTTTTTTTACCTTTCATTCTGGGATTGGCTACACCTGAAGGACCTCCATTAGGATCTACATTGATTAAAAGGGTTCATTTGTTAGGCATTAAATTGTTTTTACCAATTTACATGACTACAAGCACAATGAAGGTAGAATATGGATTTTGGAGATCATCATATTCAGGATCAACACTTGAGACTGCTTTGTTTGTTTTATTTATGGGTTATTTTTTAAAAATGTTAGCATGCTTTCTATCTTCACTCATGTTCAACATGCCTTTAAAGGATGGTATCTCCCTTGCCCTACTTTTGAACTGCAAAGGTGTTGTGGAAGTAAACATGTACTCTACCGCATTGGATAGAAATGTAAGTACTAAAATCTCTCCCCTTCATCACACATTTTCTAGGGAAAGAAATGAATTAACCGTAGAAGTTAAAGACATTGAGTATTCTTTTATTTTTAATTTTTTGTTCTTGATCAAATATACTTATGAATGCAGGATATCCGTCTGAAAATATATTGCGTGGTTATATTCATAATCATGGTTTCAATTTGTGCGACTCACTTGTTGGTAAAATGTTTCTATGATCCTTCAAGGAAATATGTTGGCTACCAAAAGAGGAACATATTCAGTTTGAAACCCGACTCAGAACTGAAGATACTAGTTTGCATTCATAAACCACACCACATAACTCCTATGACTGAAGTAATTGATCTTTGTCACCCTATAGTAGAATATCCTGTCACCGTAGATGCCTTGCATTTAATCGAGTTAGCCGGAAGGGCTTCACCCATTTTCATTTCTCACAAAAAGAAGAAAGTTGTTGCTTTAAACTTGCATGAGTCATACTCTGATAATGTTGTTTTAAATCTCAAACTATACGAGAATGATAAACAAGGCGCAGCAATAGTAAACCCTTATACTGCTATATCTCCACTTAACTTGATGCATGAAGATGTTTGTCACCTAGCATTGGACAAAGTTTCATCAATTATATTCCTCCCTTTTCATAAAAAATGGTCAAGTGATGGAAAGCTTGAATATGATGACAAGAACATAAGGTCTTTAAACCGCAACATCTTGGAAAAATCTCCATGCTCGGTTGGAATCTTAGTGGCTCGCGCTGTTCATCAAACAGATTCATCGCTTCGATTAGCCTTGGTATTTTTGGGTGGAAGAGATGATAGAGAAGCTTTATATTTGGCGAAGCGAGCAGCAAGGGTGTCGAGCATTGAGCTTGTGATATATCACATTGTAGACAAGAACAAAAGTGAAAAGGACAAAGAGTGTATGGATGCAGTGCTTGATAAAGCAATTTTAAAAGATGCTTATGTAGAACATTCTAGAATGGAAAATGTAACATTTAGAGAAATAAAAGTGGAGGATGGATCACAAACACTTGATGTTCTTCGTGGAATGGTTAAAGAACATGAGTTTATTATAGTTGGGAGAAGACATGGCGTCAACTCTCCTCAGACATATGGGCTTCAACATTGGAGTGAGTTTCCTGAGTTGGGTCCTGTTGGAGATTATTTGGCTTCCTCGGATCTTGGTTGCAAATCATCAATTTTAGTGGTGCAGCAACAACAACAAATATGCACATAGCTTTAGATATCTTGGTTTATTACATGAGAAGAAGAAGAATGGGGGGGCTATATTTTTATTTTATTAAATAGAAAATAAAGAACTCAAAGTTTACGCAACTTTTTTTTTCGTTGTGGCATTTCTCTGATTTTATTCCCAATTTTCCTTGGCTGTTAGATACTCCATGTTTCGCTATAACGTCTATGCATATTTTCATTTCTCTTCTAATCACACACATTATGATCTGAAGTGATCATGGATGATGGTCGGGGTGGAACAACGTTCCGTCGTGTTGAAGGGGTACATGCAAACACTTGACCCTCAGGTTAAGTTAGTAAGAGAGCAAAAGTGGGAGGTGTTTTAGGTATAAAGATTGTGTACCTAGGTTTTGTGGGGGTATTAATATTTCATTTTCTGCTTTCTACTTATAATTGGTGAGAAACATGAATTTTAGTAAATAAAAGATGATGTATTGGAACGGAACATTGTTAAATTTTTTGATGAATAGTTTTATCATCTATTACGACTCTATCCAATTTGATCTATAGTTGCGCACATAAATTATCTAGTTTACACTAACAAAATATGGTGTTATATTCGTCAATTGTTAGTTAGTATTTGTATTTTATATCTTTTGTTAAAAAGTTGCCGATAAATCTCAAAGCATACTTTGATTCAACTTTGAGAATCTTATGGAAAATTGTTCTTCTCACTTCCATTTTTGCTCCTACACACCGCGAAAATACCAAAATATCTCCACGGCAGATAAATGTCATTGGGGGTATTTTAGTATTTTTGCAGTATAGTGAAAAGAGTTGCTTTCATCTTGTGTTGGCTTTTAGGCCTCGTACTATCTAATGGTTGAACACTTAGTAAAATTGACGGGTTGTTACTTTTTCCACTTAACTCTCTTCTCGCGCGTCCTCCAAACTTCCAAAAATACTCTCGTTTGGATTATATAATCTAAATGGCTTTTTAGTGTTTTTCAGATTATAAAATCTGAAACTTATTTAATCAAGTTTTGGATTTTAACCCCTTATTTTAAAATCTAGTTAAACACGCTTTGGATTTTATAATCTGAAAAACACTAAAAAGTCGTTCGAATTATATTTTCCAAACACAAGTATTTTTTTTAGATGGAAAATGTTAACGAGTGTCCCCGGGGCATTCTTTGAGCACTTTAAATAGTAAGTTTTTAATGAAAACTTGTGTATTGAATGCATTGGAAATTGTAATAGTTGACTTTTTAAAAGAATAATTACTAAATTTGGGATGCTTAAAGAGTGCCCCGAGGGCACTCGTTAACAAGACCCTTTTTAAATTTTGGAGTACACATGAGAAGAAAGTAAGGTGAAAAAAGTAACAACCAAATTTATTTGCTTTGTTTCAATATTATAAGTGTCTCGTTTCAGTTGTTTATAAATCTTATTGAAATGATTAGTGTGTTGTTAATTTATTAAAATACACTTATTATTAGTATTCTTTTTTGTTTTTTTAAAAAACTAAACTAGTCCACCACAATTGGTATCGGAGAGAATTGAATGTGAAACGTTGAGATAAACAAACTCTAAGGTTTCAAGCCAGCACCACCAAATGAACCAAAATGAGTTCTTATTGCTAGTTGTTAGGTGGATTGATATACAATAAAGAAACCAATAAATCCCTAGTACAATTTACATGGTAAAATGTTGCAATAACATTTGATGATATATTGTGCGTGGGTTTGAAACTACAATTTTTCACTTTTCAACATTTAGGCTATTTGAAACCTAAAAGAGAATAGATGAAATAATGGGTAAACAACTATTTTGGTCCTTAAATGTTCGAAGCACGGCCATTATAGTCCATAAATGACTCGAAATTGCAAACATATCTCCCATATCTATTTAGTTGGCGATTTTAATCATGGGGTATGTCTTTTTCTTTTGCTAGTCGATTAATCAATAAAATTACAAACAAAAGAGATATTTGATGATGTATTTGTAAATTTTGACGTATTCAAGAGCGTCTCACACATTTAGAAACTAAATATTACAAATAAGATACATAATATGATAACGAGGGAGCAACAACTTGTGTAAACAATTTGTTGCTGAGAAGCAATTCAAAATTTTAGTTGTATGAATATTAGTAGACAACTTGGTGGGCAGAGTACAGAATTCAAATATTTTGTGATGACGACATAACCATCAACGTTTTACTATGTGTATGTCCCATGCTCACGAGGTTAGTGGACAAATAATAAAGGAGAGTATATTTCCTTCCCTATACCCACAGCCTGCAACTTATTTAAGATTCTTGTCCCTCTAGTAGTAACTAGTAACATTTTGAGCAAATGATATGCGGTTTTAATTCAATTTCTTGCATTCAATTCTGGCTCAGTTTTACACATGCATGATGTAAATATAATTACATTTTTGTGGACCCAATCTAAATAGTATATACTACTCAATCTAATATATACTATGGTACGTTTTTTAATAGTTTCCCGTTGCACTTACACATGAAAAAGAGAAAGAAAACATTGTTTGACTTCTTCTAATTTAATAGTACTATTTGAATTGATAGAATTGAAACTTGAAAGTTGAAACCATATGAGAAGTAACCGCCCAAGAATACAATAGAGTAGTGTACCATATTGTGGTCATAGTGAGAGATAGTGTAAGGTGTTATAGCTTGGATTGGGCAGTAACTGCGGTGGCCAGAAATGGTTCACGAGATACTTGAGACTCTTTATATTTTACTAGTACTAGTACTGTATTAAGCTTTCCTACTTTTCTACCATCTTCCTATATCCTAATATTGTTCTGTACTTAAGAAATAGGGAAGGTTTTTAATGTCAATATCACAATTATTTCCGTTTTAGTCCCATCTCATTTAATAATCAAACTAAGTTAAAACAATTGAAAACTAATCACAACCAATTTTTATTAAAATTTTGATATTTTCTTAAAGCAAGTTAAGGGTGGAAATAGGTCCGATCGATCGACAGAGGCCTATAGTCTAGCCTACGTTAAGTTTAGATCTAACCCAACTTTTAAGGTCAAACTTTGCTTAGAAGTCTATTTAGCTAAAAAAATTAAAGTCAAACTACATGCCACACACAAAAAAAAACTTAGACCTATTAAAGTGTGTTCGAATGAGCTAATTAGAAATTTTAGAGAATATTTAGCGTATTAGACAATGCAAATAAATCAATTGAATTGCTTTCATTTCCAGATGCTTTTGTTTGGATAGAAAGTTCGTTTTTAACATTTTTGGGCTACTTTTATAAAATAAAATAAAAATTAAAACTGGGAATTTTGAAAATTGAAAAAGAAGACCACCAATTTACAAATTTTAAAAAATTAGAGGGGTCAAATTTGTATTTTTTAAAAATGGGGCCAATTTATAACTTTTTGAAAATATATCGGGATCTATTTGACAATTTTGAAAAATATGGGGACCACCTTGGAAATTTTGAAAAAATATAAGAAGAAAAAAATTGAAATGCCTATCTTTTATGTGCGATTTGAAATTCTCTATTTTTTTTTACTACGAAGTTCTTTGAATTTAACTTTGACAAAATACTTCACAAACTTCCATCATTTTAAAAATTCTCTAAATTAATCATCCAAACAACAAAGTTTACATGAGAGGCTTTGAATTTCCTCAAAAAATTACATTACCTCAAGATATTCGCTCATCTAAATTAATTCGATCATTTTAGAGTGTCTTTGGATAAAGTAATTGAAAATCTAAGAATTTAGTATTGTATGCAATTCAAATAATTCAATTGAATTGCCTTGGTTTTTAAATGTGTTTGTTTGGAGAGAGTAATAAAAAAAATTCATTGCTAACATTTTTGGGCTATTTTTATAAATTTTTAAAAAATTCTGTCCAATTTGATAATTAAAAAATGGTGACCAATTTGAAAATTAAAAAATTTTGAGGCCAATTTGCGACTTATAGAAATTTTGAGGATTTGGTTTGAATTTTTTAAAAAATTTATTGGGATCAATTTAAATTGTTTTAAAAATATGGGGATTAAATTGCAAAATTTGAAAAAATATAATAAATGAAGAAATTTGAAATTCCTAACCCTCGTAGCCAAACATGAATTTTTATAATTGGCGGTTAAAAATTCATATTTAATTCATGTTTTGTTAAAAAGTTTTAATTTTGTTGAAGAGATTTTTACAATATTCTACACATTTCTGCACAATTTCATTAGGAAAAAAAATACATGAGTTGACTTAAAAATAAGGGTCAAAAGTGGTGATTGAAAATTTTATATGGACTAAAAGTCGAAGGAAAATTTGATATATTTATAGGGATCAAGAACATATTCATATTGAACCAACATCAATCAATTTAGCGTCTTATTTAGCGTCTTAATTGATACTATTTTTGAATAGTATCGTCGACATTTGTTGAAATTTCTAATAATTTTAAATATCGGTCCACAATAGACCACTTATGAAGATGATGCAACTTAAAACTCACCTTTAAATTAAATCCACCTATTTGCGTGAATTTCACAAAATTATGTTAAAGTGTATAAGTTTCAACAACTTAAAAAGAATATGTTAAAAAATGTGACTTAGAGTATGTGTTAGTGGCATTTTGCTTCCTCAAGATATGGTTTAACGTGACAGAAAAGTTATGAAAAGGGTGTAAAATGAAAAACAAACGTGCATAGACAAGGATCAGAAACAGAAAAACACACAAACGGAAAGGGTGGTTGTACAACTACAAGCAATGGTCATCCCACTTATCACATGGCTTTGCAGTCAGCCAGCCCTATTTGGGGGAAACGGTGATCGGTTTGGTTAGTGGGTTAGTTAGTGCGTAACGTTCCATGCAATGGGTTATGCCAATTATCATACTTCTCTCCAAAACGGTTGTCTCAAAACCCTCCAAAACTAATACCACTACTCTTCTAGTTAAGAAAAGTGGAAAACATTAGAGAAAAAACGAGTGTTATAGTGTATCAAATTAACAAAGTAACTTAAGTGAAATAGCGTGTGTAGAAAGCAATATTAAGAAATGATTGTGTGCGTTTCTCATTCCATTCATCATGGCCTTGCAGCTTCATATGGGGAAGCGGTGCTTGGTTGGGTTGCTCTGTAACGTTTCAACCTCATGTTATGTTATGTTATGTTATGTTATGTGCCTCTATCAAAAACTGCAATCTAAACCATCATCTCTCCAAAAACTTTGGGCTGTATTTTTTTATACACATTTTCCATGAAAAATTCTATAAAATACAGCTCATAGAAGATATTTTGGTCAACAAAAATTGATGTATTTAGTTCAACTTTTTAATAAGAAACATTAACATTTGTTGATTTAAATTTTTTATTTTTTTTACTAAAATCATGTACTTGACATACTTAACTAATTAATTGTCCATGAAATTTCTAGCTTAAAATATGGTTTCCCCTCTTTTTTAGGCACAAAGCAGAAAAGGGAATGCCCCTTTCCTTCTGCAACGTCCTTCTTCCTTCTTCATTTAACTCTGTCTCTCTCACCTCTTAAACCCAACCACTTGGCCTTCCATTTTTCTCTCTTCCCTCTCTCCTAAAAAACACCATTACCCAAAAAAAAAACTCACAACCTTTTTTTATCAGAATCAAAAACAAAAAACCATGATGTCCAGAATGAACCACAACAACAATGGTTGGATGGAAGAAAGAGAAGACGAAAACAACTCTACAAACCCAAACACTCCTTCATCTGCTTTCATCCATAACCATAACAACAACACACAACAAGATTTCTCTTCTTTCATCAAACCCATGCTTGGTGAAATCGATGAAGATGATGATGAACAATGGTACATCAGAGACATGTCTTTTTCTTCTTCTCCTAACTTAGACAACGTTTTACTTCACACCATCAATGATTCCGTTTCTTCTTCATGTTCACCTTCTTCCTCCGTTTTCAACACCCTTCTTCATCCTGAACCAACACCATCCAATTCCAACCATCTTCAGTATTTTCTTCCTCCTCAAAATCACAAACCTATTAACCCTTTTGAACTTCCTTGTGAACTTGGTTTTCTTGATCATCAAGCTTCAACAATGGCTACTTCTTCTTTTATCAGTAGTTTTGTTGATTTCGCTTCGAAAGCTCCATTAACAGCTACTGCTACTACTACTACTACTACTCAGTTGAGCTTGCCCCATTTGCCTCAAATCAACAATGCCTTCATGGGGTTTCAGAACTCTCAAGAGGGTTCTGGAAAGTCACTGTTTTTGAGACCACTTGATTCTTTGCCTTCTTCTGGAACACAACCTACTCTGTTTCAGAAAAGAGCAGCACTGAGAAAAAACATGGGAAAGTGTGAGATTGGTGAAGGGAGTGATAAGAAAAGGAAGTTCAGTGGTGGAGATGAAATTGATGATTTGAGTTTTGATGGGTCTGGTTTGAATTATGATTCTGATGATTTGGCCGAGAGTAATGGAAAAAATAATGGAAATGGTTCCAATGGTAATAGTACTGTTACTGATCAGAAAGGGAAGAAGAAAGGAATGCCTGCTAAGAATTTGATGGCCGAACGTCGCCGGAGGAAGAAGCTCAATGATAGACTCTATATGCTGAGGTCCGTTGTTCCAAAGATTAGCAAAGTAAGAGTTTTAATTTTTCAAAGCCTCTTTAATTTCAATATTTCAAGTTCTTAAAGTGTTTAGAAAGTTTCATTTTCCATTTTGATTAATGCTTATGTTAGTTACTAATTCATGATTCTTAAAGAATTTGATGTGAGTCATTGTTAGGGTAATAAGGATTAAGGATTAATTATGGTAATTAGCTAATTAAGATTGATAATATGTCTTAAAGGCTTTAATTGTGTTGTTTAGTTGCTGTGATTGGTGATGGATCTGAGGATTCTATGACATGTTTTTTGGTTTGATAGATGGATAGGGCTTCAATTCTTGGGGATGCAATTGAGTATCTGAAGGAGCTTCTGCAAAGGATCAATGACCTTCATAATGAGTTGGAATCAACACCTGCTGGATCTTCACTAACACCTGCTTCAAGCTTCCATCCTTTGACACCGACACCATCTTCGTTGCCGGGCCGTATCAAAGAAGAACTATGCCCCAGCTCATTGCCAAGCCCCAATGGCCAACCTGCCAGGGTAATGTTGTTTGTTTGTCCAATGCTGGAACTTGTCCTTTTGCTTAGATATTTGCTCAAAATCACATTGCTTTCTTACTTTGTATTCCTAAACCTAGAAACAGTGGTGTGTATTGACATTTGACAGCTAGCAAATTTGCTTGTGGATATGGGGGTTGTGTGCAATCACAACCTCTGTGACTGTATGCAACCAGCTACATTTGAATTGTACAATCAAGATTAGACGGTCTAGATTTAAAGCTCAGTATTTTAAATTTAAAAATCAAAATCTACATTAAAATATGTACGGTCCAGATGTGGCTAATGCATGTACTCACAACGCACACAATCAAAATCCTTTGTTTGTGTGCTTTAAAGTGAAACTGAGCTTCTGCTTGTTTTAGGGTGGAAATGGAACGAGTCATGTATCTTATGATTGTTATTTACCAGGTCTAGGTTTATCAATCTTGGTTTGACACTAGGCTCATATACACATTTGAGCATTTTGGTTGTCATTAGAATGATTTAATAGAAAGTTTGCTTGATGTCATTGTGCAATTGTTATTTTCATTTTTTGTATAGGTTGAGGTTCGGTTGCGGGAAGGAAGGGCTGTAAATATCCACATGTTTTGTACCCGCAAACCTGGTATGTTGCTCTCAACCATGAGGGCTTTGGATAACCTTGGATTAGACATTCAGCAAGCTGTTATAAGTTGTTTCAATGGATATGCTATGGATATTTTCAGAGCTGAGGTAAAAAAACAAATGCATTCATTTAACTTAGTATCTTGTTAATGATAGAACATTCAATACTTTCTGCATTTGATAACCAAAAGGATTTACAACAATTCATTACAAAATAACTACAATTAGACATTCAGGAAACTGTTATAAGTTGTTTATTTATTGTGATTGAGGTGTAAAGGCTAAATCTCCTTTCTTTTACAGCAATGCAAAGAAGGTCAAGATGTCCATCCAGAGCAAATCAAAGCAGTACTCTTGGATTCAGCTGGCTTCAATGGCATGATCTAATTAGTTTTGGCAACAAACAAACTAGTAGTACTTTCCATTTCAAACAGTCAATTTAGCAAGTTTTATTATATCAGTTATTTTTACTTTTTAATGGTTACAATTCAAGTGTATGATATTGGCTCTGGTGACTTCAGTTTAAGTTGAATTGGAAGAAATTTTCAGATGAATGAATTTTATCTCTTTTAAAAGCAGTTACACTTTGGTGGCACCTTCTACAAGATTTTGATGTGAAGCTTGTTTATCCTTCCTCTTTATACTACTTTCAGATAAAACACAGTTTTGAAGTGACTTGCTATTTGTGTTTTATTCCTCCAATTCAAACGTGGCTATCACAAATTTATTATATATATTATCTTCCCGTTTGAAGCAAAAAGTAGTTGGAAAAAGAAGAGAAACGTATGCCATATAATGAATGCATCTGCAGCAAAATTGGCAATATTAAAGGTATAGGCTAACACACAATGCCCACATTTTGATCTAATTTCCAAATAGTGAATGAAAATCAAGGTTACTAATAACGTGCACGCATTACCTTTGGTCCTGTATATTTTGGTCCCATATACAAATATAAAAAACTTTTGGAGATATTTGTGGTCTTAAATATAAGATAAGATACAATATTTTTTGTATTTATGTACCAAGCAAAAAGTAAAAACATTGAATAACAAGATTATTTCAGAAATAAACTTTTAAAACTATCGTATTAACTGATTCTCCTTGGTCTCAACTCAATGATTTATATTTTTTTCTTCTTATATATAGGACTAGTGGGAGTAGAGTATTACTTGCAGTGTTAGAAAAAGAAAAAAAAAGAGTACTATTTGTAGACTATAGTTGGCCTTAGACCATTATTATGCTGATATGCTCCCCTAGAAGTTGCTTGTCACGTAAACCATAAATATCCAAGGAAACTTGGACCACGTTAACATTAACATGTTTAGGATGGAATGATTTTCGAGAAAAGGAAACGCTGTTGTTTAACTGTTGATACTTGTAAAAGTAAAGAAAAATTATAATGAGCATGAAATGAAAACTGTAAAAACAAAACCAACTCATCTGTATTCATCTAATCTACAAAACATAGACGTGGTATTTTTGTACTGTTCACAGATTATGGTATAATTCAGGAACAATTCTGTAAAAATGCAAACTCAGTCTTAAACCTCAACTTTTTCTCTTTAGGCACAATTCAGGAACTTAATCTTTATGAATAATCACTCATGTAACTTATATACAACCCCTATATACTATATAACTTTGATCAAATGATTTTGGAATGTTACAACTGTAGTTGAAAATTGTAAGGGATGTGAAGACCCATTAAACAGCCTATCCCATCTTACAACAAAAGATGATAACCACAAACATGCGGCCCAACAAAACCAACTAACCAGTTCCAGGCTCCCAACAAAAAACTGTTTTTTTTATACATCCGAATGACTTGTTGGTTGGTCCTCAATTTTCTCTAGAAATGAAGCATGGATTTTGCCGATATCGCCAGGTTCTGGTGCAAGCTTAAGAGGAGTGTTGCCTTCTTTATCTACAGCAAGTGGATCGGCACCCCTGAAAATAATTGTACTTGATCAAACATAGCTTTTTATGTTCTAATTAGCACATACACCAGAATTTAGTTATTTTGGTTACTGTTTGATAGCCCTTGGGTGAATATGGATATTTTTATATAGGCAAATGTTAGTAGTTAGTTCTTAGGGGGAGGAGAATTTGTTAGCAGGAATAATCAATCCCTGGACCTTCTTCTTAATACTTTTTCAGCATTCCAACCCCGTACCATTGGACTACACCTTCGGGAACAGGTCAATTTGGATATAGAATCCAATGATAGAGAGTATAGGGATGTAAGGTAAAATTGGAATATCTATAAGTACCTTGTGATAAGCAATTTTGCAGCTGCAGTCTTCCCTCTCATAATGCAGTAATGCAATGGTGTCCTACCTCTTGAATCAATAGCATTTAGATCTGCTCCATACTGTAGGAGAAGCTCGATCATTCCAACATCACTTGTTAGGCATGCCAAGTGAAGCAAACTAGAACCCTCTTGTATGTCCTCCATTAGCTGAACTTTACTTGAAGATGTATTTGAGTCACTTGAAGAAGATATATGAGAAAAAAAGCCTGCACAGGAATTAATTATTTGTATCATGCTTTTTTCAAATTTCAACAGCAAAAAGTTTCCAGAAGTTTGGACTTTTTGGGATTAGAAGACATACCAGATAGTGCCTCTCCACTAACAGAATTGATGTCCACGTCCGATTTGACAATGTGCCGATACACTGCTTTCTTGTCGTTGGCATAGATGCATTCCATCACTTGTTGCCCCACTGAAAGAAGATGGTGACTTTTTGGCATCCGCCGAACAAATACTTTCTCTGAATACTGTCATAAGAGAAAACAATCAAGTTCTATCACCAAGATATTAACTCATAAATAATGAATCTTCAACTCTTAATCATCTCTTCACATACTTTGTAGTTTACACTGATGTGTAACATGGACAAAATATCATAATCTTCAATCACCAGAGTCTGAGTTAGCAAAAAGAACATTGCTTTCTAACTCTCAGAAAGAAGTAACTAAAAATAAGCATCAGAATACCTTTGCATGAATGAATCTTTCCTTTAGTGAAATAAGATCATCGTGTTCTGGTTTTTTTGCATGACCTAACTTGTTTTTTTCAGCTTTGGATGAACTGCAATGCAGGTTGCAAATATGTTAGCGAAAGTTTAGACACAATCCTATCAATCTCTGCAATACTTACCCAAAAGGAGTGTCATCAGTTTGCAAAGTACTTGTTGCATGCAAAAGCTCCTCCCAAACCGAGTTCGCAAAGAGATTTCCCAGTGACTGAAACATAGTTAAGACGGAGGAATCCCACACTTTGACGTCAAGTTTCAGTGATCTTACCTGCACAAATCGCCATCACACCTTAGTTGCAAGAGTGAAGACTGAAAACTGAAAGCCTTAAAACCAATAAAAAAACTAAACAAAATTTGTACGAGAATATGTAATAGCTAGTTAAACTGATTGTATCAGTTAGTGTTTGAGCCAGCTGTTAAGGTAGCTTGCAAGAGGAGCTTCAGCTTGCAATAGTAGCTTGCCCAACAAGCTACAGTTTGTAAAAGTTCGTTAGTGCCGGCTGTAACCAACTAAGATGTTGGTGTAGGTTAGCCTTAGTGTGTGCGGGTAAAGATCAGCTATATAGAGGACTAACTACCTTGTAACTAACTTAATGTTCAGAATATTCAATACGTAAACAGGTTGAGAAATGTCTATTATCTCTTTCTCTCAAAATCTTATAATACGAACAATAAGATCTTGATAAGGTATGAAACATATATATAGATATAAATATGAAATATCAACTACTTACTTTTGATTTATGTACACCAAGATTACGGTGAACGCCGGAACATTCAATGCATACGAGGATGCCAAGGTTTAAGGATGCCCAGTCTGGTTCAGGTTTACCGCAATCGGCACATTTGTCATTACCGCTAACCTTTCTTAGAATATCAATTGGTTGTTCAACTTTTATACCCTGCTTATTCTTCTGTAAGTCTTCAGATGATTTAATAAGGGTGGAGTTCTTGGATGCAAAATCCCCACTTCCTAATCGATCATAATCTTGTAAACTTGGTAATGAGTCGATAATGCTGGAAGAGTCGCTATCACCACTTTCTGAGTCAGCTGAGAAAGACTGTCACATAATTTGTTTTATAATTATAGTAGTCACAAGTAATACATGCATCCACTGGTGTGTTGGAAATAAAAATTATTGTGTACCTTTCCACCTAGTGTCTGTACCGACAATAAGGAGGCAATGACTCCATTTATCTTTTCCATCCAATCCATCTGGTCAAGCGCATTTTCTGCCTGCAATTTTTTTCCAAAGCAGAGTGAAGAGTAATGATAAATACCAAACTATATGTTAATAAAGCATAGTGAAGAGTAATGTTTATACCTGCAAAGTATACATCTTTGAGGGTGAAATAATCCTGAAGCAGAACCTTAAATCTGATTGCTCAGCATCAACCTTGATTGTTGATGTGAGAAGGTTCACTGTGTGGCGTGCTACAGATTTTTCATCAGGAACAACTCCAGGGTAACCTGAAGAAAGCAACCTACTCAGAATGCCTGCACTGTTTTCATTGGCACAATTCCGCTGTGAATATAGCTGATTGAGACTCTGAAATGGTTGGTACATGCTAAACATTCAGTAAATAGACAATACTCAATACTTAGAAAAATGTCTAAGTCGAAGCTAAACAATATTTTTTATCGCCAAAAATGAGCATCACCAAATATACAATACTCGATACTTAATTAGTCTTCAACTTTAAGTTTTACTTGGATACTTACATTTGTATGTAATGGTTTACGATAGTAGTAAAGCATTCCACGACTATCAAGAACAAAAAACCTTCTCTTCCAGTCAGCCCTCAAATTTGATGAACGTTTTGAAAGATATCCCTGTCGAATGACTCGAACCTACACATATTAGTGCTCAACTTATGAGGCAAATGGATTCTAATGCACGTGGTTCAGTAATGAAAACTAAGTAGAATGGAATGAAGTGAGGGGAAGCATCATATCTATAAATACCTTTCCACTTGCAGCTGATTCAGCTACTGCATCTACCACACTATTTGATATCCTAGAAAAAGGATGAATATTCACTTCTCCACTGGGAGAACCATAAGGTCCATTCAAGGACAACCTACTTTCTTGATAACTTGCTTTTTTGTACTCTACCATTCTTTCACAAAGAGAAATCTGCTCCTCATTGTAACTTTCTCTTGCTTTTTGTGCATAAGCCAAAACCTACAACATAGAAGATATAGTCAATACTAACAATATCTTCAAACCAACAATTTTACTTGATACATGCCATTTTGGTGTTGCTAACGAGTTTAACTGCTTTAACATCTCAAGTTATCATAGATTTTGAGTTTTGACGAAGTATATGCACTCTGAATGCAATATTCTAACTTCAAACATATAATCAAAAGAAAATCATATAAGTATCCTCAAAAGTGAAGTGTTTCGTAACCTCAATAATGAAAGGTTCCAGCTCCTGTAACTGCTGATATCCCTACAAGAGAAAGAATTTTTAAAACTGGCATAAGTGCAAAATTGTATTCCCTCTGATCTAAAATATAAGCAGAGAGGAGCGTGAATTCGGTCCAAACTGGCATAAGAACAATCAGGTAATGTCATACCTGTTGAAAATATCGAAGATGAGCGTCCATGACTCCAGTGACAGCCTCCAAAAACTCAAATCTCTTCTTGGCCTCAATATTATGAAGAGCACCAACCTAGAATACAGGATGGAATATGTTCTGTAGTTAAGATCTGATCACATGCATTTCATATTTTTACTCTTATCAAAAGCAGCACATCTTGTTCTACTAATATTACCAGATTGAAACGAGCTTCCTCGAATATTGTTCTTGCATTGTGCAATTCCTGGAATGTCTCTCTATCAAATTAGATTAAAAAAATCATGGTAATCCATGACAGGATAATAAAATGTTTGTCAATACAATACCAAAGATGAGCTACTTGACGTACCTCTTCTATGACAGCGGCGACATCAAACTTGGTGCTTTTTCTCAATGACATAAACTTCTCACGTGCCTGTAGCGTGAAATCCATGTTGTATTTGTGCTATGGTCATGAGAAAGGTCACTGAACTTCCAATATATCTAATTTATTTTAAAAATTCCTAAACTTCTTCTCGGGTTTGGTAGAACTGAATTAGTACATGCATCTTAATTCTTTGAAATTTCTTTAAGAGAGTCGCTGAGAGTGCAAATCCAAAATATTGAATTTTGTGATGCAACTTGTCGATAAAACATTACAATACAAATTGCTTTGAAAGTCCAGAAAGTGAGAATTGTTGAAATAAGATCATAGTTTATTGAAAGTTCATACTCAATTATATCCATCATAACTCATAAATCAATTTTTCTTCCGTTCTCAGTAATCAGACTTGAGAACATCAACATAAGAAATTCGACAAGTGAGTTGAACTGAAGATGTTAAAACATATATCAAATTTTTGCCAATACAGTAATTGAGTGAACACTGAATTTCGAAAAGTAATTGTCATTGAGAAATTTGCCCCTTGTAAAATAAAATAATTCAAGAGTAAAGGATCATACTGAATACTCAAAAACTAATTATGCTTCTTCCAAGAAAATAAAAAAAAATGGATGCAGAGATAATTATATTATGCAATTTTCATAGTACCTGATCATATAATTGGGAAGCTTTATCAAAACGCCTCCGAGCTTCCTGCAAGCATCACTTGAAGGCTTTAAAATATAACATTCACAATTCATGTTTAATGCAGGTATTATGAATATTTTGTTGAATCAACACTATAATGAATATCGTCAAGTATGATGACTTAACATACCACATGTTTAGCATAAAATAATCAACACTATTAGTTATGTATGAACATCTCAAAAAATTATGCTACTCACTATATACCTTGACATCAAGGATTTCAACATTAAGGATGTTCATTAACCGGTCATTTAGCATATGCTCCACCTACGAAGCCACATCAAGTATAGTCAGGACCGCATTATTAACTGGATCGATTTTTTCTACCTGAGTTACTACAAAACCTTTTAAAAAAATAAGACAGTGATTATAAAAGTTGGCATACTATTACCTGTGAACGAAGAAGTTCCTTGTGTGTACTGATTTCTCTCAAAGCAATAGAGAATTTGGCCATTACAGGTCCTGGTCATACCATTTTTTTAATCAAAAGTTATAGTTAAAAAAGGACAATTTTATTAATGGAATATTTGAATGAGGCACAATAATTAGAAAACATTAGAATACACTAAATAAGCATAGCATAGTTACCTCCCAAAGTTACAAAAAGAGGATCACTATGGCCTCCTCCAAAATTTTCGAGGGCAGTTGCAAATGCAATGTCTCCATCATATGCCTCTCCAAGCCCTTCCCTAAAAAATTATTGAAGGAACTATTAAAGCATTAGAAATTTAAGACCATGAGAGCTGTAGCTTAACTTCTATTTAATTGGCTGCAATAATCAAAATTTGAATCAGTTCAAGAAAAATAAAAAGCGACGATAGAGGTCAAGGATATAGGAATCGTAGTGATTAGAATATGATTTTAACTTCTCCCACTAACACTAAACAAAAAAAAAAATACTTATCTCATTAACAAATTAATAACTAGAGCAACATTCATCATTATAATAGCAAAATGTGTGTTGGTTTTCTTTCTTTTTTTCCGTAGGTTCCCCCCACAAGAGGTAATTCTATTCAAGACAGAGCGAGACATTAAATGTAGGCACCTCTCGCTGTCTAGATTCGAAAATTAGTTCTCCACATTGTAGGACACTAGCCCTTCTGATAGACAAGACCCAACGCTCGGTAAAATTATTCCGACAGTTTCTAAGGAATGTTATGCCACTACAGGCTTGTTTGGATTGACATATTTGAGTTTATCTACAAGCATAAGCATGTGTGGGACTGCTCGGGTGAACATACAAAACAACTTATTTGCATGAGCTCTCCAAGGTAGCATATGGCAACAATTTTATTTTATCTTTTGTTAGAAATTACTTTACATAAGCGCTTATTATGATAAGTTTTTACGCTATAAACTGCAAATTAAGTTGTTTATCCGGAAAATAAAATAGTCTAGAAATTGAAAAGTTGAAAACTCACGTGTACTTTCTACATCCCTTGTGGAACTTCCAACATCTTGAGCGTAATGATTCCACATTTTCTTCCAAACCCTGAAGCTGCATTGACGTTGTTCACGATACATAATTAAGCAATCAATTCTTGATTGGTACAACACAAAACACATACATAGTTATTACATGATCCGCTAAAACAAAGGTATATGAATTAAAAAAACTAACAACCAGCCGTCTTAGCTCAGCTGGTAGAGCGCATGGCTTTTAACCATGTGGTCGTGGGTTCGATTCCCACAGACGGCGTTACAAATTTTTTTTTTATTTTTCTCTGAATTTTTGCTACCAAAAAAAAACCTCTGCGTAACGGTAACAGAACACCAACATTAAATGAAAATGCGAGAAAACACACAATGTTTAAATGAAACTTGAAAAAAGATTATAGAGAGGTGAGAAGAGGACCTGTTGACGAAACATGGGAGAGTCGTTGAGATGTGCAAAATTCATTTACACAAAACAATGTTTATGATGAATAATATTCTTCTTGTGTTTGTTGTTGTCACGTTGTTCCTCTTTTGCTGATTATTCTAAGGTGGCAAAAAACAAAAGAAAAAAAGAGAAGTATTTGCTTCTTTTTTGTTCATGTTATTTTTGAACTAGTAATTGCGATATTTCATGTCTGTCGCTAGAAATCTAATCTAATTTTTAATATCTCTCTCTTTATTTGTCACAATTACACAACTAAAGTAGTAAATACACTTTTTTTTTTTAATTCTACTTTGAGCATAATCTATTTTCCATCAAATTGTAAATTGGGGGAATTGGTTATTTCTGTTAAGTGGTTGGAAAATAAGTTGCAAGACCCTTTGGTATATAAGGGGGACAATATTTCGTAACAAATAATTGTTTTTCTTTTTTTAGTGTGTGTTTTGTAATATATAATAATTCATATAGAACCGAACAGTCATGAGTTTGTGAAAGTTGCAAAATCACATGACTCGTTCATTGTGATTTTGGCAAACTCACCGTGATACTAAATATGCACTTCAATTAATTACGTCAAAAAATGAATTTTATTTTATAGTTGTTGATTACACGTGTTGAAGAAATGCATATCAAGAAAAGAAAAATACTTTAAAACATTGCACTTTATTGGCAATGATTTTGAGTCCCATACAATCTTAGCAAAGCAAATCCTCAACATATTTACATTTATGAGAGGATTGTTTATTTTTCACTGACATATTCTTGTCCTAAAATTTAGACTAATTTTATTACATGAAAATTTTGTGTCTGATGTCTCTCATCATAATTATGAAAATTTATTTGAGACCTTAACAGAATATTAGTATTTTCTTAAAAGGAGAGATAAGCACAATTTTCACCAGAAAATCTCAAGCTAAAAGATCCATTCCCTCCCAATGCACTAGTGCTTAAAATTGATAATAAAGGTCCTTATTTCCATGGGAGCAAGTTCTACTATTAGCTTTTCTGGATCAACTGGTTGTCCCCTTGACACCTGCGGTTCTCGAGTCGACCCTTTAACTTGCCACACTAATCTCTTCCTCTCCATCTCTGTTCTTTCTTGGTTAGCGGATAAACTCGCCTCAGTTATTTTGTTTATCTGAACACAATGGAATTATATATCAAACTCCTTAGACAAATGAAATTACAAGCTTCATATGATATGAATGAAGTAATCAGCTATGAAGTATTATCAGTAGTCATGTTATTCTACCTGTTTATTATGGAACAACTTTTTGAGTTCTACACTTGATTTAACTGAAAGATTCATGTCCTCACCAATCTTGCATTGTCAAGAAAAAGAGAATTTCAGTGTGTGGAAAATAAGGCTCAAAAACAATAGAAACAAGGAAGAGAGAATGAGAAGGATCAATAACTTAATTGGCTTTGAATAAATCACTACTAACTCATTATGCAGAAAGGAACTAAATCATATTTGAAGTATATAAAGTACATATAATCCGAAGGTTTTATGTGACTTGTTAAAGCCATATTGCATCATTGCATATATATTTCAAACCAAACAAGAACAAATATCCTCTTAATTCTGAATGAATTAGAAGTTGAGCAGGAAAATGGTAAGAATGTCATACAAACCAGTAGATAAAACCTAAAGAAGGTATACCTCATATAAGTGCGCCAGCCGAAGGAGAACTTTTCCATCACCAAGATCCTATAGAATACAGTAAGAAGGCTTAACATAAAATCAGGAAAATTCTCAATAGTGTCCATTTAAGAACTCAGCATATTTTCCACCTGGAGGGTTACTATCGCAACATTTTCTGGTAAGCTGTATGAGGAATCTATTCCCGAGAACGTTGTGACATGAGAATCTCCCCAGTTACCTTCACTCTAAAAGACAAAAATAAACGAGTTATTAACTATAAATTCAGCTCACTACGAAATGCAGACACTTCTAACTAACAACCATTCCTTAACCACCTCTGTAAAGGCTAAAAGAAACGGTGAGTATATCTCTTGACCAAATGTTCGACGCCATCTAGCACCTTCTCCTACAGGATCAACTCTGAAATAGTACTTCCCTATAACCTGAAAAATTTATTGTATATAATGAATAAGCAAGACATGAAAACTATGATCCTTGCCACGTAATAACTCACAGGCTAGGTAGATTTTCTTACTGTTAACCCTGTGCACTTATCAGAGACGCAAACTGTTTCATTTAGTGCCTCTGCAACACCTCTGGAATCATCAACAAGTAACCTCCTACATAAAAGGGTTAAAAAATTGAATAAGTTATTTGATTTGTATAATATAGAGTGATACATAATGAGCATAAGCGCATAACAAACCTATGAACCATTAGCTCCAATTGTCCATCTACGATGCTGGAGCCACCCACAGACCTATCTACCAATACAGAAAACTCTCTGCTTTTATCTCTTAGGTAAATTCCAAGGTTGATCTGAAACAAGAATATAGAATTCATTAATCGACAACTCGAAAGAATTTTTCTTCATGTGTACAAATGTATGATATTGTAATACACATGGCTTAACAATCAACATAACATACAGGGTAATAATTTCCAGCAACAGGTTGATTTACTTCCAAGTTCCAGTCTTTTCTATAGTCTCGAACCTGTACAAGTATGCATCATCATAGCAGTTAAAAACTCATTATATTTGGTATTGAAATAGAAAAAATCTAACTAAAAAGTAATTGTTAAACCTGTTTGACATACCCGTTCGATGAAATCACGTCCATTAGAATCAGTATAGAAGGTTTTGCTGCTTGTTAGATTTGTTTTAATCTCAGTTGCAATATCTTTGCCAACTCCATCGTCAATTGGTATAGGTCCAACCTGGTGTCAAAAAAAAATCATGATTACATGCTCTTATAAAATAAAGTATCTAGTAATTATGTTCGAAAAACAGGAAAAAAATAAAAGAATAATACTTACAATAAACTCAACTTCAGCATGTTCTTTTCCTTTGAACAGTCTGGTAGTCTGTTCAATTAAGACGATAGTCAATTATTGATATAGCTATATGGAGCTTTCAACAAGGGAGGATAAAGAATAAGCCTACTGCATGCCTCTAACAGATTCTAAGTTTTATTTATTTTCTTAACTATAATTCATGACAATTCTCTGCCTAAGATACTTGTGCTATTATATATTATGTACTAAATAACCATAGATGTTTGAAAGAATCTAGAAAGTTGCCTAAACTATTGATGAATACTACCTACCTGGTATATCCATGAATTGATTTGCTGATGGACTTCATGCATGATTGGTCCTCGCAAAACTGTGAGAGCAGACTGAAATATTTCAAAAATGAAAACTTGTTAATCTCTTGTTACACCAAAAATTGGTAATTGAGCACAAGTAGCATACATACTATTTTACCTTGTCGTTGGAGTTGATGGGAATTGATGAACCATTAGGGCGAAAAATATATGCTCCAGACGCCTTTATAAATTGTGGACAATTAAACCAATAGCTTGAAATAAGTAATTGTGATCAAACTAATTATCATCCTAATAAAAAGAAGTGTCAGGGAAAGGAAAATTAATCAGAATTCTAAGGATAGAAGAAACATTATCACCTGAGCATTTATTGTAAAATCATTTCCATACGAGGCATAATACTTATGTGTCTGCTCTAGAGATTCTTTGACCTTTCATTTGGAACAGAAACTTAGAAGTTAGAACTCATATCAGATCAAATAAAACTTATAGTATGCATATTTAGCAGCACTAGCAAAGTTTTATGTTTTATCTCTAAATGGATATAAATTATAACTAGTAATGTATCATACAAATCACATACCTTCCTTTTCCTGTTGATATATTGAGTAAGTTTCCCTTCCTTCCTAGAGTAGACAAGTTTCAAGTTTCCTAGGCCTACTTCAAATGTATCACTCTGATTCCCTGATCTGTGTGCTATATCCCTATCTGAAGTAGCAGCTGCAAACACAAGTATTGGAATGAGTGATGACATAACACAACTCTAAAGAATTAAGTCACTGGTCAGAGCTAACCTGCTTGTTTAGATTTTGACACATAGTAAGTGCTAAAACCAAGTGGGGGAACAAAAGCTGAAAATGCAAGCCAATACTTAGGGTTTACACTTGGAGAAACTCCTAGGTATGCTGCGGTGTGGTAGTTTCTTAAACCAAGAAAAGCATCAGGTATCGGCAATAGCTGGGATTGGATTTCTTTCCCACTTGAATCCCGAACAACAACATTTTCATTGGCAACCTATGACAAATTTGATAGACTAGTCATTTCAAGCAAAATCAATATTTGAGGATGGAAGAGTTCTGTCCATATTAAGTTTGAAATCCTTCAGACCTTCACTCATGGTGATACACAAGGTAATTCCACAACACATGAAAAAATGTACCACAATGTTTGTGCATGTAGTTGATAATATGTAACTAGCTCACAGGATGTTTCATAATCAGACGAGAATATATCAGAACAATGAAGATGATAAAAGTTGATTGAAGGAAGAAACTCACAGGAATCCTTATAACATCGTCTCTTTTCCATCCGAGAGGATTGTACACGACAACAACCTAAAAAGGCAATATAAATCACGAAAATATTGATGGATAAAAGTCTTGCATTCTGATAAGAAACAGATTAGATGTCATAGCTAGCTCCTCACCAGATCTTTCCCATGGGAGAAGTCAACTTCTGATGCAGGACAGTAACTTATGTTAAGAAGTGGACACTGCAATGGTAAGATGGAAGAGATAAAAGGATATTAATAAAATCAATGGTCACAATGAAAAGGCATGGCCAATATCTCTACCTCAGCATCAAGTCTTCATAATTTTAATTGTCAAAGTATGTTGTTAAGAATGACAACAACCTAATTCATGAAATATATGCAATATAAGACTTATCCGTATTGAAGTTTTGGATTTTTATTGAAAGTGACATTGCCACAGTATGAACATATGTATAATTTCATACTTTGCCATAGAAAAGGAAAATGGTATGATTATAGGGGTAGATATATTAATATTACTGGGTGATTTATCTTGAATGTGAAGTATCGTACAAATTGAATCATGTAATAAAGTACAGTCATCACACAAAGATAAGCAAAATGCTAGTTTAGATGCTATTTGAAGACTTAAATCAACATAGTGCAGGCTAGTAAAGGAATCAGAGTAGCACATTGCGGAATGGTTGAACCAAAGAACATCACTACTTGCCTGTTGAAATTGAATCTGTGGAGTCCTATGACCGGTTTTGGTTGCTGCCTTTGTCAAGAAAGCAAGTGATGCTGAAACACTTTTCTCGGCCTGAATTAGACACCAAATTGATTTTTTTTATTTTTTTTGAGTTTATATGAAAGAAAATAAATTTCAAAGAGAACATAGGTATAGATAAGAATCACCTCTGTGTAACCTATTGCAAGCCGTTTTGCATAATCATTAGCCACATGCTGTTTTTCTGTACCAGATACTGCATCATGGTGTTGTGCAATAGCCAAAGCATCAGCCAAAGAGTCAGTATTAGGACCTAAGGCACTCTTCCCTTTGAAATACTCCAACTGCCTTGCTGTCTATTTCAAGATTGAAGACTAATAAGAGCCAAAGTTGTGGAATTCTGATAACACTTTAAAGCCTACGAGAGTTTTTCAACAAGACCCTTACTTAAACTAACAATAATTAGAAGGCTTACCAAGTAGTATCCACTCGTGAATCTAACATAACCTTTGAGGGCTGGCCTACTTGTAAAATACCCCGTCCAGTAGCCATTTAAGCGATCAGCATACCTAATAAATTCATGGTCCAAATATGAAATGACAATTTAGAAAAATGCTACTATGGAGCTAAACATGAAGTAACTGTTTGGGTAGGCAACGCAGCCACCCTAATGTTATTCTCAAAGTCATGTTGCCGGCATAATCTACAATCTGAAGCTTCTTCCTGAATATATTACACATTTTGTATTTGGAACTCACGGAAAGTAGTCATCAGTCTTGATTGGCCAGGCTTCATTTGCAGCGTGTTTTGCATCAGTATATATTGATGGGGTCGAGTATAAGGCATGAACCCGTCCATCCTAAATAAGCATTATCCAGCCGGCCCATTAGTATGTCAAAGGACTCTTGGCGAAATAAACTTAAATTATAAACTTTTGTATTAAGCAAAGAGTTGAAGATAAGCAACCTGATTAACATAGTGAATAAATTTGTCCAATTGCCTATACCAGGTATGTGCATATTGGTACTTGAAATCTGTCCCCATTGTCCACATTATATGATTTGTGCGTGTTATATTGGCCTGTTACAGGATACGCATTGGAGTTGTTAACTTGTCGATTCAAATCCTTTTCCAATTGTGACTGATAAAACTTAGATCATATTGTTTAAAATCCTAGTGGTATATTTATTTTCGAAAAATATGTTTTAAACATAGAGAATTACATTATTTTGAAGAACTAACACCTTATTTACTCATGATATTGCATACCTGGGACATTGCAGCGGAGACAAACTCATTTACTCGTTGAGGGACATTGTAATCGAACAAGTTGATATCGTCCTACAAGTTAAAAAACACTCAAGTTTGCTTAACAAATATTGTCAATCAATAGCAAATATGCCTTACTGAAATATTTGGCTCAGATTTTACCTGAACAATTGGAGAATCCTCAGAATCGTCATTTACTTCGTAGTAGAAATTACCGGGAGGTTCATAATTCTCAGGGAACGCACCAGAAAATATCTATATCGATCCATGGACAATTTTAAGGACTTGTAAGGATAATATACTAGAATGAGTAAATGAAACAAACAGAAGCCAAGATAAATGAAAGTGCAATTATTTTATATGCATCATCAACATAAACACAAACCACTTTAAATCAATCACCTGTGCAGATGAACCAAAGCTCTTAGAGCCCTGCCACACAACTTCAAGACTTTTTTCATCTTTTCTCTTAGCTCTGTCTTGGTAATCAATCCGTGCAAAGAATAAAGAGTCAAATCCAACCTATGCCAACAAGGGTAATGCTTAAGAAACAAATAAAAAAATGCGTGAAAAAATGAAGAGACTTATAGGTAAATCAACTTCAAAATCATTCGTTTTTTCATCATCAAATTTATATTTTCCTTATAATTTAACAAAATGGTACCTCTGCTCCCAACAAGTAGGCCTGCACTGCAGAATGTCCAAATGGATCAATTTGCCATCCTATTCTTGGAGTTATGCCAAATACTTCTTTGATGAATCGATGTCCAAGGGTTGTCTGATCAATCATGTCAATGTAATGTGCAGCAGCCTCATCATGCATACACATACCGCCATTTCTGCAATCAGAAATTTTAGTAATCATTTAATGTCATTGTAACTGAATCCTATTATACTGCAATCAAGCACATGGATAATGATCAAAGATCAATTTTCCTTGACATGTAATAATGGAAAGTCAGATGGATGAATACATGAACTCCAGTTGACCAGAGTTGACCAGCTGCTTGACTATTTTCTGAACATCCCCACTCTGTTCTCTCCACCAACGCTGGAAGAATGCCTGTAACACAAGCAATAAACATTTATAACTTTTCATTCATGATCCAAAAAGAAAACACAAACAACTGACTTAGGGTTTATGACTTCAATTTTGTTCCTTGTTCTTCTCCATATTTGCTTATCTTCTTAATTAATCATCAGTATGAAGGTGAGTCTAATACGAAAATTGTTTTAAAAACTTTATAATGATGGATAAAAAGTCGGTACCGATAGCATTTTCCTTTTATTACTGTTATTAATATATCGTTATGAACTGCATGTGCATATCAAGATTGCATGCATAGCAATAAAGCACTGAAATAGACACGGACATTCAGACACAACACTGACACGTCAACACGAAATGTTTGAATGTATCTAGATGTGTCCGTATCGTTTTGGACACCAAATATGGCTTTGATGTGAAGTGCCAGTGCTACATAGATGATAAGTCTTGACTCTTGCCTGTTCAACATAGATGAATTTGCGATTCTTGTCCGCCAACAAAGCCGGTATAAGGGAATCAAGCACATTTTGAACGCATGCTCCCTACATTTTGACCAACAAAAAACAAATCAAAATTGGCAATTCAATTGTTAAAGAGAGTGTGCTTAGAAGAGTGAATAACACCTGAATGGTGTTGTTGGAACCAACATAGTACTGATCAATGGTTTTCAACCATCCAACATCATCATGACTATGAGGGACCAAGTGAACATTGAGCTTCCCAGGAACAATGGTTGAGTTAGTATTGTATCTTATGTAGTTTGATTCAGAGGAAATAATACACACAACCAAAAAGAGTAAAAACCGTAGTAGTAGACATACACTACTAGTATCCATTGAAACCAAAAATGTACACTGTCTACACTACACTACACTCCACACGTAAAAGTATGAAGAATGAAAAATGGGAATTGATTAAAAATGAATGAAGGAGTGGATGATTGATTCTGTTCAATGGTTATCGGTTTTGTTTGTCGTTTAGTTTCAGCTAGTATAAGACATGGATATTAAGGTTGCTTTATGACAAGAAGTAGCTGTCAGTTTATGATTTCCATGAGATTGTTATAACTTTATTTAAATGTTAATGATAAGGTTTTGGATTGTTTTTCTCGTGGAATAGGATGAACAGGATAGAAAACAGTAAAAAAGATTAGTACATTTTTGGTTCTTTCCTTGACTTACTCATGTGAACTTGTTTGAGGGTTACTATTACTTGTCCACGCTGCTCATGCAGATGGTTGAGTATACAAAATATTACTACTATTAACATTGATGATGAATTGATGACTATTTACCAATATCCATAAATATATTCGAAAGGCATTCAAACTAATTAAATAGATTTTTTTCGAAAAGGAAAATGATTACATAAAATGAAAAGTGAAGTTGGTAATTATTGGTCAAAATAGTCTCTCATTTTGGTAAACTAGTACTGAAATAGTAAAGTGGTTGTTAAATTAGTTCCTATGTAATCTATCCAAAAAATACCAGTTTCTATGTAAGTTTTTTGTTTTTTTTTTCACACAAAAAATTGTCGTGAATATTTTTTGTTAGATAACATTTTTTATCAATTTTTTCATCATGGTGTATGTATGAAATTTCCACCATCTTTAATAGTATTCATCTTCAAAGGGGCAACTCTAAAGCGTTTGATGTGGGTTGTTTCGTACCAATCGAAATTTTTCCATACAAAATAAATAGATATTGAACTCCTCATCACTTATTTAATAGGTCAAAATCTCATAACTTTGACATTTTTTTTTTTAGTGAAATAAAAAAAAATGTGTGTGAGAAAGAGAGTTCTAGGTGGTGTTAATTACTTCATCTACAAATAAAATAAAAAAGTGTAGAAAACATATTTTTATATATGAAAGTTTATATTTCAAAATTAAAATAAAATCAATAAGTTGAAATGCAACTAAAAATTGTATTTAAAAAAAATGTTTTCATTTATTTTACAAGAAAATTAATATCTGACTAAATCGGGTTACCTGAACCGGGAATATACAACAAATCGGGCCCATATCGTTTCCATTCTTATAGCGAGATTTGATTTTCCCTCCGTTGAACTGAATAATCTGTAAAACAACACAGGAAATGGAATCGGTGGGTGGAAGCGGTAGCAACGAAGTTGAAAACGATTTGGAAATGAAGCTCTTACGTGACCGATTCAGACTCTCCGCAATCACAATCGCCGAATCTGAAGGTTCTATTCACTTCAATTCTTCATTTTCACTTTTCTTCAATTGAACATTTCAATTTCTTAATTCTCGTTTCCAATTCGCAGCAAACAAAAGCGGTATGGAAGTTTCAAAAGTAGTTGTCGCTTGCGTTGCTGATTTAGCCTTCAAATACACCGGTAATTCGAATTAACATCCCTATGATTACAACGTGTTTGAAATAATTCCCGTTACAATGCTTATGTTTACAAATTGATGGATTAATTAAAGCAAGTGTTATGTGAGCAGAACGATTAGCTAAGGATCTTCAGTTATTCGCACAGCATGCAAATCGTAAATCTGTAAATATGGAAGATGTCATTCTCTGCGGTTAGTTTCCTCATATTTACCTTATTTTTCATTTTGCATTGGTTCTGTTGTTAATCCGAACAGATCACTGATTAATTATCTTTAATTTGGTTCAGCGCATCGAAATGAAAATCTATCTAGTTTGTTGAGGACTTACTCAAATGATTTAAAAGCCAAAGATCGTCAAAATGAGAAGAAGCGAAAGAAAGAGGCTAAGAAGAATGACAAAACAACTGTTTAGTATATTGCTATGAATGCCTGGGTTTGTACACATGTGATTAGAAGAATTTGGCAACTTTTCTTGGATTTTTCAGCTCCATCTTTATGGTTTTGTTATGCACTTGGCAAGGAAATGTGTCTTATATATATAGTTGTATAAATAATATTCAAGTCCAAACAGAATGCATATTTTGTTTGTGCTTGTAAGTCTTAAATTAGCTAGTTGAATCTGATGGAAAAATGAAAAGATCCTCCTGACTTGTTTCTAAATGAGATTGTGTTGATTGGTGTTCTAGCTTTGTTTTATTTGTCAACAGTTTAAGGATCAATTGATACTGCGCACAGGCAAATGCATGACAGTATATGCCATGTCACATACACTAAAACAAAACACGTAAGTAATCTTGGTCAAATATCAAGCAAATCACCCAGAACTAGAACTAGGAGGAATTGAATATCCTAAAAAAGATTTAGAGATCATAGACTATGCCTTGTTATCTACCTGCGAACACGGGGTATGAAGGTTGGCAAAGAAAGAGAACCTCAAGGGTTGTTGCTACAGAAAGGTTACTAGAAACGTAATTTCTAGTATTCAATTGATTTGTCTTTCAGAGAGAGCCTGATTCCCTCCCAACCCACCACACACACGCACTCTTGAAGGTGTCAGAACCTACGATGAAGATGACTCAAATGTCGCAATTACTAGGTGATTACGGACAAGCCCCAATTAAGGTTGGATTTTGAACATAAACGGCTACCAAGATGATAAAGGTCTTATATTATTTAAGCTGTTGAAAGCAGTTTTTGATTCATTGTAAGGAAATCACAATTATCAAGAACCAGAGTAATAACAAAATTAAGGGAATTTAATCGACTGGAGTTATAGGGTCATAGTTTCACTTGTAAATTTGACACCCTCCATCCAAATTTTGTCCAAAATTCGATTTATTTTCTCAATTATCAATCTCTTAAAAAAATAATTGGTACAATCTCTTAAAATTATTAACATGTTTTAGCCATTCAATGTACAAAAGAAAATTATATATTAATTCATTTTTTAAGAGGTTCCATATTATTAATTCGTTGTTTGTCTTAAATATAAATTAGAAGAAAAAACAATTAGATCTGAGAGATTTCAATTGAGTCATTAAATTTAAATATTAGTATTTTTTATTTTTTTCAGTCAAGTAGTATAGTGGTTATAGCTCACACAATTTAATTGTGAAAAAGTGGAGTGTTTGGGGTTCGAACCTCGGCTCATGCATACAATATGCAATATCCCTACCAACTGAACTAAGCTCACGAGGATTATTAGTATTTAAGTTTAGGCATGTAAACGCGAGAGCTTATTTTGATCTTATTTACTAAATTTAATTTGAGTTTATTATATGCTAAAAAAAATATCAAATTGTAATAATATACATATACAATGGAAAATGTTAACTTATGTCCTTAAGACACAAGTTAAGAAACTAAGACCATCCACAATAGAGCTCCCCTATTTGGGTGCTTAAGTGAGCCTCACATGTACACATCATTCATTTTATAAATTTTTAATGTCAATACCTAATAAACATTCAATTTCTCCAACACAGCACCACAACAAAATTTATTAATAGGTCCCACTAATAACTCTATTATTACATTTCTAAATTGCTCATTTATTTCATTAGAAAATATTTAATGAAATTCACATAAAAAAATAAAGAGAGATAAAGTCCTTATATAGGCACCCTTTTCTATAAGCACCAATAAATATCACTCTACAATAGGGGTGTCTATTTAGCTCGGTGCTAAATAAGTGAAGCACCTATCATTGTGGATGGTCTAAAGATAGAAACATTTTATTGGAAATTGTGAATTTTATGTTTTAGAAATTTAAAAGGGTAAATATCTCTTTTAGTCCCTGTAATATGAGTGAATTCCGGTTTTGGTCCTTGTAAAAAAATAGTTTAGATTATGTCATTGTCATTTCAGATTCTTCCACTTTTGGTCCCTCGTTAAAACATGTAGTTGGCAAGCTGGTTGGGTTATTTTCACATTTTATGTAATTAAATTAATTTCATATAGCCTTTTATTATTAACATTTATTTTAAAATGAAAAAACAAATTACAACCAAAAATTAAATGGAATTAAACATTAATAAAGAAATATGGTCAAAAACATCTCTAGCTTCATCCTCCATTGTTCACTCCTTCGTTGTGTTTTTTCAAAAACTATCCAGTAAACAACAAGCTTTATGATTAGATTTCAACTCTTTGATGAAGGGAAGACTAATGGGGTGGGGTTGGGTTTCTGAAGCATTAAGAAGAGGTGGGGGTTTTGGTTGTCTCATCTCGGATTTCATGAGCTTGCAACCGCCGCTCTATCGCTCTCTGACACCGCAGTTGCCGCCTCCTCCGCTTGGACTAGAGGTGCTCCAAACATCTTCATCAGATGTGTTGATATTACTCAACCAGATCTATTCAAGAAATTCTTCTCTTCAATTGAATTGAATTTTGATCTAATTGTTAAGATTTGTTGTGGTTAGAGAAGAAGAAACTGAACCAAGCTCACGACCTTCTCCTCACCGGAGTTTGGATTTTCTTACGTTGAAATACATGGCAGATCCGCCGAAAACCTCAGAAATTGGATCTACCTGTTTATCCACCGTTGCGAGAGTGTGAAAATGTGGTTGCTAGCTGCGAATCGAGTACCAATTAACGGAGAAGAGGTTGTTGTTGAAAATTGTTCTCCAAAGTATGGAATCACATCGTTTTGTGGGGAAAATGATTCGGTGTCTTTGGGTTCGGTGCGTTTTGGTGCCTTTGATGGCTTTTGTTTCTATCTCTTTCTAAACCATTAATTCTCTCTCATCTAATTAATTTATTTTAATCATTCATGCAATCTTCTCTCTCATCTAAAATGAATTAAAGGCACTGAATCCTCTCCCGTTTTGTGGAAGGAGAAGAGAAATGTAAGAAGTTGTTTAGGGAAAATGGAACCCTATAATTGATTTTTGAAGAAAATGAGAAAGATGAAGATGGTGCTTTGATTTTAATTTATTTTAGTTTTAATTTTAATTTTGAAATTTGTTTCCAATTTTTTTAATATAAATGTAAATCAAAATTAAAGTCAAGTGGAAATAAATTTAATGATAAAAATAAAAAATTACACAGTCAACTTGCCTCTAACACGCACATTAGTGCCTGTTTATTGCTAGAGTTTAGGGTGTTTGTTGTTTTTTTATTTTATTATAGGTTTTTTCTTTTAAGATTTTAGGGTGTTTGTTGTTGTTGTGTAATTTCTCTAATTCGATAGCGTTATATATTGGAAATCAAATTCTCAATTTTGTGTTTTTTTTTAACAAGTCAAAATAAAATATATTAACACACCCGAAAAACTCTGCTCTCTAGCACAAGGAATGCATAAAGAAGTAGAGCAAAGTTGCAACATGCAATCTTGGTAAAACAAAAAATAGAAAAAACAATCAGTCAATCCCCAAACAAACAAGGGGTTGCTGCCACCGCAAATGGTAACCAAAGGGAAAGCACACATTTTTAGCTTTCAACCACCGAATGGATTTAATTTTAACCTTTTCTAGAAGTTGCGTAGCGGGTTTAGCGTTATTTGAGAAGAACGTATGATTTTGTTCATTTCAAAGAACCCAAAAAAAGTGAGATAATGTATTTGCATATTTTCATTACTCTTCGTTATAAAATATAGCGTAAATCACACTCTTCTCCTTTGAAAGATACTTGAATTACACTCTCTTCCCCTCTTATGTTAAAATATATACTCTCCTCCCTTGAAAAATAAAATTTATACTCCCCTCCCCTATAAGATGTTTGAATTACAACTCTCACCCTTGATAATTAAATATACACTACACTTTAATCTATTTTAAGGTAAATAAATATTTTTATAATATATTATAATTCTGAACCATCATTTAAGTGAGATAAATTAATTTATTTATAATTTAAGTGTCAATGATAATTAATTCTAAATATTTTGCTATTAATTTCATAATTTAGAGTATAAAATTAACTTTTAAGAAACCATACTTTATTGTCTTTAGTAGTTTTTCACATATTTTAATTTTATTTAGGGTTGTTTCATATTTTATAATAGGGTTTAAAACTGTGAAGCCGAGATACTTCAAAATGGATGACGTATTGTATCCGCTGTGTATCCTGCACTGATATCAGCCTGATACTTCCTGATACGTATCAGGAGAGTATCCAAAGATTAAATTTTATTTTTTTAAAAAATAATTATCCGATACTTTTCAAATACATCTGGGATACGAGTGATAGGCAGTGGAAATCTGATATGTGCGGGCTACCTGATGTTTCTATTATATTTGGTATATATGTAATTGATTAAGTAATGATGTTTTCTATTTAGGAAATACCATATATGTAATTGACTAATTTTCGTTTTCTTTATTATCAATATTACTTACATTTATATTTCTATTATTGTCGCCGTCAGTTTTGTGTCTCTTTGTTTGTTTGAGAACAATGTTATTGTCGATTGTTGTGTGAAGGCAATTTCATTGTTGTGCCTTATCGTTTTTTCTATGTCTGTTTGGTCTAGATTTTGCGCCAATTTTTTTGCTTTTGAGTTTTAGTCCATATTTTGTATTTTGAGTTTTAATATATAGTTTAAATTTAATTTTTTATTGAAGTATCACAGCTGTATCGTTTCTTGAATTTTAAAAATTTTCCGTATCAGTGTCGTATCGTATCATGCATCTGGGCTTCATAGGTTTAAAACTATATATTAATAAAACTGTGAATAAAAAAATACGAAAATTATGTATTCAAATTTTGATTAAGAGAGGAAAGGAGTGTATATTTTAACTCAATCGTGAGATTTTTTCTGCTCTTGACCAAGTAAACTAATGATGTTCTCTTTTAATCATATTATTCAAGTTTTTCACATGTTGGCGGTGATGTAGCTTAAACAAAAAACTTAAGCAAGTGAAGTTAAAATATTTATATTGCAAATCTTTATCTTTATATATATAAATGTTAGACAGTCTGACCTAACCCTAATCCTGCCCTTTTTGACGGGTCTAAATAAATTTTATGAAAAAAAGGTTTTGCAAGGAATCGAACCGGGTACCATATGACTACACTTTACAATTTTCACCAATAAGCCACTTCCATTTTGATTGATATACTGTTGCTTCCAAAATTGATATACCGTACTAAAACATTTTTTTTAAAGTCACAAATGCCCTAGCGGTTCCTTTTCTGATTGCAATTTCTTTTCATTATTAACAAAGAAGAAATTCAGGAACACAACTG